>Ga0208544_10000998_pt1 | contig 20240 bp, 16 predicted proteins | sample DEB08_DNA_9_FD_184526 | JGI IMG/M metagenome (GOLD analysis project Ga0208544, IMG submission 184526) | Aqueous microbial communities from the Delaware River and Bay under freshwater to marine salinity gradient to study organic matter... | ecosystem: Environmental > Aquatic > Marine > Coastal ... | reverse complement strand
CGGCTTTTAACCGAATAGTTCTGGGTTCGAATCCCAGGTAACCCAACTTTTGGTCAATACTTCTGAATTATGTAATATTTTTAAAGGTTAGATAAGTTATTGTTTTTAGTTTTTAGTTTTTAGTTTTTAGTTTAAGATTTGAGAATAGATTTTTTATGTATTATGCTAAATAATGGATAAATTCAGGGTAAAAAAGTTTTTATTAAACTTTAAAGACGATTAAATTTATTTCTTTAAAGCTTAATAAATCTAAGCTTCAAATTGATTACCACGCCTATACTGTAAAAATGCTGCAACAAAAAGACCGAAGGCACTTACAGTAATCATACCTAAAACAATTCCTGATAATAATGGTTCAACCATTTTTTATTAATTATTAAATATAAAATTAAAAATATTAAGAATATTATATTTTAATTCAAAATTTTTGGATTACAAATTATAAATTTAATATTATCTAAATCCAATTGCTGCTTGCCAAACAAAAGCTAATAATAAGAAAAAAACAGGAATAATTGGTAATACATCTACAATAGGACTAAAAATTACATATGCCTCTGGTAAACGTGCTAGTAGTAAAGTTTCCATAAATAGAAATTAGATATATAATTATAATTTAGTAATAATAGAAATATTAAATTTAACAATATTAATTTTATTATAAAAATACATAAAATTTATAGTACATATAATTTTTTTTTAATTATCATTCGATTCGAATTGATAGCATAAAACTCTTCAATCAATTGCTCCACCAACTGAGCTATCTGGGCATATATATATAAATTATAAAAAATTAGAATTTGTCTAAAACTTATAATCTTAACAAGTATTCATAGGATTTAAAATATTTTTTTATTAATTTGTTATTTAAGATTTGGTAAATTAAAGTTTATTAATCATTCAAAATAGTTTACATCCTATAAAAATCTCTTAAAATTACTAAGATTTTATCGTACGTAATAATATTAACTTTTTTTTTAGCATTAATCTTTAATTTTAAAAATAACAAATGGTAACATAATAAACACTACTAAAATTATTGAATTAATAAAACGTTAAAAATTAACACTATTTTGAGTTATTGTAAAATTGATCCTGCATTAATTACATTTTTTTTGTTCAATTTATCTCTTATTATATCAGGTTGTACTTTTATATAGGTAACCATTAATTAATCATTTTAATTGTTTTTAAATGAAAACTAAATATTCTTAAAGACTTCATAAATGTATGTTTATAATTCTATATAACTAAATTTTGATAATTAATAATCTCATAAAAATCTATAATTTTAGTTTTCGTAAGTCAATAAATGTTAAGAACAGTAATTTTTATACAAAAATTATTTTTTTTATTACTTAATTACTTTTTAATTCAAACTATAATCTAAAACTTATAAAATTTTAATAAATTGACAAAAAAATTCAGTTTTAGGATTTACTTTAATTTTACAGTTGGAACTATGAAATATTCGATTATTAAATCAAGTGGAAAAAAAATATAAGTATGCTCTCAACGATCAATTAAGAGGTCTAGAATGAAAATAAACTGAGTTTAGCTATAAATATAAGTCAATTCAAAAAAAAAGAAATTAAAAAATTTATTTTTAGTTTGAAGTGCAAACATACTTATTTGTAATTTCAAATCATTTATTGAATCGAATAATTAATTAAAAAAGAGTTTTAAGATTGTAAAGAATAAAGATAAAAAATAAAAGAGTTTGACAAATAAAAATCTATCGAAATTTAAAAAAATAGAATACATTTTAATTCAAATATTTTTTAATTTTAACAAATCTATTGAAAATTTTTTTCTATTTTTTTTTTTAAATTAAATATTTAATAATAAAAAAAAAAAATAAAAAAAAAAAAAAATAGAAAAAAATATAATAATTATTCACACTTTAAAATTAATTTGATATCATTTTCAAAGAATATTCATTTTAGCAAGCACAGTCTAAAATCTAAATCATAAATTTAACTATTTTTTTAAAAATTCCATTTATAGCAGCCGGACATTCCCAGAACGTCTAAGATCTTTTATAGTAAAACCATACTAATGGACATTCAACAGTAATTAAACTCATTATTACCATTAGATGTTTGGTGCTGAAAATATTCTCTAATACAAGCTCAGATGCGCTTAACACACTGCTAACTATATTTAAAATTTTACAAACTGTATAATTGCACATTATATTTTCAAATACATAACTTGTATTTATATTTACATCTGCATTAAATAAATTTGATTTTACTATAATACCATATTTTTGTATCTTCTTTATTCCTTCCAAAATTGTCGTATTTGCCCCTAGAAAAACATAATAACTAAAATGAATTATTTTGCTATTTCTAATTATAATATTAAAACCTCGGTTATTAGATATATAAATAGTGTTAACAATACTATATATTATATAAGAAAAAAAATAAAATTAATAATTATTAAAATATTTTTTATTTGAAACTGATAATTAAGTTTAAAGTAAAGATAGTTTATGAGATTAGAACAAAAATAATTAATTAAATCTAGCTAATAATTTTTTTATTTCTATCAATAATAAAAACTATTGACACTTCTATAAATTTATAACAAAATAACACTTTAACAACCCAATATTACATCATACTATAAATAAATAATTATAAAAATACATAAAAACTCATAGTTTGATTATTGATATAAGAGTTTGCATTAATAGTTCGTTATTTTTTCTATCATTTTTAAAAATCGATTAAAATTTTTTACTTTAATAGATTTTTGTCTTATTAATTTATCAAATACTTTAGTTAACTATAATGACTTTAATTTTGAACTATAAGACGTAATGAACTTTTATAAAATATTATATACAATTAGAAAAAAATACTATAATATTATATGTATTAAGCTTATTTAATAGTAAATTATTAAAAAAATATTTAAGATTTATCATTGAAATTGTATATTTGTTTTTATTTATATTTTTTAGATACCAATTTATAAAATTTTTTATATGCTATCTCATTTTTTAACTAATTTTGTTACTACATTTATTACCGAGTTATCCGGTAATCTGAGTTCTAAAATTGAGTAAAAAACAAATCGTTCAAACATCTTTTTTATCGATTAATAATAATGAATTATTATAAAAAAACTTTGATTATAATTGTCATATTTATGTCTTAGTCTTTTACTTTAAATATTTAATTAGAATAATAAAAAAAGACCATTTTTACGCGATTATATTTTTAATGTAATAAGCATCATTTTTTTAAAAAAATAATTATATATTCTTAATATGAATAGAATATAAAGAATATATAATTATATTAACTTAAAACTGATTAATAGTTAAGAAAAATAAGAATAATGAGATTTAATAAAAAACTTCAATACTAGATTTTTCATTGATGTTACTATTTTTATCTTTAATATTTGAATATATCGACGTAAACATTAAATTTAGATAAGTTAAAAGTAATTTTTTAAAATGTATATTAAAAAATAACAATCTAATCATTAATATCAAATACTTTTTTAAAAACTTTATTAACTTTATCACCTGAATCAATTGATTCTAATGGATCTTTTCGTAATCGATGCCGTAAACATAATGTTATTATTTTTGAAATATCATGAACTGTTACTTTATCACAGCCATTATAAGCAGCATGAGCTTTAGCAGCTCGATTTGTTACAATATCACCTCTTAAACCATCAACATCTAAGAGACTACAAACCTCTGAAATTTTTACTCTTAACTCATATTTCAATTCAACTGTTGGTAATAGTTTTTGAGCAGCAATAATTTGATCACGAAGTTTCTGTTGTTGAATTTCATAGTTTTCAACCCAAACCATCGGAGTTTGATCAAAAGATGTTCGTTCTTCGACTACTTTTACTCTTAAAATGGGATCTTTTACTGTTCTTATTTCAGCATGCATTCCAAACCTATCCAATAATTGTGGTCGTAATTCTCCTTCCTCCGGATTTCCAGATCCAACTAAGACAAACCGAGCTGGATGACGAATTGAAATGCCTTCACGTTCTACCGTATTCCACCCTGATGCCGCAGAATCTAATAAAATATCAACTAAATGGTCATCAAGTAAATTAACTTCATCAACATATAACAAACCTCTATTTGCTTTGGCTAATAATCCAGGCTCAAAAGCTTTTACACCTTCTGTTAACGCTTTTTCAATATCAATAGTACCACAAACTCGATCTTCAGTTGCCCCTAATGGTAAATCAATCATCGGAATTTTAATCCACTCGGTCTCAATTATTTCACCATTTTGAATAGCAATTTTAACTTCGTTACTCATTAAATCTAAGTCAGATTTATGAGAGTTAAAAGGATCATCTTTTACTATTTCAATTTCAGGAAGTAAATCAGCAATTGCCCGAATTGTTGTTGATTTCCCTGTCCCACGATCTCCCATAATCATTACCCCACCAATTTTTGGATCAATAACATTTAACTGTAATGCTAATTTCATTTCTTCTTGACCAACAATTGCCGTAAAAGGAAAAACTGGAGTATTAAATTTTTTTAAATTTTGTGTGACCATAATTATTTATAATTTCTAATTTAAAAATTTATTTATTATTGGTTATAAAATTTGTTAACTTCAATAGATTAAAAATTTTTATTGATAAAGAGTTAATCCTAACCGAACTGCTAAAATACTAGCTATAAGAGCAATAAACAATGCTGTGTAAACTTGTGAATCATAGATCATATACTAGAAATCTCCTATTAATATTTAATTATACAAATTATTTTGATTCTAAAGAATACAATATATTAAATTAGACGAATATACTAAAATATGCATCTATTTATTACTAATTATATATTAAATTAACTAATAAAAATTATTTAATTTAATTTAAAAAATTCTTAAATTTTTATACATAGATAAATGCTATTTAAAATAAAAAAATTATATAAATTATAAATTAAAATACCATTGGTTTTTCCATAAAAAATTATCGTAGAACATATTTTAATCCTTATGATTTCATTTGATTTTTATTTCTTGTTTGAAAGCCTTTAATCTGAAATAAAAATATCAAAACTAAATTTTTCTTGATACAAGTTTAATTGAAATTAATTAAAATCAAATTTTAAAAAATATTTAATCAAAATTAATATTTTAACTTTAACGTGTAGAATATAAATTAACTTTTAAAGTTCACCCTAAATGAACAGTCTTAGGACTAATAATTAATCAAATATATTTATTTAAAAAGAGTTTAAAATTAAAATTTCTTCTAAGAAGTTACTAAAAGGCTTAAGAATACAAATAAATTGGTTTTAGGTGCAGATAACCTCAGCTAAAATTCAGTCAAAAATCGGTGAGTTTTAGTAAGAAAGATAAAGTATAAAATAATTCGGTTGGGTAGGTGATTAGATATGCTTTGAAATGTTCCTAAAATGCTCGAAAATAATAATAAATTGAGTTTAAGTAGTAAGTAAAAAAAAAAATAATATAAAACTACTGAATAAAGATATTTAGTAGTTTTATAAAAATAGATCGAATTTTACAGAAATACTAATTTCTATTCAAAAATTCTATTTTATAAATATTTCGTTTATTTGGTTTTCAGGGTGTAATATATCAATAAGAAAAAATTCTTCTTTAAACTCAATCGATTTGTTGAATTTGAAAAATTTTGAATCCGCAACAGCTGTCTGAATTAACAACATTCTCTCAAAACCTTTGAAATTTATGTCGAAGAAGTTACATGATTCAAACCAACTTTTTTCGAAATAGCATTTATCAACAATCATTTCTATAAAATAAACTCTGGTTAAATTATAATTTTTTTATTTGACGATTTATCCGATTATAATTTTCACACTTAGCATCTTCAAATGATGTAATTTCAAAGATACAGTTTTTAAACAAGCATTCTTTAAAAAAACTTGACCCAAAATTTATGTTAGTAAAATTTAAGTTTATTAAACTTAAATTTTTAAAAAAAGATAAATTAAAATGCTCATCGTAGATAACTTCAATTAAAAATCTCTCATTGCTAATTTATAAATTTCGCGTCTCCAGTGGACCGTTTTTGTAACAATCAATCATATTTTATAATGGTTTGTTCACGTTTGGTTTTAAATATTTGTAACATTATTGAAAATTATAAGATTTGTATCATTTTTTGATCTAAAAATAATCAAACTATTCATTGTTTCTTTTTCAAAATTTGGAACATCATAGTAATCAACAATAGTTCACGTATTATTAACCCCTTTCGGTAAATAAGTGTCAGACTTGATGTTTAAAACTTTACAGGTTTAAGTTTTATCTGACCAAAATTTTTTCTTGGTTTCCAGAAATTTTCATCATAATCATCTGCTATTTTAATAGCGGAATATACTGCATTTTTAGCTTCTACATGTGTTAAATTTTTCAAGCCCACTAACAGCAAAGTCTATATTTTTAACATTAAATCTACAGTCTACACGTCGAGTATTTTTATAATAATCGTGCATTTTACTTTGAAGTAGTATGATAGTTTCTCGAGAATGACTTTTTTCAATTTTATTAAATTCAGTTAATAAAAACTTGAATTGGTAAAAAGAGAAGACACTTTTAAAATTTTTATAGACAAATCACTTTGTTATATAAAAAACTTTATGAAAACATCTTCGAAGATCAAACTGTTTATCTTGCACAAATTTATTGACTTGAAACGCTGTTGAAATGAACGTTTAAAAAGTTTGATTAGCTCCTCTTGACTGAATTGTAGATTCAATCCCGATAAAAATGACTCGGGATAATCAACAAGATATATTCTTCTAGAGAAAAACAAATCATAATATGGTGGAAACCTATATTGTTCACTTAGTGGTGAAAAAAGATGCTAAAGATGTAATCTCCAGCCTGTATTTAAATTATTCAAGACAAAACTTTATTTCATTAAGAATATTAAAATTATCAATTTTAGAAATGCCACAATAATTACTAAACACCAATTTCCACCAAACAAATCTTTCACAGCTCTTTTAGATTTGTTGGTTCGATACTATTCTTGGATTATTTAAATAAATTAAAAATAACATATTCTTATTTGATTTATAAACAATACAATTATTTTTTCTTGCAACCATTTTAAAAGTTCTTAGTTCAAATATATCTTTATACCTTCAGTCAACTTTTACCACTAATGTAGGTAACAATAAGATATCTATAACTTTGGATCATTCTAAAGTTCTAAACCAAATTACAATTACTAAACTAAAAGATCCTACAATTTTTCGTTTTTTCCCAGTTCGAAAAGGCTATTTTTTTTTACATAGAAAATTCTTTAACTTTTTAGAAATACATCTCGTAATAAATTTTTTATATATTTTACATTTTGTTCTTTTAAATGGCTATATATTTAAGTCTTAAACAATCTATCAAAATTTATAATTTTTAAATAATTTCACTAAGTTTTAAATAATGAATTCTTTTGTTTAATGGTAATATAGTTAAATTTTCTAGATACATTTCGTTTTCCTTCCTATCTTTCAAAACAACTTATAATTTGAATTTAATACGTTGTTGTTGAAGCTAATGAAGACATTAATTGATATTTCAAAGATAGGTCATTTTTATTTTTTATGCTAAGAAAAGAATTTAATATAATAAAATATCTTTCAATAACATAAATTTCTACAATCTAACGATCTATTTTAGTTTTATTCACTCCAGAACAGGAAAAACAAATATATATTGAAAAAGATCTGTTCGAAAATTCTTAAAATATTGGTTCAATTTTGTGTAGTTTTTCGAAATATTTTAAAAGCTTTTTTATTTGATTCTGTCTTGTTACAATAGTCCGTTGTTATTTTTCGAATTCTTTTTGAAGTTTGATTAGAAACTCTTGTCTTCATTCTGGCTTTAATTCAGCTTTTAATTTCTCTTTGAACTTAAAGTTATAAATACTTTTTGGCTCAATCTTATTCATTAGTTCAAAATCAATTAAATTATATTGATATGAATTCCTAAAATCAACTTTGTTAAAAACATTTTTAGCCTATTGCACGTGCCTAAACTGTTTATCAGTTAAAACATTTAATGTTTTGTTCGCAATTTCTGTTCCCATATGACAAAATTTTAACCAATAGACATAATCTTCTTCAGAATCGTGATTAAACCCTGTTTCAATTTTTTTCAGTGTTAATTTTTTGATAATTATTGATGAAGCTATAAAAAATATCTAATTAAAATTAAGTTTATCCTCCTCTTGAAGATATAAAAGATTTTAATAAGTTATTATCTGAACACGATACATTCGTTTTCAATATTTTAAAATTCATTAGAATTAAAACTAATTTTTTCAATTTCTATACGTGATTTTTTTTTATTAGTATAACCTAAAATTCGAACTCGGTGTTTGTTTGTTACAAATTTAAAGAAAATCCATGCGCCATCCCCTTTTTTTTCTGAGACAATAGATGTTTTTCGATCTACCCCCATTTTTGAATGTTTTTTTATAAACTATTTTTAAAATTACTTTTATCTATAATTTTTTTTAAATTATAAAATTTATTTTTCAATTTTGAGTTAAATTTTATTAAAAAATAATAAGTCTTTTTTAATTATTTATCACTTTCAAAAATTGTTTTGTTAATTTAGTGTAGCATAAGTATATGGTTATCAAGACGCATATTTTGATTATCATCATGTGTTAAAATCATTTTTCGTATTTTCATAGAAACTTTTTCAAACAAATACTAAAAAAAAATTAAGATATTTAAATTGTAGCTCTAATTTAACTTGACCAGAAAATTTTAATAGATCAACAAAAACCAATAATTGAAAAATATTTAGTGTATAATAATGCAATAAATAAAGAAAAGCAAAAACTAGTCTCTCCACGAGAATTTCAGTCGTTGTACTGTTAAAAAATGAACATAGTTTAAACGAACAATTTTTTAATTTTAATTTTAGATTTTTATAATCGAAGTACCGATAGTTTAACAAATTAGTTAATTACTAAAATTAATTGAATTCCACATTCTGTGTTTTTAAAAACTGTGTAAACTAAACTTTTTCGATTTTGATAGTAACCTGGATACATAATAAAATTTCTTTTTATTCTGTGACTCTTAATTCGAATTATACATCATTATTTCATTTTTTCCAATTTATTAATTGAATTAATAGTTGACAAAACAATACTTTTTTTGATAAAATTTGATCAAAATGACACTTTAACCAACCCAATATTATATTATACTATATGATTAAGCGAAAAAGTGTTTAAAACTACTTTATTAAAAATATTTAAAATACTATTTAGAAAAACTCTAATTAACTTACAATTATTTTAATTAAAAAGATAGACCAAATTATTATTTTGCAAAGGGAAATATCTAAAAATAATACTTAAACTAATAATAATAAATCAAATTTGATGAATACTTTTTATTAAAAATACCTTTCAAACAAATTGTTTGTTTTTATTAAATAAAAATTAAAATCTATGAGTAATACCTATTAATGAAAACCGACACAATATTAAAAACCAGAAAAATTAAATTAATAAAATAGATTAAAAATAATAAAATACTTTGAACATGCAAATTTAGTTTTATTTAAAAATTTAATTGAGCAGCTTGAACTTTTTCAAATTGTTTTTTCTTTATAATTAAAAATACTTGTGTTAATAAAATACAGAAACAAAATGCTAAATATCCAATAATTCGGAAAGGATTTTGTAAAACAATTTCGGTTTCTTCTTGACCGAATCCTCCAGCATTTGGATCTATGTTTAATGGTTGATCAGATTTTACAATATCACCTTGTTTAACAAGTAAATCTAATCCAGTAGGAATAATTTGTGATATTTTGCTACCACTTGAATCTACAATTGTAACATTTGACTCACCTTTCTCTAAAATTGTAATATCTGTGATTTGTCCTGCTTGATTAGCACCAAAAACATTTACATTACTCTTTTCTCCGGTTGGATAAACTTGCCCTCTACCTCGATTTCCTCCACCATAAACTGGATAAGTTAAATATTTAACATCTGAATTTTTTTCTGGGTCAGGAGAGACAATTGGAAATATTAATTCTTGATGTGTTTTTCCAAGAATAGGTCCTACAACTAAAATATTATCAAACTCTGTACTATATGGTGAATAAAAAACTCCTTTATTTTTTGCTTTAACTTCAGTTGAGATTTGATTTTTTGAAGCTAGTTTAAAACCTTTTGGTAAGATTAAAATACCACCCACATTTAAATCTGCCTTTTTTCCATTTGCACCTATTTGTTGTTTATTTGTATTATATGGTACTTTTAATGCTACTTCAAAAACTGAATTTGGAAGAACTGCTTGTGGTGCTTCAATTTCAATGGCTTTCTGATTTAAGTGACAATTTGCACAAGCTAATTTACCATTTGCTGCACGTGGGTTTGAATAATTTTGTTGTGCAAAAACAGGATAAGCTAATGAGTATTCGGGCCAAAAACCAAATAAACTTATAGCAGTCATTAAAGTAAATAAAAGACTTTTAAAAAACTTGTTAATTGCCATGAATTAAATACTTCTTTAGTATAAATATTATCTATTATAATTATGTATATGCTAATTAATTTTTTATAAAAAACAAAATACCAACACCTGCAAAATACAGCATTAATATAGCTAATGATAGTAATAATTGCGTAAATGGATCAGTTGATGGTGTTAAAACTGCTCCAAGAATTGTTGAAATTAATATTATATAACGCCAGACTCTTAGCATCTGTTCTGCTGAAATAATATCTAGCAAACCCACTAAAATTTGAACAATTGGAATTTGAAATGCTATCCCAGTACTATAAAAAAGAACTAAAATAAACTCAAAATATTGATCAAATGACAAGAATGGCTCCAGCACTTCTTCACTATAATTTAAAAAAAAATTTAAAGCAGCAGGTATTAAAGTATAGTAAGAAAAAGTCAATCCTAACCCAAATAAAAATAAAGAGCTCAATAGTAAAGGTAAAATAATTTTCGTTTCTTTTTTTGTTAATCCCGGTAATAAAAATAGTATTAATTGGCCTATTCCAAATGGACTAGTAAAAAGTAACCCAGTATAAAACGATATTTTTAAGGTTGAAATGAAATATTCACCTGGAGAAATTTGAAAAAATTTTACATTATTAATTGGAAATTCTAGAATTTTAACGATAATTTTTACCTCAAAAAATGCTATTGAAGTTAATACTAAAATTATCCAAAATAAATGAAAAATTCGTTGACGTAACTCTTCAATATGTTCTGAAAATGGTAATTCTAAAGTGATGATTGTATTATTTGAAAAATTAAAATTCGAATTTTGTACCATAAAATTAATTTTTTCATAATTTAATATTGAAAAAAACAATGTTATTTAAGTAAATAAAAATATATTTACGAAATTAAACTAAGACCACGAACAATTGCTCTTGAATAACGCATTTTATAACGTGCTTCTAGATTTAAAGGATTTTCTTCAAGTTTTCCTATAGCTTCTTTTAAGTCTTTTGTAGCTTTATCTAATAAAACAAAATCAGCACTAGTAATTTCTCGTATGTCAGGTGCTAAAACTACTAATTTATTAATACGTCTCATTTCTGCTACACCTTCACCAATTATAAGAAAGGGGATCCATTTATTAGAATTCTCAAGTTGCATGCGAAATAATCCTGTATCTAAATCGATTATTATTGGAAAATGTTCCGGTAATACTCCCCACTCGCCTTGTTTATTTGGACAAATAGCTTGGCTAATGTGTACATCTCTTAGAAGAATTTCAGTAGGGGTAAGCATCCAAGTTCTTAGATACGGCATATATTTTTCCTCCTTATATATTATTGTATATATATATTTCCATACTATATAAAAAATTAAACACATTATGTTCAATCAATTTTTTTTTATAATTTCTAAGTCTAATCTTTATTTAAAAATTAACAGTAAATCATATATAAAGTATATATATCAAATAGTATTTTGATTATTTAGATTAACTAAATTAACTATAAATTTTAAGTATTTACAAGTTTAACTACTCTCTTTTTCTATTTCCTTTCCTTTTTCGACTGCGCTATTAATATTACCAACAAGGTAGAACGCTTGTTCAGGTAAATAATCGAATTTACCTGTTAAAATTTGTGTAAACCCGTCAATTGTCTCTTGTAAGTTGACGTATGTACCTTTTTTACCTGTAAAAATTTCAGCTACAAAGAACGGTTGTGATAAGAATCTCTCAACTTTACGTGCCCGGGCAACTGTTAAACGATCATCATCCGATAATTCATCAATACCTAGAATTGCAATAATATCTTGTAATTCTTTATAACGTTGTAATGTTTGTTTTACATTTTCTGCGGTTTCATAATGTTCATCACTTATAATTCCTGGTTGTAACATTGTCGAAGTTGAATCTAATGGATCAACTGCCGGATAAATTCCTTTAGCCGATAGGCCACGTGATAATACTGTCGTTGCATCTAAATGAGCAAATGTAGTTGCAGGAGCAGGATCTGTTAAATCATCTGCTGGTACGTATACAGCTTGGATCGATGTAATTGAACCTTTTGTTGTTGTTGTAATACGTTCTTGTAATGCACCCATTTCAGTTGCTAGTGTTGGTTGATATCCTACTGCGGATGGCATACGTCCTAATAATGCTGATACTTCGGAACCTGCTTGTGTAAAACGGAAAATATTATCAATAAATAATAATACATCTTGAGCATTTATATCACGGAAATATTCAGCCATTGTTAAAGCTGTTAGACCAACACGCATACGTGCTCCAGGAGGTTCATTCATTTGACCATAAACTAATGCTACTTTAGATTCTGCAAAATTACTCTGGTTAATTACACCAGATTCTTTCATTTCTTCATATAAATCGTTTCCTTCTCGTGTACGTTCACCTACACCACCAAAAACGGACACTCCACCATGAGCTTTAGCAATATTATTAATTAATTCCATAATTAAAACTGTTTTTCCTACACCAGCACCACCAAATAATCCAATTTTCCCACCACGACGGTATGGAGCTAATAAATCAACAACTTTAATTCCAGTTTCAAATATTGATGGTTTCGTTTCTAATTCAGTAAATGCTGGTGCATCACGATGGATTGGTAATGTTTCATTAAAAACAACTTCACCTTGTTCATCAACTGGTTCGCCAATTACATTAAAAATACGCCCTAATGTAGGTGTCCCTACTGGTACCCTAATAGGAGATTTTAAATCAATTACTTCCATACCACGTTTTAAACCATCAGTTGAACGCATTGCTACTGCTCGTACTCGATTATCTCCTAATAATTGTTGAACTTCAGCAATATTAACTGGACCATCTTCTAAAGTAATTTTAAGTGCACTGTAAATAGGTGGTAAATTTCCATTTGGAAATGTAATATCTAGTACGGGACCAATAATTTGATTAATGTAACCTATATTTGTATCAGTTTTTGTCATCTTTTTTTAACATATTTAAAATATTTCGAAATAAATAAACTTTCATAAGTTAGTATTTTTTCTAAATTAGAAATAGAGTTCTGGTTTACTAACTGACAAGAATTATAAAACAAAATTATGTAAATTATTGAACAAAAATTTATTATGAATGTTTTTTATAAAATTTACCTTCTCTAATTCTTCCGGTCACTGACAACCAATTTCGTGCTCCAGGATAATTATCTGGGGCTAAAATAAGTGCTTGTGTCCAATATTCACCTGCTTTATCAAATAGTTTTTTAGATAATTCAAAGTAATACTCATTGTCATCAAATTTTCGAGCTGAAATAGCTTGAGAATGGTAAATAACTGCAATATTATTTAACGCTTGTGGAAGATTCGGATTTAATGCTAAAGCTTGATGATAAAATTCTAAAGCTTGTGTATATTTTCCAATGTTTCCATATATTAACCCAATATTATACAATGTATAACTGCGATCATATGGATCTTCTTCAACTTGCAAAGCCTCATAATAATTCTCTAATGCTTCTGCATATTTGCCACGTGCTTGTGCTGCCATACCAGATCGATAATACGAAAATGCTTGTTTTTCTTGTTTACTAGCAGGTAATAATTTCAACAAAATATCAGCAATTACGGTAAATGTTTTATCTATAAAATTACCCATATAAGACTCCTTTAATATTAATAATTTTAAATATTAGGGTTATTATAAAATTATTATAATAACTCCAATATATACTCATATAATGATTATTGAATTATTTAAATTTTTTAATTTGAATTAGATGCAACAAATGGAAATAATGATAAAATTCGAGCACGTTTAATAGCTTTAGCTAATTTTCGTTGTTGTTGAATGGATATACCAGTTGCTCGACGTGGAAGTATTTTACCTTGTTCTGTTAAAAATAGTGTTAATAGTTCAAGGTCTTTATAATCAATTTTTTGATTTACGTTAATAGGAGACGTTTTCTGCTTTTTTAATACCATGATTTGAAAATTATTTTATTTCTTTATGGAAAGTAGTTTTATTACAATGAGAACAGTACTTTTTTAATTCTAATCTTTCCGGATTATTACGACGGTTTTTTTGCGTGATATAATGGGATATACCTGGCGAACGTTTATTCTTATTTGAACGACATTCAATACACTCTAAAGTAATTAAAATTCTACTTCCTTTAGTTTTTGCCATATAAATTTTTCAAAAACAATAAATTATTGAGATAAATTTTAAGAATAGTATATTACCGAAAAAATATTCTGTTATCAAGGTTTTAGAAAAAAATATAGTTAATATAAAAAATTTTATTTACAAGGCTTTTAATTTTTTAATAAATAAGGTATGATGGATTAAACTTTAATCTAAAAATTATTTATTTCAGAAACTAAATTAATAAAATTTATAATTATCGAGAAATGTTATCATAAAAGTTGTTTTTGAGTTTTAAAATAATGTTTGATATTGTTTCAATAAAAATATCAAATTTAAAATCATTTAAATGTCTGAATAGAAAAAAAAGTGCTATAAATTATGTTATATAATTTATGAACAACTAGAAAAATTAATGTTTCACAACAGTATAATTTATTTAAAGATTATACGTAGAATTAATTAGTATTATTCTTATAACAATTAATATTTAACAATTAAAATTTAATATTTAAACAGGATTATAAAAAGAGATATGCATTATATTACATCTTTCCCGAATTTTATTGCAATGCAAAGGGTAAGTTTCTGCTGGTTTTTGAATGATGGATTAAATGAAGAATTAACTCGATTTTCACGAATATATGATTTTAGTCATAATACGGAATATATATTATTTGGAAACGAATATAAATTGACAAAATTACCATGTAGTCTGTCAATTGCCAAAAAGTATAATGGAAATTATAAAGTACAGTTAGTTATAACTATTGAAGTTAGAAATAAAGAAGTAAATAGTATTCGTTATCATAGTCAATTTCCAATAGTTACGTTACCTCTTATGACTAATTCGGCAACATTTATAATTAATGGATGCGAACGAGTTGTTGTTAGTCAAATTATTCGTAGTCCAGGAATTTATTTTGAAAAAAGTAAAACTCAAAGGAAAAAAAAATACTTCAAACGAAAATTATCAACAGATATAAATAAATTACGGTCGTTTTTACCATCTGGAGAAGTTTTTATCTCTGAATTTGATCTTCTTTTTCCAATTCCAAAATTAGAAGACGATTTAGCAATAATCCCGACATGGAAAAATAATTTGTTAATTCAATATTCGATTATTTATCTACAAGAAAAAATTAAAAATTCTTATTTTTCTTTTTTCCGATTTTTTAATTTATATCGAATCATTTTAATTAATAATAAATTAAGTAAAAAAAATTTTAGTAAGTTATTTTTTGAATTATTATTAACATCGAATCAAAATTTTATAGTTAGTAATTTAGAAAGAAAAAAATTATTCTATTTGTGTAATCATTTTAATTTATTATCTAAACAATTAATAAAATTAAAAAAAATAATCACTTTACATAAATTATTTTTGATTCATTATAATATATATGGTCAAGAACTTTTAGGTAATCAAACTTGGAATCTTACTCACTCATACTATTATGGACCAGTAAAATATAAAATAAAAAAATTTAGAGATTTCTCTACAATAAACAAAAAGTTAACTGTCGTTAAAAAAATTTGTAAAAGACGAATGGAAATTGAAAAAAAATTAGGGTTTGATCAATTCGAAGATATTAAAATATCTTCTAAAACAGATATTTTATCAATTTATATTTTTAATAATCAACAAAATCAAAAAATTTTGGTTAATGAGGAATTACGTATTCAATTTCAAGGATTACTTAATATTTCAAATTCATATAAAAGAAAAATAGATAAAATAAAAAGTTTTCGATTAGCAGCCGATATTATTAAACCCGTGATTGATTCACAAAGATTTATTCCAATATATTTAAATTTAACTTTATTTTTTATTGTATTTCAATTATTTCAAATTAATAATTTAAAATCTTTAAAATTGAATATTAAATATTGTATTCAAAATTTAAATCAGAATAAGGAATTAATTAAGGGAATTCTCTCTAGTTTTATAAATGTAAAACCAACAATATGTTGTTCTACAAGTTTTAAAGATGTATTAAGGTATGTTTTTGGTAAAAAAAACTCACGATATAAATATAAATTAGAACGTCATAAATATCTTAAAACAAAAACTCAGTTTTTATTATATAAAGACGATCATACTATTGAAACAAATTACCATAAGAAATATGTGGAAAAAGAGCTATATACAGCTATTTTAATACCTGAATATGGTTCGTGGATTCGATTTTCATTTAAAAAAAATAAAAAAATCAATCTTTATAAATATCCTATTAAAAATCAAGAAGACGAAATTATTATTGAACTAGATAAAATTAACCAAAAATCAATTATTCTTTTATTAAAGGAAATGGGATTGACTAATTCTGAAATTTATCGAAATTTACAACATTCAGATTTTTTTTATTTTACCCAACCACTTTTAGTAAATTCTGAGAATTTTGGACAACCATTAATGCGATTTAATTTAAATTCAAATTATCTTGATAGTATATCAGAATTTGCTAGAATTTTCGATACAAATTATTATCGATTAGGAAAAATAGGTCGCATGAAAATTAATAATAGATTAAATTTAAATATTAGTAAGCGATTACATAATATCACTTACGATGATATATTCGCTATTATTGATAAGCTTATTACATTAACAATTTCAAAAACTATTCCAGATGATATTGATCATTTAAAAAATCGTCGAGTGCGTTGTGTTGGTGAATTACTCCAAAATTTATTTCATATTGGATTTCAAAGATTAAGTCGAAAACTACGAAATCAAACAAATAAAATTGATTCAGACAAATTATTAGGATTTAATTTAGTAAATGGAACAGTAAAAGAATTTTTTGGATCTAGTCAATTATCACAATATCTTGATGAAACAAATCCATTATCATCTTTAACCCATAAGCGACGAATAAGCGCATTAGGTCCAGGCGGTTTTGATCGTGATCGAGTAAGCTTTGCAGTCCGGGATATTCATCCAAGTCATTATGGTCGTATTTGTCCAATTGAAACATCTGAAGGTCAAAATGTTGGTTTAATTGTTTCATTAACAACTTGTGCACGAATAAATAGAACAGGGTTTTTAGAGACACCTTTTTGGAGAGTTTTGAATGGAAAAGTTATTAAAACTGAAAATCCAATTTATTTAACGGCTGATATTGAAGATTTATATAAGATTGCCCCAGCTGATCTTATTACTAATGAAAAAAATTATTTAATTAAATCTAGCATTGCTGTTCGATATCAACAAGATTTTGTTAATGTTCCGCCTTCTGAAGTTGATTTTATAGCTATTTCACCAATTCAAATTGTTTCAATTGCCGCGTCATTAATTCCATTTTTTGAACACGATGATGCAAATAGAGCTTTAATGGGCTCAAATATGCAACGTCAATCAGTTCCATTAATATTACCTCAGAAACCAATTATCGGTACAGGGCTAGAAAATCAAATTGCAATTGACTCAGGTCTGGCATTAACTTCAAAAACTTCAGGAGTTGTTAAATTAGTAACCGCTAATAAGATTATTATAAAAAATCAAAATGGAAAATATTTAACCTATAAACTAGAAAAATATTTACGATCAAATCAACAAACATGTATTAATCAACGTCCAATTGTTTGGAAAGGAGAAACAATAAAGTCCGGGCAAATTCTTACCGATGGACCAGCAATTATAGCGAGTGAGCTAGCTTTAGGTCAAAATGTTTTAGTTGGTTATATGCCATGGCAAGGTTATAATTTTGAAGATGCAATTTTAATTAACGAACGATTAGTTTATGATAATATTTTTACATCCATTCATATTGAACGTTGTAAAATTGAAATCGATCAAACTTTTGAAATATCAGAACAAACTACTAAAGATCTTCCAAATTCGAGTTTTTCTGAGACTCAGCATTTAAATGCTGATGGTATTGTTAAAATTGGTACATTTGTTAAACCTGGTGATATTTTAGTTGGAAAAGTTCTTTTAAATGAGAATTATGAGCAATTACCAGAAGCGAAATTATTAAGGGCTATTTTTGGTGTTAAAGCTGAAGGAGTAAGTGATCAGTCATTTCTAATGCCCGATGGAGAACCTGGACGAGTAATCGAAACTATAACACAAAATTATCGAACAAAATTAACTTATAAATTTAAAAAGATTTGTTTGTTTATTGCTAAAATTAGAAGAATTCGAGTTGGAGATAAAATTGCAGGTCGTCATGGAAATAAGGGAATTATTTCTCGGATACTTTCACGTCAAGATATGCCATTTTTACCCGATGGAAGACCAATTGATATTATTTTAAATCCATTAGGTGTTCCGTCGCGTATGAACGTGGGTCAATTATACGAATGTCTTTTAGGTCTCGCAGGTGATAAATTAAATTGTCGATTTAAAATTTTACCTTTTGATGAAATGTACGGAATAGAAATATCAAGAATTTTAATTAATAGAAAATTGAGACAAGCTTCATTAAAAAATGATGAAAGTTGGTTATTTAATCCATATGCACCTGGAAAAATGGTTCTTATTGATGGAAGAACAGGTAAAGAATTTGAAAATCCAATTACAGTTGGAAATGCTTATATGTTAAAATTAATTCATTTGGTAGATGACAAAATGCATGCTCGTGCAACCGGTCCATATTCTCTTATAACTCAACAACCACTAAGAGGAAAAGCTCAAAATGGTGGCCAACGATTTGGAGAAATGGAAGTTTGGGCACTAGAAGGATTTGGAGCTGCCTTTACATTACAAGAACTTTTAACAATAAAATCAGATGATATGCCCGGTCGAAATCAAACATTGATGGCAATCGTAAGCGGTCAATCAATTCCTAAATTTGGGATTCCAGAATCATTTAAAGTTTTATTACAAGAATTACGATCGATTGGATTAGATATGAGTACATATAAGATTGAAAAATTTAGTTCATATAAAAAATATGAAGGTGAAGTTAATTTAATGGAAGAGCAACACACTTTATCGAAAACATTCTCTTCAACTTCAGATATAAATGATATTCCATTTTAACATAAAAATGATTCAACATAAACCAAAATTTGACTATATAAAAATTAAACTTGCATCCCCATTTCGAATATTGCAATGGACAAATAGAAGATTACCAAATGGCCAATTTATCGGTGAAATTCAAAAATCTGAAACTATTAACTACCGAACTTTTAAACCAGAAATGGATGGATTATTTTGTGAAAGAATTTTTGGACCAAATAGAAGTTTTCAATGTGCATGTGGTAAATATAAACGAATGCAATATGAAGGATTAATTTGTGAGCGTTGTGGTGTTGAGTTAATTGAATCACGTGTTCGACGACATAGAATGGGCCATATAAAATTAGTTTATCCAGTTGCACATGTCTGGTATATTAATAGTCGCCCTAATTACATGGCAATATTATTAGAAATTGAAGAATGTGAAAAAGAATTAAATACGACTTACACTTGGAAATCACAAGAATGTCGAAAATGTTTTGGTTTAAAATTAACAACCTCAAACATTATAGAGCTTTGGGATGAAAGAATTAAACGTATAAAACTAGCTTCATTAATTTATTTTATTGCAGAAGATGAAATATCTTTTTATGGATTACATTGGGATTTACAAAACTATCGAAGAAGTCGTGAATTAGGTT
>Ga0208544_10000997_pt1 | contig 20243 bp, 16 predicted proteins | sample DEB08_DNA_9_FD_184526 | JGI IMG/M metagenome (GOLD analysis project Ga0208544, IMG submission 184526) | Aqueous microbial communities from the Delaware River and Bay under freshwater to marine salinity gradient to study organic matter... | ecosystem: Environmental > Aquatic > Marine > Coastal ... | reverse complement strand
CTACAGCCGCTCAAATTTCAAGCTCAACCGAACCGCCGCTCTTGCCGAGTGGCGCGGCCTATGTGCGGCATAAGGATCAGCCTCACTGTCCTTGCAGAGACTGGTTCGCATTTGTCTGACAGCACCCTGTTCCGCATTCCGGAAATCGGATCATACCGAATTTGCGTCGTTTCAGAGATTGCGGCCCGAAGAATGCTCGGTGAAACGCACCTCTTCCGACCAGTCATTTCATGTGTGATGCCCCTTTTTGGACCGAAGGCAAAGATCATGACCCGCACTGGATTCCTGTGGCGATGCGCCCTGACTGAACACATCTTATGAAATATACGGGTGAAATTGCCCGCTTCTTATGGATAATCACCCGTAAAATCGAATTTAGTTTATACCCGACGCCGGTTATGACTGATCATATTGAGCGCCAGACAGGCGCAAAAAAGGAAATAATTAACCCGATGGCATTTCTCAACTTCGCGGCGATCGAGCCGCATCAAGCCGACACACTGATGAAGAACGCCTTTTATGGCCTCAAGGCTCCCTATGACTTCCTGGCTGGCGCGAAGAAGCGATTGGAGGATCCCGATAATCTTCCTCAGGCTGCTTGGACGGTCGAAGAAGCCCCCGAGGAACAAAGCCCGAAACGCTCCAATGGTCGCAAAGGAAAGAAGTCGGCAAAAAAGAGCGACGGCTTCTGGGTGCGCCTGCACAAGTGTGGCGGCGAAGAACTGTCCGAGGCCGAACTGCGGCTCTTTACCGACCCGGACGTCGAGAGGGTTGCCTGGATCGAGAAGCAGCAAACCAGAAACGGTAGCGAGAGACCGACCTTTCGTGAAATCGACGTACTCGAGCATGACCCCGATGCTGGACGCCTGCGCCTCGCCGATTTGCCGCCCGAAGGCGAGCCGCTGACGCTGCGCCCGAACAGCTATCAACTGCGCAAGCAGCTCGACGCGATCTCGGCGCTTCAGAACCATCCGCATCCGGCCCATCGCCCGCTGCTGCGGCTGCTTCAGCCGCAGTCATCTGCCAACTGGCCACCCCTCATGCCAGTGCCGGAGCCCGAGTGGATGGTCCTGACCGATCCCGACCGCCCTGGCGCATCCGAACAGCGCGACTTCGTGCGCCGCGCCCTCTCCACGCCCGATTTCGCCCTGATGGAAGGCCCGCCCGGATCAGGCAAGACCACGGTCATCTGTGAGCTGATCCTGCAGATGGCGCGCATGGGCAAGCGGGTGCTCCTGTGCGCCTCGACCCATGTCGCGGTGGACAACGTGCTGGAAAGGTTGATGGCCGAAAGCAATGCGCATCGCGACCTGATCATTCCGGTGCGGATCGGCCGCGATGCGAGCCTGTCCGACGAAGCAAAGAAATGGACCCTGGAACGGCTGACGAAGCAGGAGCGCGAGCGCCTTCTCGTCCATCTCAGGGGGATTGGAGTGCCCGACGCCGCCCAGCAGAGGTTGCTGGACGAATTGCGGGTGGCGGATGGGGATCACATTGTCGAACGTCTGTTGCTCGACGGGGCCAATCTCGTCTGCGGTTCGACGATCGGCATCCTGCAGCATCCTGATATCAAGAAGGGTGGTCAAGCGACGCCAGCCTTCGACATGCTGATCGTGGACGAGGCTTCCAAAACAACTTTTCAGGAATTCCTCGTGCCCGCGCTTCTCGCGCAGCGCTGGGTGCTGGTAGGCGATCCCAAACAACTGTCGCCCTATGCCGATGATGACGGCGTTGCCGCGGCGCTCGAAGATTGCCTGCATGATGAAGACCGCCGGAATGCCTGTGTCGACACCTTCCTTGCCATGACAGGCAAGCGCGGCGCGGCTGCGGTAGTCGCAAACGAGAAGCAAGATAGGATCTGGCGCGAGGAGGCCGAGGCGCGCGGCGTCGCAATCCGGGCACCCGAGGACTCTGACGCTGCCCTCGCAGGTATCGTGATAGGCCCTGCGGCGGCGCTCGAGGCCCGGCCGCAGGCGCTGCGCCTTGATCTGGAAACCATTCGCGCTTCCGGTGATGCGCTGACCGCCCTGCGCCGCCGCCACGCGGCCAACGGCGCCAAGACGCCACCCAGTTGGGGTCATGAGCTCGCCTGGCGTCAAGTGACGCTTTACAGCCTGCGCTACGAGACCGGCGGCAAGGCGGAAACCCTACGCCGAGAGACTGAAAAGCTGTTGCCTGCTGCGGTGGATGACAAGTTGAAGAACGCGATCGCGCTGACCCGTCGTATCGCGCTGCCTTCGGTGATCGAAACTTTGCGCCAAGGGTTTGAGCGCAGCGGGGATCGCGATCGCGGCAATGCGCTGACAGACGGGCTGCCGGAAGAAGTTTTGAAAAATTGCCATGTGCTGTTGTCTTGGCAACATCGGATGCACCCCGAAATCGCCGACTTTCCTAGCAAGGCATTCTATGGCGGCCAGGCGTTGCATACCGCCGACACGATGTCCGACCGCCCCTGGGGTTGGCGGGAGGACGAGCCGCGTATGACTTGGAGCCATGTTCCCGGGCGCTTCAACGCACGAGAGGGCGGCAATCGTGCTGAGGTCGACGAAATGCTGCGCGAGTTGGGCGCCTTCGTCGACTGGACGAAGACCAATCCACCTCCGGGCGGCGGGGCATGGGAGGTCGCGCTCTTGTCGCCCTACCGGGTACAGGAACGGGCGCTTCGCCGTGCGGTACAGAATTTGGCGGGCGGAGCCACGCGCTCGCGCCGCATTGAGTTCGGGCCGTATTGCGTCGCCGATATCTGCACCGTGGACCGCTTTCAGGGCCAAGAGGCCGATATGGTTCTGCTGAGCTTTGGCAATACTCACGGCACGCATTTTCTGCGCGCGCCCAACCGGCTGAATGTTGCCCTGACCCGGGCGCGCCATCGGCTGGTGATCTTCGGCGATCGTGCTGGCCTCAAGAGGGCCGGCGGCGCGCTCGGATCTCTGGCCGAAGCCGCACCTTGGGGCCGCAGCATAGCAAAAGGAGAGAAAGAATGATCCCCGCCTTTACCCTTACACGGTCCATCGAGATCCATGTCACCCGTTTCGCCGGCGAGGTCGCCAAGGAGGAAAAGCGGCCCGAATTGATGCCATTCTTGCTGATGGCGCGCGATCCTGACGGGATTACTGCGGCTTCAGCAGCAGGCCACCTGCTCGGCGCACACGAGGGGCGCAGGCAGATCGCCCAACGGCTTCTGGAACGACTCAAGCGGTCCGGCGCGTTGGAGGCGCAGGGAAATGAGGGCTTCAAACTCACCGAGGCGGGCCACGAGGCCCTGGAGAAGGAAGCTGTGTTCATCGCAGAACGAGGTAGCTGGGAGGTCTGGCATACCAGTGACCCGCTGCTGCCACATGGTTTGATCCAGTTGACGGATTACCCGGAACCGAAAGCGTTCGACGAGGTCCGGCGTGACGTGCCGAGGCGCAATGCGAAACGTCCGCACACCACGCTCGACGCGCTTAAGGGTCTGCCCCTCGCGCCGATCATGGGCGGGGAGAGACGGCGCATCGACGATTTACCGGACAATGTGGAACCGCTTGAGCCAAAGACCGGTACACTCACATGGGAAGTCACAAAAAGGCGCCTCAGCCTGACGGTCGACGAGAAGAGCTTCGATCTTCTTGCGCCGGAGCTTTCCCATAAAGCGACCTTCGAGGCGCTTTTGGAAACAGCAGGATTGACCTCCGACTGGGATGCGGGGACTGAGGTTCTGCGCCGCAGTTTCGCCGACCTGTCTGACGCGTTCCGACGCAATATGAGGGAGGATGTCACTTTCCCGAGCCCTATTCGGTTGCATCAATATGGGAACTTCAAACAGACGACGGTGCGCGGGATCGACATTAACGCCCGCACCCTACACGACGCCGAGACCTGGGCTGACTGGCGCCTCGAAGACAGTATCAACGATATCGCCTGCTCTCGGCGCTTCGACAAGTGGTGCTCAGAGGCCGTCGCGCCCTTCGTGGGCTTTACACCACTCGACCTACCCTCCCGGCAAGACCTTGCCGCCCGCGCCCGCCCCGCCGAGGCAGGCGCTCCGCTGAGCGCTGTCGCCTGGAACCTGACCGCCGCCGAAGATTGGAACCTGTGATGCTGGTAGACCGCCATATCGATTTTGAAGCTCCCCGTACCGAAACCGTTTCACAGATCGGTCGCCCGCTCGGCATGGCTTGGGTGCCGCAACCACGATCCGTTTCAAAACAGAGCCTCGGGAATGACGACCTGCGGCCCGCCGATGCCAGCCGCTGTCTCGAAGACACGCTGGTGAAAATGATCGGCGATGCGCAAGAGATGGTCGTGCTGTGCAGCTTCCTGCTTGCCTCAGACCGTATGATCGCGGCGCTGGAGGCTGCCACCCGTCGTGGCGTGCGGGTTTACATGATGCTCGCCTCTGAAGCCCGCCTTGGGCAGGAGAGAGAGGAGGATGACTTCTCGAAACACTGCCGCGAACATCATGAGGAGATGCTGCGCCGCCTCGCCCCGCATGCCATGATCCGCAGCGCAGCGCATTATCACGCCAAGACCGTGTTGATCGACCCCAAGGGCCCGAATGCGCAGGGTTGGCTGCTGACCGCCAACATCACCGACGAGGCCCTGACCCGCAACGAGGAGCTGGGGCTTCGCATGACGTCCGGGGAAGTCCGCTCGGTCTTCGTCGAGTTGCGTCATGCTTTCTGGGAACGCGCAGAGCACCGAATGAGTGGCACCGATTTCAGACCCGCAAAGCCCCTCGGAGCCGTCGAGTTCCCCGCTGCGGGTCTGGCCCTCGTGACTTCGCCGCCACGCCGCTCGATTCAGGACACCGCCCTTGAACTGATCAAAGAGTCGGAAAGGCGGATCATAGTCTCCTCCTTCGGCTGGGCGCTGGATCATCCGGTCACCCAAGCCCTGATTGCCCGCGCGAACGCTGGGGTGAAGGTCACTGTACTCGCGCGGATCAGACCGGCGGCAATGCCCGCGCTAGCCGCTTTGGCCGAAGCCGGCGCTAAAGTGTACGGATTCAAATGGCTCCATGCGAAGGCAATCTGGACCGACCGCGACCGCGCCATGATCATGACGGCGAACATTGAGCGCCATGGGATGGAGGAAGGCTTCGAACTTGGTCTTTCTCTGGATGGCAACCGCACGGAGAGTCTGCGACACATCCTTGAAGGGTGGGCCGGCACGGCGCAGGCCTGGCTCGATCCCGAAGCGAAGGTCACGCAGGACATGGAAAAGGTGAAGCTGTGGAAGGATGGAGATATGAAGGATATGGAAATTCCGGACAACCACTCAGTCAATCTCGGCACCGTCACGATGCGCTCACTGACCGACCCGCTCCCCGATCACCCGGCTCTGCCCGCCGAACTGCCGCTGGCACGTGCGCTGTGCGTGACATGGCGCATCGATCCGCCCCGAGTCGCCACACGGGCGATCCATATTGACGCGAATGGGAAGGAATTGAAGAAGGACAAGGATGATAAAACGCCTACGACCTGGCCTGCTCTGATGCGCGAACCTTCGGGGCGTCGGGTGGTGGTAGTGTCGGATCTCGACCAACTTCCTGCCGCCGAGCGTCTGTTCGGAACTTCCCGTGCAAAGGCCGTGGTTATGACCAGGAGTGCCACATGAGCGGTGAAACCCTGCTGTGCTGGGCGTCTGTGAATCACGGCACGTCGGTCCTGACCGGGGCGCTGGAGGCCTTGGCCGAGCGCGGCCACTCTATCGAGAGGGTGCTACTACTGGTGCAGGAAGGGCGAGAGGCCCCCGAAGACTTGCCACAGCATTTGCGGATTGAGACCATTGCGCTCCCTGTCGCCGACCCGACCGACCATGCCGCGCTTTACCTGACCCTGCGGGCGAAGCTTCTGCCGCAGCTCTCGGCGCTGGAAGAACCGCTGCATGTAAATGTCTCGCCCGGCACGCCTGCGATGCATGCGGTATGGCTTGTGCTGGCGGCAGGCGGTGCCTTCCCACCCGGCACCCGGCTGTGGTCCTCGCAGCGCCCCGATCCGGGATCGTCGGCACTGATCTCTCCGGTCGAATTCGCGCCAACAACCTGGCTCTCGGCCCTGCGTGCAGATATGGCGCAGACCCCGGAACGCGCCGCCTACGACCCTGATGCGCTCTCGGCCGACCGGCGCGCCGCGCTCGATCGGCTTGCGCGCTATGCTTTGGTCCCAGGAGTGCCGCTTCTGATCCTTGGCGAGCGTGGAGTGGGCAAGACCCGAGTCGTCGAAAGCCTTGTCGCGAAGCTAAAAGGTGGTCGGCATGTCGTCACGCTCTCCTGCGGCCAGCTGAGAGGAGAAAGGGCCGAAGCGTTGCTGTTCGGCCGTGCTGCGGCCACCAATGACAAGGCGTCTGCGGCTGGCAGAGGGCTGCTGCACGAAGCGGACGGCGGGATCCTGTTCCTTGACGAGGTGCAGGACCTGCCGCGTGACACCCAGCGTATTCTGCTGCTCGCGCTGCAAGGCAGGGTGCGCCGCTGGCGACGGCTCGGCGAGACCGAGCACCAGGAGGCACAATTCGATCTTGTCTGCGCCTCAAACCTTCCGATCGCGGAACTGGAGCAGACGCTCGATCCGGATTTCTTCGACCGCATCGCCCATTTGCAGGTCGAATTGCCGCCCCTGCGCGACTGCCCTGCAGACCTGCAAGCCGACTGGGGCCGCGTCTGGCGCGAGATCGGCTTCCCCGGTGATCCGCCCTGGAGCACGACGCTGGAACGCGCCCTTACGGGGGCGCGTTTGTTGCGCAACATCCGCGATCTGCAACGCCTGGCCGCGATCATCGTGTCGACGCGGCCCGATGGGCCATGGCACGTCTCGTTACAGCGCCAAGCACTCGAAGAGTGGCGCTCTGTCGGCGCCACCCCGCTGGGAGATTTTGGAATCGGCTCCCGCAAGCAGCGGCTTCACTGGTTCCAGACGCGGCTCGCACTCTGGGCAAAGCAACGCTACGGCACATGGGAGGCGGCGGCTTCCGAGCTCGCTTGCGACGAAAGCACCTTGCGGGTCGATGCGAAAGGAAAATTTCCTTTTGAAAGCAAATGAAGTGACGGATCTGAAAAGTTGAGCCAACTGAAGTCAAGGCCCTTTTGGATAGCGCTGCCTCACCTCTAAACGACGATAATGTCGACATAGTGATCCGACGACTGTATCTGGTTGCTGCATATGATCCTAAAGTCCGCAATGGATTGGTAGCGGTCATGCGCTGCGCCAAGCACGACCGGCTGCTCTGAGCCCGTTCTGTTGAAAAACTCCAATATCGGGCGTTCGGGCCAAATTTAACAGAATAGTATTCTGGCTATCTCAGATTTAGCCGATTTTTCATTACGCATTCTGACTCTTGGAGAACAGTTTTCTGCTTTTTGAAAAATTGCAGGCGCAGCAAAAAGTTTTTCAACATAATCGGCCGTTCTCGATCTTCGTCCAGAAGGCTCATGAAGATAATACCACCAAGCACCCGCCGGTCATCTCCGCGCGGCCCACCATGGCTCTTTGCAAAATACGGCCGAAGTCGCACCATTTGCTCTTCGCTCAGCCAATATGGATTGCTCATATACCCACCCGTGGTTGGGGGCTTGAATCATGCAGGCATGGCGGATTCAAGAAAATTAATGGGTCTGGTACCTATGAATACATCTGCAAGATCTGGATTTCAGAGCCAGATCGATTCATCTTAAATCCGATCCACCAGATGTCGGGACTGAACACCTTGCCATGCCGATCACCGCCCGCATTCAAGCGGCGCTGGCCTGACACCGCAGGAATATGTTAACTGGTCCAAGGAAGACCAAAAACCTGAACAGCGCTAACCCATAAATGAGAGACCTCAGGGCAGCCGGTGAATCGTTTTCAAAGACGTATGTGATCCAAGGACTTTTTGAATGGTAACGTCGCAGTTAATTGAACGCTGGCCTGGAAAAAGTGCACCAGTATGTGGGATAGAGCATCCGGCACTTTATCACATGTTGGATGTGGCGGCTGTGGCAGAGGTGCTTCTTGGACGAACCACCCTATCCGATTTCAAAAAGCAGGCTTTTGTCCTCCTGACGGCCCTTCACGATCTTGGTAAACTTAACAAAGGGTTTCGATCAATGCTGCGTGGCGAGGGAACGCAGCAGTATCGACATTGGGAACTGACAGAGGTTTATCTTGAAGCCCACATGGAAATTCTAGTTGATGTTCTGAAACCGGACCGCCCCCGACGCCTGCGTCCGTTGATTTCAGCGACGGCTGGCCACCACGGACGTCCATCAACATTGACCCAGATCGACAAGAGGCAAGCGAAGCAGACACTCTGCTCTGATGTATTGGAAACCATTCAGGCTTTTGTGGCGCTTTGGCCGGATGCTTTATTGGAGAATATCGATGAACCACAATCATATGCGTTGAGCTGGTGGCTCTCCGGCCTCGTAACCACCGCTGACTGGATTGGCTCGAACGCTGATTGGTTCCCGCCCAAACCACCTATCTATGCCCTGCCCGATTATTTGGTCATTGCGCGTGAACAGGCTGCCAGGGCCGTCGCCGCCTCTGGTATTGCCCCTGTGCAATCGACATCCACACCGGTTTTTGATTGGCCTACACTGCGTCCGATGCAAGAGGCCTGCCAGTCAATCGCGCTCCCGGACGGCCCAATGCTCGCGGTCATTGAAGACGAAACTGGGGCGGGTAAAACCGAAGCTGCCCTTATGCTGGCCCAACGCATGTTGTTGTCTGGTAAGGGTCAAGGACTGTTTTTTGCATTGCCGAGCATGGCGACAGCGGACGCGATGTTTTCACGAGTGAGCCAGTCGATCGGCAAAATGTTCAGGCACTCCCCAACGGTGACACTCGCCCATGGCCGAGCGGGACTATCGGTAGATTTCCGAGACATCCAAGAGGGTAATCCTAACGCACCAGAAGATATTGGATGCACCGGCTGGCTCAGCGACAGTAGGCGGAGGGCTCTGTTGGCCAATGTAGGGGTAGGTACGATCGATCAGGCTTTACTCTCGGTCTTGCCGGTCAAATTCCAAACGCTCCGTCATTATGGACTATCATCCAAAATCTTGATCGTCGATGAGGTTCATGAATTGGGTGAGGCCTATATTGCTGAAACTTTGGCTGCCCTCCTCAGGCTTCATCGTGCCGCAGGTGGATCAGCGATCTTGTTGACTGCAACTTTACCGTTGTCCCTGCGCGCAAAGTTGCTCGCGACATATGACGGTGTTGATGACGGCAATCTCGCATATCCCGCGCTGACCATCGCCGATGGTGAGGCTGTGCAGAACCTGCCCCAACAGACCGGAGAAAAAGGGCCAATAAAGATCGAACGGTTGTCAACGCCTGAAGCAGCCATAGCTTTGATCAAGGAAAAAGTGGGGCAAGGGGCGGCCTGCGTCTGGGTCCGAAACGCCGTGGATGATGCAATTGCGGCGGTCGAGGGGCTCCGCGCTCAAGGGATTGCTGCAGATCTTCTGCATGCACGATATGCCTTGGGCGACCGCAAACGGATCGAACAGTCGATGCGCGACCGGTTCGGTAAAACGGGAGAGGACAGGGCGGGCCGGGTGCTGGTCGGTACGCAGGTTCTCGAGTCCTCCCTTGATCTGGATTTCGACATGATGGTTTCCGATCTCGCCCCGATGGCCGGATTGATACAAAGGGCGGGGCGGCTGTGGCGGCATATGGATATCCGTCCGGCTGACAAGCGGCCGGTGCCGGAACCGATCCTTTATGTGGTCTCTCCAGATCCTCAACAGGTCGATCATGACCATTGGTTGATGGATGTGCTGGATCGCGGAGCTTATACATACTCAGCTGACTTGATGTGGCGCACTGCATTTTATTTGTTCAACGAGGGCCAGATTGTTGCCCCGTCCGGCATCAGAACCCTGATCGAAAGAGCCTATTCATCGGAGCCCGAAACGCCCGAGGTGTTGGAGGTATTTGAGCGCGACCGGATCGGAAAAGAGATGAGCCATGGATCGCTCGCGACCCAGAACATTGTCGATATAGGTGCTGGCTACCGCGAAGGCGGACAGGCACATGACGACGCCCGCTATCCGACCCGTCTGGGGCCGGAGCAGCAGATATTGGTTCTGGTGAAGGAGGTTGACGGGAAACTGGTTCCACTTTTCGATGGCTTGGACGGGTGGGCCATGTCCGAAGTCAGCGCTGCAAAGCACAAGATCGATAACCTGAGTATTCCAAATCAGGAGATCGAGGAAATTTTCCAGATAAAAATAACATGGAAGGGGTGGATGCGAGAGCAATACCTGCTCTGTCCCGTCGGGGAGGATGGGGGAATTTGTGAAGGCCTTTCCTACCGTAACGACAAAGGTCTAATTTTTGCTTCACGCGATTGAAGGCTTGTGTAGCGTCGTAATCGCCTTAAGGTAGCTTAATGTTTAATTAATTCATCCCAAGAGAAACTGATTGTGCCGTTAAATCTGATTTCAAATCCATGGATACCTGTTGTTGATAAATCGGGACATCGCAGGATCATTGCGCCATGGCAAATGGCGGACCCCTCGCTGTTACGTCCAGACTGGCCCCGTGCTGATCTGAATATCGCCTGTCTGGAGTTGCTGATCGGTTTGGCCTACATGGCCGATCCTCCGACTAGCGGTGATGATTGGGAGGATCGGTCTGCCTCCGATCCTGACCGCTTGCGAGAAAAACTGGCCACCTATGCAGCTGCGTTCAATCTAACCGGCGATGGTCCATTGTTCCTGCAGGATTTTGAGCCGCTGGAGGGGGCTTTGATCGCGCCGGATATGTTGTTCATCGATAGTGCCGGTGCAAATGCGGCCAAGAATAATGCCGACCTGATGGTGCATCGTGGTCGATATGTAGGCCTTGATTTGCCCCTCGCGGCGATCGCTCTGTTCACATTGCAGGCGCAAGCACCAGCAGGTGGTGCTGGGAACCGGACTTCAATGAGGGGTGGCGGACCCATGGTGACGCTGGTCGATCCTGGTGAGGGGCTTTGGTCAATCATTTGGGCGAATGTGCCAAATGGTGTGCCGGCCGCTATATCGGAACTGCCATGGATGCACCCGACTCGGGTATCTGACAAGAATATGGAAACAGCACCGCCGCAAGGTCAGAGGTTCTCTGTTGAAGCGTTTTTTGGTGCCCCCCGTAGATTACGCTTGGTTGCCGAAGGCGATGTTGTAACAGGTGTGGTCCAAAAGCCACATGGCACGAAATATGCGGTCTGGAAGCATCCACTAAGCCCCTATTTTCGAATGAAAGCAGGAGAAATTGCGCTGCCGGCGCACCCAAAGGCAGGCATCTTTGGTTATCGTCACTGGCTGGGTATTCTGGCGCAATCCGGGAATTCGGAATTGTCAGAGCGGGCCCATTGTGTTGATCAGTGGGAACAGCGTTCTGATAAGCCAGCTAATATTATCGTCGCGGGCTGGTCAATGGATAATATGAAGCCGCGCGATTTCACTTTTTCGGTCCAGCCTCTGATCGATTTGGCTGAGGACCAATTATTGACCTTGGCCGGACTGGTTTCAGCCGCAGACAATGCGGCAGTCGCGTTGCGCAGTGCTTTGACACCTGTTTTGTCAGAGGGCGAAGCGCGAGAGGCAGAGCGAGAGGCGTTCTACCTCGCCACTGAACCGGCTTTTATCGCCCGTCTGAATGACCTCAAGTCGGGAAAATCGACCGATGATATTTGCGCGGTGTGGCGCGCTGATCTGCATGCAGAGGCCATCCGGAAGTTTGATGCGATCTCCCTTCCCGCGCTGGACCAACGCGATACATCGGACATCCAGAAAATCGTCCAAGCCCGCAGGAACCTTACGGGGACATTCGCGGGCTACGGCAAGTTTGGCGTGCTTTTGTTCAAGGCATTGGGCATGACGCTCCCATTAAAGAAAGGAACAGCGGCATGAGCCAGCAAGGTAAAACCATTCTGAAATGGTGGGGCTCTGCGCTTGATCGTGAAACTGCGCAGGGCAGGGGGCTGTCGGCACGACTGCGGCGCGCCACGCCTGTCGAGATGCTGTGCGAACCGCGTGTTCATGAATTGGCGCGGGAACTCAGGATGGAGGATGCGGATAGGTTGGTCCGACTTGTTACCCTTTTGGCCGAGGTGCGCGAGCATGTTGCGCGCCCATTGGCCAAAGAATTGGGCGGCGGGGACCCTAGACCGTTTTCTGAACTGCGGTTCCAAAAACTGATGCGGGCCTCGGGCGACGAACTCGTAGGCAGTCTGCGGCGTGCGATCAAGATGGTTGGACATCGCTGCAATGTCGCGGCCTTGGGAGAGGACCTGATATTTTGGTCCGAACAGACCCGGATGACCTGGTGTTTCCATTATTTCGGCGCGGAAGCGCCCAAATCGATTTCCGAGGAGAGTATCGAATGACTACCTTTTTACAATTTCATGTGCTGACTGAATACGGTCCGTCGAACCCGAACCGTGACGATCAGGGTCGTCCCAAGCAGGCGAATGTCGGTGGATCCCCGCGCTTGCGGATTTCGTCGCAGTCCTCAAAACGGGCGATCCGCGAGAGTGCGTTCTTTGCACTTGATCTGGCGGGTCATCAGGGGACCCGCACGAAACGGCTATTCGAAGGGCTTCGTGACAAGCTGATCGCCGATGGCGCAGAACTGGACGCCGCTGTCGCGGCGGCCGAGCAGGTCGCAACCATTTTTGGCAAACTGGAAACGCCGAACAAAAAGACACCCGAGAAGAAGATCGGGACAACACTCGCTTTCATCTCTCCCGCAGAGTGGGAGCTGGCTGAAGACCTTGCCGGCAAGGTGCTTGCAGGCGAAGATCTGCCCAAAGACAAGGACCTTGCCAAGATGGTCTTGCGCAGGGCTGACGGGGCAATAGATATTGCAATGTTTGGCCGGATGCTTGCTGATAATGCAGACTTTAACCGTGATGCGGCTGTTCAGGTGAGCCATGCCATCACCACCCATACCGCAGTTACCGAGGATGACTGGTATTCTGCGGTTGATGACTTGAACAAGGCAGAAGATAGCGGGGCAGGGCACCTTGGCGAAAGTGGATTTGGGTCGGGCGTCTTCTATCAATACGTTTGTGTCAATGTCGATTTGTTGATTGAAAACCTTGCCGGTGATCGGGAATTGGCGGCCAAGGGTGTCGAGGCATTGGCGCGGGCCGTCGCATTGGCTACGCCGACGGGGAAGCAGAATAGTTATGCCAACCGTCCACGTGCGTATTTCTTGCGTGCCGAGGCCGGCAGCCAGCAACCACGTGACCTGACGGGGGCGTTCTTTACCCCGATCAAGCAACAACCATGGGAGCGGGCGTCGATTGAAGCGTTGACCGATACTGTCACGAATATCGATCGTGCGTATGGTCAGGCCTATGACGAAACCGCCGTCATGGACGTGCCTGCGGGTATTGGATCCCTTGATGAAATCGCAGCTTTTGCGGCTGGCGCGGTGAAGGTTGGCCTATGACGCAGTATCTGGTCTTTACCTTGTCTGCCTCGATTGGGGCGATGGGCGATCTGGCCGGACATGAACGGCGCGGATCGCTCCACTGGCCCGGTCGGTCGGCAATTACCGGATTGCTGGGTGCTGCCTTGGGTTTGCGGCGCGAGAGTGACTTCGGGGCGTTGGATGCTCTGGGGATGGCAGTGGCGCCATTTCAGCACCGGACGGATAGCGGCTTTCGCGATTATCATACCGTTGAGACAGTACCTTCTGCCAAGGCGAAATTTCCTAATTCCCGCCCAGAGGCTTTGCGCGCTGCGGGACGTGAAACCAACACCACGATTACCCTTCGGGATTATCGAACAGGGCCACTTTTTGGTGTCGTGATCTGGGGTGATGGGCTTGAGGCGCTACAGGCGGCCCTAAAATCACCGGTCTTCGTACTGTACCTCGGGCGAAAGTCTTGCCCATTATCGGCACCAGTCGATGGAAGGATCGTTGCGGCGGAAACCGAGGAAAGCGCGATGGCCCAAGCCCGCGTTCCCCCATGGCGGCAAGGGGTGACGGCGACGCAGCTTATCACGGATGCAAGGGGTGGGGACACCCATATCGAGACCCGCCATGATCAGGCGATTGATCGAAAGCACTGGCATTTCGGTGCGCGTCAAGTGGCTTTCCGGCAGGTCCATATCGAACCGGGGGTTGCGTGATGACATTATTCTTATCCCGCGCGTCAATTTCGCGGCAGCCCTCAGTGCAGGCTTTGAATGCTCTTTTGTTGCCGGATGACGCGGGTGATCGGACCGATGCGCAGCACCGCTTACTTTGGACACTTTTTGCCGACGATCCTGACCGGCGTCGTGATTTTCTGTGGCGCGAAGAGCGGGCAGGAGAGTTTTTGATTCTTTCTGCGCGTGAGCCTATGGCGAGCGATCTGTTTTCCCGTGTTGATGTGAAGCCCTTTGATCCCGACCTCAAGGCAGGCGATCGGCTGTCCTTTGCCTTACGAGCGAATGCCACCCGCACAAAGAAAGGGATAGGGCGCGTAGATGTCGTGATGGATGCACTTTTTGCCCTGCAGCAGGACCAACGGGCGGAACGGCGGATGGAATTTGCACAAGCTGAAGGCGCGGCCTGGATGAAACGTCAGGGCGAGCGAAACGGTTTCCGCCTTCTGAATTGCGAGGTCGCTGATTATTCGATCCATGCCCTTCCAAGGCATCGCGGTTCCCGCAAGGGGCAGCCGCAGTTTGGGGTCCTCGATCTGCAAGGCACTCTGGAGGTCTTGGACCCAGAGGAGTTTGGCCAGGCGCTGCAAAACGGCTTGGGGCGGGCAAAGGCATTTGGCTGTGGTCTGGTGCTGGTGCGTCGCGTAGCATGAGTACACTCCCCGGTTTGCCACCCCCGCGTCCGATTCCTTTGAAGGATCGGGCGCAACTCGTCTTTGTAGAGAGAGCGCAATTGGATGTCGCAGACGGGGCCTTTGTCGCAGTTAATTCGGATGGCACGCGGACGCAGATACCTGTTGGCGGTCTGGCTGGCATTATGCTTGAACCCGGTGCGCGGATTTCTCATGCGGCTGTCGTCTTGGCTGCCCGTGTTGGAACGCTGGTCACTTGGGTGGGGGAAGGTGGCGTCCGCCTTTATTCTGCAGGGCAACCGGGTGGGGCGCGGTCAGACAAGCTTTTATGGCAGGCGTCCATTGCGCTTGATGACGCCGCGCGACTTCGCGTGGTGCGCAAAATGTATGAACTCCGCTTTGGAGAAGAGGCCCCATCGCGCAGGTCAATCAACCAACTTCGCGGGATCGAGGGCGTACGGGTCCGCGAAACCTATGCTTTGCTGGCGCAACAATACGGCGTTGAATGGAAGCGCCGGTCCTATAATGTCGCAGATTGGGAGGCAGGCGACATTCCAAACCGCTGCCTTTCTGCCGCCACGGCCTGTTTGCACGGGCTTTCCGAAGCTGCCGTCCTGGCGGCGGGCTATGCGCCGGCCATTGGTTTCTTGCACACCGGAAAACCACTGTCATTTGTTTACGATATTGCCGATCTTTATAAACTGACGACAGTCGTACCCGAGGCTTTCCGCATCGCAGGCCAAGCGGCCAAGGGGAAGCTTGATATGCACCCCGACCGTGCAGTGCGTCTGGCCTGTCGGGATATGTTCCGCCGGACGGGGCTGCTCGGGGGTATTATCCCCCAGATTGAAGAGGTCCTATCTGCTGGAGAGATGCCGCGCCCTGATCCCCCGCCTGAAGCTCTGGGCCCGGCGTTCGAAGGTCCGGACCAGACCGGAGAAGACGGGCACAGATGATGGTTGTCGTGATCTCGAATGCACCACCGCGGCTGCGTGGGCGGCTTGCCGCTTGGCTGGTGGAGGTCAGGTCAGGGGTCTACGTCGGAGACTACAGTGCCCGCACACGTGGGATGATCTGGCAGCAGGTTGTCGGTAGTATCGAAGAGGGCGACGGTGTCATGATCTGGAAAGCTCCGACCGACCAAGGCTATGACTTTCTGACCGTCGGCAAGAACCGCCGTATGCCGGTCGATTTCGATGGCCTGAAACTGGTAAGCTTCTTCCCCGCGCCTGCCGCAAAATGATAGGCGTAGGGGCAATAAAATCCGGTCTGAAAAATCGGTACGTTTTTTGACAATTGAATATGTGTGGTAGATCAATCATCTACAGGAAGTCTGTTCCCCGCACACGCGGGGATGAACCGCATTAGTCACTTAAAACGGCATGGCTTTCCCCCTGTTCCCCGCACACGCGGGGATGAACCGGCTGATGGGGCAAAGCTGTCTGACGCTGATCTCTGTTCCCCGCACACGCGGGGATGAACCGTCACCCCAATATTGCATCGCAGCCGCATCATACTGTTCCCCGCACACGCGGGGATGAACCGTATCAGCAAGAACAATCCAGATGCTGAGATCACTGTTCCCCGCACACGCGGGGATGAACCGGCGGCACTAGGGGCTGAAGCTGACGGTACAGACTGTTCCCCGCACACGCGGGGATGAACCGGGGGCAGGAACACAGAAAAGGAAACCACGATACTGTTCCCCGCACACGCGGGGATGAACCGATGACTGCGATGATGTCGGATATTACGTTGCGCTGTTCCCCGCACACGCGGGGATGAACCGCTGATAGATGACGGGCGGCTGTCTAAGTATCGCTGTTCCCCGCACACGCGGGGATGAACCGGCATCCCGGCGGCTATGGTATCAGGCGCGATGCTGTTCCCCGCACACGCGGGGATGAACCGCAGGAATGGTGGGACTCCCAGAGGGGTGGGCACTGTTCCCCGCACACGCGGGGATGAACCGGACCAGTAATTGAATGATTGTATTTGATAGATCTGTTCCCCGCACACGCGGGGATGAACCGGCTACGCGGATGAATATTGCGTAATGTATTGGCTGTTCCCCGCACACGCGGGGATGAACCGATGATAACAGCATTGGTGCGACTGAAACCGACCTGTTCCCCGCACACGCGGGGATGAACCGCAGACTTGATCGACCGTATCAGGGGCAAGATGCTGTTCCCCGCACACGCGGGGATGAACCGTACGAGATAATTGAAATGTGGCTGGAAAATTCCTGTTCCCCGCACACGCGGGGATGAACCGGGCCGATTATAACGGCGTCGATAACTCCATCCCTGTTCCCCGCACACGCGGGGATGAACCGGTTGAGACTGTGGTGATATACGCAAAAGACAGCTGTTCCCCGCACACGCGGGGATGAACCGACGGCTCACTGCGCCACCTCCGGCGAAAGTATCTGTTCCCCGCACACGCGGGGATGAACCGTCAATGTGGGTATAGCCCGATTGCGGCACGCGCTGTTCCCCGCACACGCGGGGATGAACCGCCTTCGCGGGCACGTGCAATCGGTGCGACGTCCTGTTCCCCGCACACGCGGGGATGAACCGGAATTTCCGTGTCGTCGTTGCCGACATTATCCCTGTTCCCCGCACACGCGGGGATGAACCGGCGGCTTTCACTGAGTGGTGGAAGGCAAACAACTGTTCCCCGCACACGCGGGGATGAACCGGGCCTTTAGCGATGTAAGTGCCAAGAGTAGCGCTGTTCCCCGCACACGCGGGGATGAACCGCCGCAGGATGGCGGATGCCCGTTTCATTCACGCTGTTCCCCGCACACGCGGGGATGAACCGATCGTGCAATAGCGTCGAAATCCACACCAAAACTGTTCCCCGCACACGCGGGGATGAACCGGTGGCCCTGCCCTCTCATGGACGCCGGATCGACTGTTCCCCGCACACGCGGGGATGAACCGGCTAGCGGTCAATATTATGCGGTCCACGGTTCCTGTTCCCCGCACACGCGGGGATGAACCGTCATTCTGATCGGCAACTTGGGTGCCGATCCACTGTTCCCCGCACACGCGGGGATGAACCGCCGGAGGCGTAGGCCCGAGGGGCCCCCTTTAGCTGTTCCCCGCACACGCGGGGATGAACCGACCATTTCGGACTCGGTCTTCTTGAGCAACGGCTGTTCCCCGCACACGCGGGGATGAACCGCCGCCCGCAAAACTGCGGGATGATCCGTCCTACTGTTCCCCGCACACGCGGGGATGAACCGCAGGGCGCATATCACGCAATGGCAAGCAGGGGCTGTTCCCCGCACACGCGGGGATGAACCGCTGCGTTTGCGTCTGTCCACCAATCCTCATTTCTGTTCCCCGCACACGCGGGGATGAACCGCCAGCGCCAACGCAAGAGGGGTTTGACCTGTGCTGTTCCCCGCACACGCGGGGATGAACCGGTTGAGCGCGTCCGTTATGGGCCGGATGGCTGCTGTTCCCCGCACACGCGGGGATGAACCGTAACCCGGTGAACCTATGGACTGTCTCGTGTCCTGTTCCCCGCACACGCGGGGATGAACCGGGCCTCTCTCTCATGCGCGGCCACTCTGCCCACTGTTCCCCGCACACGCGGGGATGAACCGGAGCTGCCGATCGGGGCGATCTTGGCCGTGGCCTGTTCCCCGCACACGCGGGGATGAACCGTTCACAGGCCACGTCAGACGCCTGGCCAACGCCTGTTCCCCGCACACGCGGGGATGAACCGCAGATGAGGAGGAACCTTGATATGCCGTACACCTCTGTTCCCCGCACACGCGGGGATGAACCGGTCGGCGTTCCGTCCAGAACCCAGGCAGCTGTCTGTTCCCCGCACACGCGGGGATGAACCGGCGCTTGGCAGTGTCGTGCGCGGGGCTGCGGCCTGTTCCCCGCACACGCGGGGATGAACCGCTTGTGCGGGTCAACCAATGGCTTGAGGATCGCTGTTCCCCGCACACGCGGGGATGAACCGGAACGCCAGCAGGATGAACCACCCGGAGTACCCTGTTCCCCGCACACGCGGGGATGAACCGGCGGGCTGGTAAGGTCCGAGGGTTTCATCCGCCTGTTCCCCGCACACGCGGGGATGAACCGTTTAGAACCGAGGCGCGGCCCTCCGTGTATCCCTGTTCCCCGCACACGCGGGGATGAACCGGCTTCCCTTGGGATGCTCACGGTGATTTTGGACTGTTCCCCGCACACGCGGGGATGAACCGCAACCATCGAGTTCAATGCGCGCAAGGGTGAACTGTTCCCCGCACACGCGGGGATGAACCGGGGCGAGGCCCCCCTGTTGCGCGCCTATCTGGCTGTTCCCCGCACACGCGGGGATGAACCGTAGACAGCGGCGACGACCGCAGCCAGTGCGTACTGTTCCCCGCACACGCGGGGATGAACCGTAATCTGGCAGTGGCGTGTCGCTCCCGAACATCTGTTCCCCGCACACGCGGGGATGAACCGCCTACGCCGCCGCCTTCATTGCCGCACTTGCCCTGTTCCCCGCACACGCGGGGATGAACCGCGTTTATTTTGACCGATAGTCATTTAATTGGGCTGTTCCCCGCACACGCGGGGATGAACCGCGGGGCAACATTGCCCGCCCATACCCTGACGCCTGTTCCCCGCACACGCGGGGATGAACCGCCACAAAGAGCAGGTCCGGCCCGATGTTTCGTCTGTTCCCCGCACACGCGGGGATGAACCGATGACCTCGCAACTGTTGCCGCTCACATCAAGCTGTTCCCCGCACACGCGGGGATGAACCGAGGGACCCAGCGGGATTCTCACGGTGGCGGTTCTGTTCCCCGCACACGCGGGGATGAACCGGGTGAAGCACCCCTGTTGCGCGCCTATCTTGTCTGTTCCCCGCACACGCGGGGATGAACCGGCATCGAGCAAATCCGTATTCATCTTAACGCCCTGTTCCCCGCACACGCGGGGATGAACCGCCCTTGGTTTGATGCCTATACAGGAGAGCCAGCTGTTCCCCGCACACGCGGGGATGAACCGCTGTTGCCATTGCCCGAGGGGCGTCGCGGCGGCTGTTCCCCGCACACGCGGGGATGAACCGGTCAGGCGCAGGTGGATCGCTGCAACGCCGCGCTGTTCCCCGCACACGCGGGGATGAACCGCATAGCAACACAGACCGGAGAGAGACAATGACCTGTTCCCCGCACACGCGGGGATGAACCGCCGACTGGCTTGCATGAATGGGACGGGTCGAACTGTTCCCCGCACACGCGGGGATGGCTATGTTCATTGAGCCCTACAGCACGCGGTCCAATGGCCCAGGATAGGCTCGTTTCATCTGGCGACCTGTACTTCTCGAAGTTTCTTGAAACAGTGTCCAAATCGAGCTCCCGCAACCACCGTAACCGACCCGACCCGTGCTAATCGCGCGGGTTTTGTCGTTTCCGCATCTCCCAATGCCAGAATCCCCGCCAATTCCCCAACAAGTTCAATATGATGGCCGTTCGGTGCCTC
>Ga0208544_10000996_pt1 | contig 20245 bp, 2 predicted proteins | sample DEB08_DNA_9_FD_184526 | JGI IMG/M metagenome (GOLD analysis project Ga0208544, IMG submission 184526) | Aqueous microbial communities from the Delaware River and Bay under freshwater to marine salinity gradient to study organic matter... | ecosystem: Environmental > Aquatic > Marine > Coastal ... | reverse complement strand
GCTTTTAAATTTTGATTAAAAATATTAATTGCCGTGCCACGTCCTAATCCTATGTTAATTTGACCAGATGGCCCCGCTATTCGTAGACTGCGTCTACGAATAAATATCCACAGCAGTCTGTGACTGCGGGGCTAGCCGTAACCTGCCGCTAACCTAAAGCTCAAATCCTTTGCCACTCACGCTATTCGTAGACTGCGTCTACGAATAAATACCCACAGCAGTCTGTGACTGCGAGACCTGCTGTAACCTTTCGTCCTTACAGGACTCCCCGTTGCGCCGCTATTTATCCAGGGTCTGACGACCCTGGCTACAGCCTTTCGCCCCGCTGGGGCTACCCCGCTAACCCCCCGCTATTCGTAGACGGCGTCTACGAATAGCGGGAGGGATTAGGACGTAATTTTCCAAAATTTATCCCCAGCATTTATCCTTGATTCAAAATCTCTTCTACTGCCTTTCCATGAATCTAAAACGGCGTCTTCTATGCGCCACTCACCAAAGACGGTATACAATTCCTTGTTATCAAAATCAGCTAAAATTTGCGGAGTCAGCCTTACTTTAACAGCTTCTTCAGCCTCAAAATAGAACCCCCGTAAATCTTCAAGCGGGATTTGATACCGTGAAATCAGCTTAAGGAATTTAGCCTCTTTTTCTTCATCAGACGTAGACCATTTAATGCCCCATTGCCCCCAGGAACTCATTAACCAGTAGTCAACGGGGATAATACACCAGTATCCTGCTCCTTTTGTTAGGACATATGAAACGAGGCCTATCTCGTTCAGCACATCTAAAATTTCTTTTTTATGCATAATTTTAATTTAATATGACACCCCGTTGCCGCTGTTCGTAGACTGCGTCTACGCATCCATCTCCGCGGCAGCGGTGCTGCCAACCCAAGGCTCAATTCTCGCTTTGAGACAAATAATTTCTGGCACTGCTGTGCAAATAATCAGCGGGCTGGTCCACAATTTTCGCGACTACCGGATTAACGGTACACGGTTTTGGCAGTAGGTTGCAGCCGGAGCCGCAGTCACAGACTGCTTTGGATATTGATTCGTAGACAGAGTCTACGAATAGCGGGGTATATACACGCTTTATCACGATAGTCTTTTTAATTGAAAAAGAGCTGCAGCCTTGATGGTTTCATTAGAAGAGGCTGCAAGCATTTTTATTTTTTCTCTCGCGTATACTGTCCCAATGGCAGCTATGGCGTACATGCACTTGGTAACAAAAGGTTCGTAATCATCCTGTTCAAATAGATAATCATATTTACGTTCCATAGCATATACAAGGCTATCAACTGCCTCAGGGATACAAACACTAAATTGTAGTATGCGTACTATATCTTCGTGTTCTTTATGCCATCCTTCTAAAAGTAGTTTGTGTAATATTTTACCCATTTCCAACGTATAGCTATGATACGACGCTAATAGTAAGATATACCTTAAAGCATCGGCATCTTGACTTTCGAATAATTTTTTCAACTCGTCCACCAGGTAGCTGTTGGTTACGGCAATAGGGTATTCACTTAAAAAATCTTCGTATGAGATTCTTCGTAAGTAAAGCCGACTACATGTTTTCTTTTCCTGCTCTGTCATCGAACAATTTTTTCAAAAGCTATTAAATTGTCATTGAATTTCTGCACGCCTGGTCCACGTCCCATCTGAATATTAACCTGTGGATTAGTATTTCCTCCTTCCTTTTTAAATCTCACAAAATTATAAGTCCATCCAGATTTAGCTAACGGCATTTCTCCAAACTGAGCTACCACTAGTGGGTCTCCATCTGTTCTTCCAATTGTAATGAACTGATCTATTGTTCCGTGATTAACATAGAATTTAACTATGACACCATCATAATCTTCTGAAAATGCTTGTGTAGGAGAAGTAGAAGTTTCTGTTGTGCTAGGTATTCGCCCAGTAGAAAGCAATTCGTCGTAATGATCTTGGGAAATAGTTCTGTAAAAAACTTCCCCTCTTTCTTTTTGAATATAATTCCCAACCTGACCAATGGTTATTCCTCCATTTGAAGGAACAATATCAATCCAAGAACGAGAAGAACCACTTGCAGTTATTGCGCTACTCTCTATTTCAGAAATGATGTCATCAGCGGTTCGAGCACTTGCTGTTTGGTAATCAGCAATTGTTCTTAGGTCATCTGGGTTGATTCGAATAGCATCCTCTAAACCAGCTCGCTTTACAATCTCCCAGGCCCCCACCCGTCCCTCCAGCCCCACCAAATCCCCGCCGTTGCGAAGGAAGCTCTCAATATAAGGAATATCATCGATGAAATCATCAATAAAATCCGTCTCCCAAAGGGCAAACCGCCCCAGGATTGTAGCGCTTTCTTCGCCCATGCTGACCAGCATATCCGCCAACTCGTCCGTGACCCTTTCGCCCGCAATACTTTTGGCGCGGAAGATGCTGACGGTCCTGCCGGTGAGGAAACTGGCCAGGTCATCGGCGGCGCCAGCGGCCAGGTACTTTTCTTTGATCAGCAGGTAAAGCGCATCTTCGGCAAAGTCGATCAGCCGTTTGATTTCGGTAGCGTATTCTTCTAATTCCTGGGTGGCACTTTCCCCCAACTGGTTGCTGTGCCGCAGGCTGGCGGCGTTCTCTTCCACGAAGTCCACCACGCGGCGGGCATCCTCCTCGAAAAGCTGCCGCAGCCGGCCACTCGACACCGAAGAGCTGAGGGTGACCAGCCCCACCACCATGGATACGTTGCGGTACGCCTGGATGAATTCCCGGCCGGCCTGCCCGTAAATTCCGACGATGGTTTCCTCCGCCAGGTTGACGGCGATATCGCCAGCCTGCACGACGATGTCTACCAGGGCAATGGTTCTGATTACCCTGGATGCGGCCGATAATTCGCCGATCCCGATGGCCATAAAGGCCACATCAATGCCCGTGTTAATGAGCAAACGGGTAGACGCATTTACTTCCTCCTGGGTTAAAAAATGGAGCAGGAAGGCGGGGATAACTTTCTTCTCGCCCCTGGCCAGAAATACCGTTTCCCCAAATCTTTCTTCCTTCGAAGAATAGATGAGCACCCAGGCATAAGGATCGAGCGCAATTTGCTCCGGGATGCCGTTGTTACAGGCACATACACTGGCATTGCCGTGCCAGGTAGTCGTGGCGGATACGTCAGAAAAGGTGAAGGCCAGCTCCTCCCCCACCCAGGTGGAGGTGTAGTCCAGTGCACAGGTGATGGCCCTGCCGTTGCAATTCAGATCCGTTCTTCCCCAGTGGTAGATTCTGTTTCCAATGGCTAATTCTTCCAGGAAGGCTTCGTCTTCCGTCACGGGGTAGGCCACTTTGAGCAGGTCCATAATTGCGGACACAAATTTGAAATAGTTGCCGTCGTTGTAGGGCCAGCCAAGGTCATCGTACCGGCCATCCAGCAACGGGAGCAGGCCGTTTGCTTTTAAGGCGGCCAGAAATTCCCGGGCAGCGGCCTGGTTGCGGGGGACGGTTTGAATGAGGCGTATGGAAGCTATTTCCGCATTCTGGGTATGGATGAAACTTAGGATATCCCCCGTCATAGCTTCCGAGGTCAATACTTTCAACGCATCCATCCGAAGGTCCAGGGGCAGGGTGAGAAGCTGGTTGTTGTTCATTAACGCAATCAGGAATACCGCCCGATCCTGGTCCTCGACCGCGCGCAGGGCCGCCTTGATGCCAGCCAGTCTTTCCTGGTAGCGGCGGAGTTCCTGCAGATAGGCATCCAGGTCATAGCCCCATTCGTTATAGTTGTCGTAGAAGTACTGGTGAATGGTGGTTTGCCGCGACCAGGCTTGCTGCGTATAATCATCGAGTAAGATGTCGCCCAACTCGTTCATGACCTCGGCAATGGCACGCAGGCTCGCACAAGTGGTCTGGTTGGTTTCGTACCCCGTGGCTACGGCGTATTCATACACCTCTTTCCCCGGGCCGTCCTGCAAAAGGGCATATATGGGATCGGAATAGGGTACCTGATCGGCATGGGGTGGAATGGCAATTTCCGCGGCCAGTACATCCTGGTACTGGTGATCGGAGGTGGCCTGCCAGGTAAAATACTCCTCGAGACAGGTCTCGTTGTACTGCCGGAAGAGCACCGGACAACCGCTCGTTGCGACCTCATAGGCAGCGGCCGGCAAAAAGGCCTCGGGGTAAGCGGCCAAATCGGACGATCGCCGACCACCTGCAGGTAACGATTCGAAGCGGGAGCGCTCATAATAGTAGACAAACGAATCCTGGACTGCCAGCAGCGAGTTTCCTTTTTTGTAGGTCCCGATATAGTCCGTCCCGCCGTAAGTAAAGCTATTCAGGGAACCGGCCGTAAAAACGCCCTGTCCGGCAGCAAATTTCGCGTTCGTCAGCTCCGTGGCCCCTTCCACAAACGAAATGAGGGCGCCACCGGGGGTGAAGTAGCAATAATTGGTGCCGGGCTGATCGCCCAAAGCGAAGCCCGTGTCGGAAAAGTCGTCGAAGAGCAGGCCCGCCAGCATTTCCCCCTCGTCATCCCCTTCCAAAAGGGGGCGCGGCACGGGGTTGTGGATCAAATCCCACTGCCACTTGTAGAGGTGGGTGCCGGTGCCGTAGTCCATCAGGTTGCCGGTGCTGCCGGAGGGTAGGTCGTCGGGGAAGGCCTCGAAGGTGTGCTCGAGGACGAAAGCCCCGTGTCCGATTTCGTGGGCGATGGTTCGACTCAGGTCCGTGCCGGTGCCCGCGTTGCCGCGGTAGATGTAGCCGAAGGGTCGGCCCCGGGGCATGAAGCCCGCCCGCTCCGTGGGCTCGTAATCGTCGGTCAGGAAGAGGTAGTAGGTGTCTTCGGCAACCAGGCCGGCGGCGGCGTAGGCGCCCTGCACCTGCCGCATCTGCTGGGTGTAGTTGGACAGCAGCCCGCTGGCCACCGCCTGGAGGGGCGGCTCGAAATCGGCGGGCGTGAAGACGGGGGCCAGCGTCACCTGCGGATCAACGACGGCCTGCTGGTAAATCTCCCGCAGGTCGGCTTCCACGGCGGCGGGGTCGATACCGGTAGCGGCACTGGCGCTCAGCGGCACGAGCACCACGTTGAGCGGCAACGCTTCGTAGGTGACCACCTGCAGCAGCCCCGCCAGGTAGTTGGGTACGGAGTCGGCGGTGAGTTGCTCAGCCGTCAGGAAGTAGGCCGGCCGATCCTGACCAACGAAGGTGATCTCGGCGGTCTGCCCCGCGGCGACGATGGGCAGGGGCGTGTCCGTCAGTTGGGTGAACTTGACCGAATCCAGTGTCCCCGGCGCCAGGACGGTAGCCTGCACCGTTTCCGGCACGTCAACCATAGCCGATTTGTAGGCGATCGGGTAGCTGGCGCCGGCCAGGGTTTCCTGCTGGTACCAGGTGGCCGGTTCCTGCGTTCCCTGGGCGTCGAAACCGTAGCGCTGGTTGGCGGCGGCGGTAAACACCACCTGAAAATCGCCATTTTTGCGTTCCGCGAGGAAACTATCGATCGCCACCAGCAGGAGGTCCAGTTGTTCGTTGCACGATTCCACGTCGGCGGGCGTCGTGGCCTGGGCGAAGCAATCCTGCACTTGCTGGATCGTGGCCAGCAGTGCTTCCGGCACGAGGGCCGATTCACCGAGGGCCAGCAGCTCGGCCAAGGTTTCTTCCTGTTCCGCTGCCAGGATCCCATCCGCCAGCTCCAGCAACTCCAGCACATCCGCGAGCAGGGAATCGGCCCACGGCGGCAACACCTCTACCCCGAAGCCGGTGGCTTGCAAGTAACCGCCCACCATGCGGTAATCGTCGTTGACGAAGATGCGGTCGAAGCCGAAGGTAAATTTAGCCTGGTTGAAGTAGGGCAGCCGCACCTCGCCCTGCCCCGAGAAGGTGCCTCCTCCCCCACTGGCCCGGGTGATGATGACCGGAAAGTCGAAGGCGATGATGGTGTCGCCCGCCAGGAGGCTGGCCAGCGGCACCTGGTTCGACAGGTCTACTTCGGTGTCCAGGCCGCAGGCGTAGAAGCCCTTGTCCAGGCTCGGGCGCCGCATCAGGAAGCTGTCCTGAGGGGCCGTGCGCAGGGTGGCGCTGCCCTGGCACCTTTCGGCCACGCGGTAGTCGTAGATCTGGTTGGCCAGCAAGTCCGTGAGCAGGACCACAGTGTCGGGGGTATGGATCGTCAGCCAGTCGGCACCGGGGGTGTCGGCCAGCTGGTATTTGAATTCGTAGTCGTTGACGCCGTAAGATGCCGTCCAGGATATCTGCATCGTCGAGCGGTCGCGGGCTTCTTCTACGATATCGCGGGGGCGGGCGCACTCGTCGGTGCGGAAGACGAACCAGTCGCTGTAGTCCGTCCAGCCAAAGTTATCGCACCGGCTGCGCACGCGGAAACGGTAGCTGGTGCGGGGCCGCAGGCCGGTGAATACGCCCGACAAGTCGGGGGTGAGGAGCGAGTCGCGGTAGATGGCGACGGGCAGGATCGCACCTGGGGTCGGCAGCCCGGAAAGGTCGATCAGGGCGTTGCCGCCGCCGGTACGGATAATGCCCAGCCCGCCGGAAGCGGCCTCCTGCTGGGGCACCAATGGCGGCAGGGGCAGGACACTTTCGAGCGCCACCTGGTAGCCGACGGCGTTGCCATTCGCCGGTGTCCACTGGGTGCGGGTGGAGGTTTCGTAGATTTCTGTGGCCACCAATTCCTGCGGCGGGCGGCAATCGGTGCGGGTGCGGAAGGTGAGCGTATCGCTGTAATCCGTCCACCCGAATTCCGGACAGCGGGCCCGGACGACGACCTGGTAGTCGGTATTCGAGCGCAGGTCTTCCAGCAGCTTCGCAGGTTCGGTGACGGTGAAACGGTGCCAGCCGGGGTACGGCGCTGGCGGTGGTGCCAGCCGACTGGCCGTGGCCGAAGCTACCGACGAGTTGGGGGCTGCTCCCGTGGCGGACGGCGGGAGGCTGCCACCGGGAGGATCTCCCAGGGTCAGACGGGCAGGGTCACCAGGCAGCCCACTGGCAGGATTGCCCGACGGCGGACGGGTAGGGTCACCGGGCAGGCCATTGGCAGGGTTACCCGACGGCGGATTGGTAGGGTCACCGGGCAGCCCACTGGCAGGATTGCCCGGCGGCGGACTGGCAGGGTCACCGGGCAGCCCACTGACAGGGTTGCCCGACGGCGGACGGGTAGGGTCGCCGGGCAGCCCACTGGCAGGATTGTCCGACGGCGGACGGGTAGGGTCACCGGGCAGCCCACTGGCAGGGTTACCCGACGGCGGATTGGTGGGGTCGCCGGGCAGCCCACTGACAGGATTCCCCGGCGGCGGACTGGCAGGGTCACCGGGCAGCCCACTGGTGGGGTTGCCCGACGGCGGACTGGGCATCTCCGCCGCTGGCAACGCCCCCGCTGGCGTCTGCGCTGCTGCTGCCCCCGGCAGGATGGGCCAGGGGCCGCGCAGCAGCACTTCCCACTCGGTGATGGTGCCCGTGACGGCCCAGTTCAGGCGGGCGGCGAAAGGTTGCAGGTCGGTCGCTACCAGCTGGTCGGGTGCCAGGCAGCGTACCGGCGTCCGAAACTGGACAGTATGGGAATAAGGCGAGGTTTGGCCCCCGGCGCAGGTGGCGGTGGCCCGCAAGGCATAGTAGGTGTAATCGTCGAGGGCGGCCAGGCGGGCCAGGCCGTACGCCGCAGCCGTGGTCTGCCAGGTGCTGTCGCCGAGGCGCTGGTAGTGGAGGTGGCTGCCCAGGGCGGCAGGCGGCAGGCCACCGAGTTGCACCAGCGCCGAGTTGGAGGTGGTGTCGCTGACGGTGATGGTTTGGGGCGGTGCGCAAGGTAGAGTGAACACGTCGACGTCGGTCCAGGCGCTCTGGTTCACCGCACAGTCGGAGCGCAGCTGGTAGTCGTAGGCGGCTCCGCCTTGCAGGTGGTCGAGCAAGAGGAGGCGGTCGGGTACGCTCGCCGACTGCCACAGCGGTGGGTAGACCGACGGGTAGAAGTAGCCGCCCGACTGGGGCCGGTAGCGCAGCTCCGTCTGCCGGGCGTTGGGGGATGGGGTCCACTGCAACTGCGCCGCTGCGGGGGAAAAAGGATCCACCACAACTGCGGACGGCGGCGCACAGGGAGGCAGCGTGGTGAAGGCAAAGGGCGGCGAATAATCCGACCATACGCCCTGGCTGCACCAGTAGCGGAGGCGGACTTCGTAGGTGGTGGCGGGCTGCAGGTTGGGCAGCGCCAGCAGGGGCAGCGTGAGGTTGGTTCCGGTGGTCCACTCCTGCTGACCGGCGCGGCGGTAGGCGAAGGCGTAGTAGCCGGCGTTGGCCTGGGCCAGGCCGGCGATGGTGGCGGAGGTGTCGGTGAGGCCCGTCAGCCAGAGGTCGTCTGCTACCGCGCAGTCGCGGTTGAAGAGGACGGGTGCCGACCAGTCGGACCAGGTGCTGTCGGCACACTGGGTTTGCACCTGGGCCGCATAGGTGATGCCCGACCGCAGCGCCGGCGCTTCGGCTACCTGCGCGGTATCCAGGTCGAGGGCGGTGAGGTCGAAGTAGCGGTTCTGGCCCACCGTCAGGCTGTCCCAGCGGGTGGCGACCCGCGGCTTGTAGCGGGCCTGGGTGGGCAGCAGGGGTGCGCCCGCAGCGGGTTGCCAGGCGAGGAGGGCCTGGGCGTCCGTCAGATCGGCGAGGTAGGGTTCGTAGGCGGCCCGGCAGCCCCCGAAGGTACCCAGCGGGCGGCAGGCGGGTGGCCCGGTGGCGGTGCAGGTGGCACACCGGCGCAGCTGGTAGGTGCGGAAGGGTTGCAGGTCGTGGATGGTGAAGCTGCCGTCGGTGGAGGGAAGCCGGACCGAGTCGGCGGGGGCGGTCGCGTCGGCGAGCTGCCAGACGAGGGTGAAGGTGGCATCCGCGGGGAGGTCTGCCGGGTCGGAGGTCCAGGCGAAGGTGAGGCTCGTGGCGGTGCTGTCGGTGCGCACGAGGTCGAGGGCGAGCAGGCAGTCGGCGGGCGGGCCGGCGAAGGGTTCCGTCCAGGTGGTACAGGTCTGGCCACCAGCCGGGCAGGTGGCACAGAGCTCCCACTGGTAGCTGGTGCCCGCGTGCAGGTTGGTCACTGCCGCACTGGTGCTGCCCGCGGGCAGTTGGCGGCTGTCGGTGAAGACGGGTAGCGGGGAGGTGCGGGGAGGGCCACCGGGAGTAGGTTGGGCCAATCCCGCGGGAGCGTCGGCTACCCTACCCCAGCGCAGGGTGAAGCCGGTAGCCAGGGGCACGGCCGACCAGCTGACCAGCAGGCTGGTGTCGGTCAGGGGCTGGCTTTGGACCGCTAAGTCGGCGTTACAAGCGGTGGTTGTGGTGTCGGTGGATACGGGGGCGGCGGGCAGCAGGACGGCCACCTTCTCGCAGCGCAGGCTGCCGTCGGGGCAGACGGCGCAGAGTTGGTACAGGTATTCCTGGCCGGGCGCCAGGGTGCCGGCCTGGTACTGGCTGGCGCTGGCGGGCAGGGGGAGGCTGTCGTTGGTGGGGCTGAGGAGGAGCCAGGCGGTGACCGTGGGGTCGGGGGTCCAGGCGAGCTGGAGGCTGGTGGGCGACAGGGCCAGGCCCCGCAGGCCACGGGGTGGCGGGCAGGCGGCGGGTGGCGGCGCGGCGGGCTGGTAGACGAAGCTGGCGATGTTGCTCCACCCGTCGTTGAGGAAGGCGGCCTGGCCGGCGAGGTCGACGGCGCGCACGCGCACGAGGTAGCGGCTGCCGGTCGGCAGCAGTGGGTCGAGCGAAGTGAGCAGGTAGAAGGGGGCCACGGTGCGGGCCACGACGAGAGGCTGGGTGTTTTCGATGACGAGGTTGTCGCCGAGGCCGGGCAGGATGTCTTCGTAGACCTCCAGGGTGTAGCGCACGGCCACGCCCGCGTGCTGGGGCTGCCACTGGAAGCGCAGGTTTTGGGGAAAGGAGGCGGTGACCGCCGGCCCCGGCGCGACGAGCACGGGCGGCCGCTGGAGTTGGAGCAGGCCGTTGGCGCAGCCGGTGTTGGAGACCGGTGGATCGAAGAAGCGCTGGTAGTCGAACACCTCGACGCAGAGGGAGACGGGCCCCTCGGCGAGCAGGCCGCCGCCGGCGAGGATGTTGTTGAGCGAGGCGCCGGCGAAGGTGAGGTGGGCGGGGTCGAAGTAGTCGCGCAGCTGGCTGCCGGTGAGGACCAGCGGCTGGTTGCGCCGCAGCACGACGGGGAAGGGCAGGAAGTCGGGGCGGGAGCGGATGCTGAAGCCCGGCCCCGAGAGGGTGAAGCGCAGGACGACCTCGTAGGTGGGCCGCGCGTCGGTGCTGATGAGGGTGACGACTACGCGGCCGGGGTCGTCGTAGGCTTCGAGGTAGGGCGAGAACTGGCCGACCTGCACGAGGGCCGTGACGGGAAAGGCCTGGGCTCGCAACGGCGCCTGCCCGCCGGTGCCGGACAACAGCCACAGGGCGCCCAGGGCCAGCGCCCGCGCCAGGGATGGGAAGCGGGCGGCCCACGGCCGCAGCCCGCAGGGCCGAGCGAAGAGCGAGCGCTGGACAGCCCGACGCCGGGCCGGGCGACCGGCGCGGGGGGGCGCCCAAAGGGTGGTGACAGGGTGGTGGTGCATTTTCATTTTTTACATTTTTCAGAGGACCACAAAATTCAGGTAGCGCCATGCTTCACCCGCCCGGGCGATGGCCGTGTAGACGCCTGCGGCCAGCGGTGGCCCGCGGAAGGGGATGGCGTAGTAGTCGCTGCCGGCCAGCGCCTGGTAGGTGATGAGGTCGGCGTTGGGGGCGAAGATCCAGACGTCGGCGGGCTGGACGGTGTGGAGGAAGAGGCGCAGCTGGAACTCGCCCTGGTTGGGGTTGGGGAAGAGCTCGAAGGAGGCGATCTGCTGGGTGGGCATTACGGGGGGGTGCTGGTCGAGGCTGTCGCGGGAGCCGTAGATGCGGATGTCTTTCTGGAGGTAGCTGAAGCAGCCGCCCAGGTCGGCGCGCAGGCCGATGGTGAAGGTGCCGGGCGCCGGGAACGCGAGGACCTGCTGGGTGGGCAGGGTGGCGATGGCGGTGGCCGCGGCGGGGTCGAAGAGCCACTCGATGGCCGTGGGTACGGGCCAGGTGATGTCGATGGCGACGACGGGGTCGTGGACGACGGCCTCGGTGGGCAGGAGGAAGTCGGCGGCGTAATCACCGGCGCGGAAGCGCAGCTCGAGCTCGTCGTGGAGGAGGCAGCCCGCGAGGGTGACGACGTGGAGGCCGACGGTGCCGGCCTGGGTGAGGGTGAGGGTGGCGGAGTCGGAGACGGTGGTGGCGCCGAGGGTCCAGTAGAAGTCGGCGACGGGCGGCAGCGCGGCGGTGAGGGTGAGGGCGCTGCCCGCGCAGAGGAGGGTGTCGGACAGAACGATGCCCCACTCCGCCAGCCCCGGCGCGGCGGGCAGGTGGACGGTGGTGGTGGCCGGGCAGCCGCGGGCGTCGGTGACGGTGAGCGGGTAGGTGCCGGCCGGGAGGCCGCTGCGGGCGGGGCTGCTGGCGCCGCTGGCCCAGGCGTAGGTGTAGGGCGCCTGCCCGCCCGCGGGGGCGACGGTGATGGTGCCGGTGCTGTCGGTGGGGCAGGCCGGAGCGGTGAAGGTGAGGCTGTCGAGGCGGAGGGGCGGGAGGCCGCCCACGACCACGTCGGTAGCCAGCGGGTAGGTGCACTGGGTGAGGGTGTCGGTGGCCCAGGCGGTGTAGGCGCCGGGGGCGAGTTGGGTGAAGGTGCCCGTGGAGTTGGCGGGCACCCCGGCGCCGAGGCTGTACTGCAGGTGGGGCGCGCCGCTGGTGAGGAGCTGGATGCTGCCGTTGGTGGCGGCACAATTGGTGGCGGCCTGCACGATGAGGTCGGCGAGGACGGGCCCGGGCGGGGCGGCGAGGAGGAGGCCGGTGGCCAGGATGGCGCGGCAGCCGAGGGTGGTGTCGGCCACCTGCAGGGTGTAGGCGCCGGGGGGGAGGTTGGGGAAGGTGTGGGTGGCTTGCCAGCTGAGGCCCCCGTTGATGCTGTAGCGGTAGGCCGATGGCGGGGGCGTGGTGAAGGCGATGGTGGCGCCGGTGAGGCAGTCGGTGGCGGCCTGGGCGGTGAAGGTGATGCCGGTGGTGTCCAATTCGGCGGCCAGCGTGAGGGTGTCGGGGTAGCGGTAGGTGCAGTTGGGCCAGGCGGCGGCGCGCACGCGGACGGTGTAGGCGCCGGCGGGGAGGTTGGGGAAGGTGGCGAGGGGGCCCCAGGGGCCGGTGTTGAGCTGGTATTCCCAGGCGGGGTCGGTAGCGCCCAGGAGGGTGAGGCGGCCGTCGGCCAGGCCACAGTTGGTGGGGGCCTGCCCGACGAGGGTGTCGATGGTGACGGTGGCGGGTGGGTGCAGCTGGAAGGTGGCTGGCCAGGTGAAGCCGCAGGTGCCGTCGGGGTTGCGGAAGGTGACGGAATAGGCGCCGGCGGGGAGGCCGCTGAGCTGGGTGGTGTACTGCCACTGGAGGAGGTCGTAGGACACCTCGAAGAGCTGGGTGGAGTCGGCGAGGGTGAGCTGGATGCTGCCGTCGGCCAGGCCACAGTCGGTGGGGTCGGTGGTGGCGATGGCCTCGACCTGCAGGAAGGCGGGGGCGGTGACGGCAATGGTGTCGGGGTAGCGAACCAGGCAGCCGGTGGCGGGGTCGCGGACGGCGATGCGGTAGTGGCCGGTGGTGAGCTGGAGGAATTGCGGACTGGCAGACCAGCTGAGGCCGCCGTCGATGCTGTACTCGGTGCCGGGGGTCGGGTTGGCGAGGGCAATGCTGATCTGGCCGTCGTGGATACCGCAGTCGGTGGGGTCGGTGGCGGTGATGGCTTCGATGGCGGGGGCGAGGGGCGGAAAGAGGTCGAGGGCGTAGACCCCGGTGCGGAAGCAGGGGTAGGCGGCGTCGCGGATGACGACCTGGTAGTAGTCGGCGGGCAAGCTGGCGAAGGTGTGGGCGGCTTGCCAGCTGAGGCCGTCGTCGATGCTGAATTCGTAGGCGCCGGTGCCGCCGGTGGCGGTGACGAAAATTTCGCCGTTGGTGGCGGTGCAGCTGGAGGGGATGGTGGTGAGCAGGTCGGTGAGCAGGAGGGGCGGCAGCTGGTCGGCCGCGAGGACGACGGGCTCGCCCCACAGCTGCTGGCAGGCGCCCGAGCGGAGGCGGACGGCGACGGTGTAGGTGCCTACCCCGAGGGCCGGAAAGCGGGGGGCGGCAGACCAGCTGAGGCCGCCGTCGATGCTGAATTCTATCTCGTTGGGGTAGGGATAGGCCGCGAGGATTTGGATTTGGCCGGCGGCAGGATCGCAAAGCGTCGGCGGCTGGGCGGCCACCTGCAGGAGTTGCAGCGCCGCCTGCCCGCCGAGGGTCCAGCTGGCGCCCAGGGTGAGGCAGGTGCCGTCGGCGTTGCGCACGGCGGGCAGGTAGGGGCCAGGGGCCAGGCCAGTGAAGACGGGGCTGCTCTGCCAGGGGCCGCCGTTGAGCTGGAATTCGTAGCTGTCACTGCCCCCGCTGGCGGCCAGGGTGAGGGAGCCGTTGTTGGCGGTACAGTCGGAGGCTGCTACTGCGTCCACTACGATGGGTGCGGGCTGGGCGGGGGCGGCAATGGTAATAACCGGGCCCGTGGTGAGGCAGGTGCCGTTGGCGGTAAAGCGCACACTGGGCAGGTAATCGCCAGCTGGCAGTTGCACAAAATTGGGGCTGGCCTGCCAACCGAAATCGTTCAATTGAAACTCGTAAGGGCCGCCGCCCGCAGCTTGCAAAATGATGGCCCCGTTGGCAGTGGTGCAATCGGACACATCGACGGCAGCCAGCACCGTCAGTTCCGGGCCAGTGGGCACATGGATGGTGAGTGACGTTCCCAGCACCACGCAGGAGCCGTCGGCGTTGCGCACGCCGGGGGTATAATCGCCGGCCGGCAGCTGGTCGAAAACGGGACTATCCTGCCAACCTTGTCCATTGAGCTGAAACTGGTAGGCCCCTACCCCACCCGTCGCCTGCAGGGTGATGACGCCGTCGTTGCTGTAGCAGGCGGTACCGTCGGTGGTGGCAACTACCGCCAATGCCGGACGAGCGGGTTCGGCAAGGGTAATGGCTGCACCCGTCACGACACAGGTTCCGTTGGCCGCGCGGATACGCGGCAGGTAGCTTCCGCCGGCAAGCATGGCAAAAGAAGGGCTGTCCTGCCAGGCTGAGTCATTGAGCTGGTACTGAAAAGGACCGCCGACGCCACTCCCGATCAGGGTGATCGTTCCGTCGGCCAGGCCGCAATCGGACACGGAGGTAGCCGCAGCGAGGGTGAGGGTGGGCCAGTTAGCCGCCCCAATGACGAGGGCGGGCCCCGCCACCGGGCAGCTGCCGTCCTGGTTGCGAACGACGGGCCGGTAGGTGCCGGGAAAGAGTTGCACGAAGTAGGCGCTGTTTTGCCAGTTCGCGTTGTCGAGACTAAATTCATAGGCGCCACTTCCCCCACTGGCGGACAAAATAATAGCCCCGTTCTGGCTGTCGCAATCGGTAGCGGCAAAGGTTTCCACTACACTGAGCTGGGGGGCGTCGGCGGGCGTGAGCACGAGGGCCTCGCCCAAGACCGCACAGCTGCCGTCGGCGTTGCGCACGCCGGGTACGTAGCTGCCCGCCACGAGGTTGGCGAACTGCGGCGTGGATTGCCACGGGCCACCGTTCAACTGGTATGCGTAGGCACCGCTGCCACCCGTGGCGGAGAGGGTGATGCTGCCCACGGAGTTGTTGCAATCGGTGCCGGGCACGACTTCTTCAACAACCAACACCGGCGCTTCCGGAACGGTGAGCACCAGGGGCTCGCCCAAGACCGCACAGCTGCCATCGGCGTTGCGCACGCCGGGTACGTAGCTGCCCGCCGCGAGGTTGGCAAACTGCGGCGTGGATTGCCACGGGCCGCCGTTCAACTGGTATGCGTAGCTGCCGCTGCCACCCGTGGCGGAGAGGGTGATGCTGCCCACGGGGTTATTGCAATCGGTGCCGGGCACGACTTCTTCGACAACCAACACCGGCGCTTCCGGAACGGTGAGCACCAAGGCCTCGCCCAAGACCCTGCAAGTGCCATCGGCGTTGCGCACGCCGGGTACGTAGCTGCCCGCCGGGAGGTTGGGAAACAGGGGTGAAGATTGCCACGGGCCACCGTTCAGTTGGTATGCGTAGCTGCCGCTGCCACCCGTGGCGGAGAGGGTGATGCTGCCCACGGGGTTATTGCAATCGGTGCCGGGCACGACTTCTTCGACAACCAACACCGGCGCTTCCGGAACGGTGAGCACCAGGGCCTCGCCCAAGACCGCACAGCTGCCATCGGCGTTGCGCACGCCGGGTACGTAGCTGCCCGCCGCGAGGTTGGCAAACTGTGGCGTGGATTGCCACGGGCCACCGTTCAGTTGGTATGCGTAGCTGCCGCTGCCGCCCGTGGCGGAGAGGGTGATACTGCCCACGGGGTTGTTGCAATCGGTGCCGGGGACGACTTCTTCGACAACCAACACCGGCGCTTCCGGAACGGTGAGGACCAGGGCCTCGCCCAAGACCACACAGCTGCCGTCGGCGTTGCGCACGCCGGGTACGTAGCTGCCCGCCACGAGGTTGGCGAACTGCGGCGTGGATTGCCACGGGCCACCGTTCAGTTGGTATGCGTAGCTGCCGCTGCCGCCCGTCGCGGAGAGGGTGATACTGCCCACGGGGTTGTTGCAATCGGTGCCGGGCACGACTTCTTCGACAACCAACACCGGCGCTTCCGGAACGGTGAGCACCAGGGCCTCGCCCAACACCGCACAGCTGCCATCGGCGTTGCGCACGCCGGGTACGTAGCTGCCCGCCGCGAGGTTGGCAAACTGTGGCGTGGATTGCCACGGGCCACCGTTCAACTGGTATGCGTAGCTGCCGCTGCCGCCCGTGGCGGAGAGGGTGATGTGGCCCACGGGGTTGTTGCAATCGGTGCCGGGAACGACTTCTTCGACAACCAACACCGGCGCTTCCGGAACGGTGAGCACCAGGGCCTCGCCCAAGACCGCACAGCTGCCATCGGCGTTGCGCACGCCGGGTACGTAGCTGCCCGCCGCGAGGTTGGCAAACTGTGGCGTGGATTGCCACGGGCCACCGTTCAGTTGGTATGCGTAGCTGCCGCTGCCGCCCGTGGCGGAGAGGGTGATGTGGCCCACGGGGTTGTTGCAATCGGTGCCGGGTACGACTTCTTCGACAACCAACACCGGCGCTTCCGGAACGGTGAGCACCAGAGCCTCGCCCAAGACCGCACAGCTGCCATCGGCGTTGCGCACGCCGGGTACGTAGCTGCCCGCCGCGAGGTTGGCGAACTGCTGCGTGGATTGCCACGGGCCACCGTTCAGTTGGTATGCGTAGCTGCCGCTGCCGCCCGTGGCGGAGAGGGTGATACTGCCCACGGGATTGTTGCAATCGGTGCCGGGGACGACTTCTTCGACAACCAACACCGGCGCTTCCGGAACGGTGAGCACCAGGGCCTCGCCCAACACCGCACAGCTGCCATCGGCGTTGCGCACGCCGGGTACGTAGCTGCCCGCCGCGAGGTTGGCAAACTGCGGTGTGGATTGCCACGGGCCACCGTTCAACTGGTATGCGTAGCTGCCGCTGCCGCCCGTGGCGGAGAGGGTGATACTGCCCACGGGGTTGTTGCAATCGGTGCCGGGGACGACTTCTTCGACAACCAACACCGGCGCTTCCGGAACGGTGAGGACCAGGGCCTCGCCCAAGACCACACAGCTGCCGTCGGCGTTGCGTACGCCGGGTACGTAGCTGCCCGCCGCGAGGTTGGCGAACTGCGGCGTGGATTGCCACGGGCCGCCGTTCAACTGGTATGCGTAGCTGCCGCTGCCGCCCGTCGCGGAGAGGGTGATGCTGCCCACGGGGTTGTTGCAATCGGTGCCGGGCACGACTTCTTCGACAACCAACACCGGCGCTTCCGGAACGGTGAGCACCAGGGCCTCGCCCAAGACCGCACAGCTGCCATCGGCGTTGCGCACGCCGGGCACGTAGCTGCCCGCTGGGAGGTTGGCGAACTGCGGCGTGGATTGCCACGGGCCGCCGTTCAGTTGGTATGCGTAGCTGCCGCTGCCGCCCGTCGCGGAGAGGGTGATACTGCCCACGGGGTTGTTGCAATCGGTGCCGGGCACGACTTCTTCGACAACCAACACCGGCGCTTCCGGAACGGTGAGGACCAGGGCCTCGCCCAAGACCGCACAGCTGCCATCGGCGTTGCGCACGCCGGGCACGTAGCTGCCCGCCGCGAGGTTGGCAAACTGTGGTGTGGATTGCCACGGGCCGCCGTTCAGCTGGTATGCGTAGCTGCCGCTGCCGCCCGTGGCGGAGAGGGTGATGCTGCCGTCAGCCATACCACAATCACTAACAGGTGTATAGGTTACCAGTACCAGCACGGGTGGCTCCAAAGGAGGAATAACAACGGATTCGAAATCATTTACCCGGCAAGTAAAATCCTGGTAGGCAACTGCGACCTGGTATTGACCCGGTATAAGGTCCGAAAAAAGCGGACTGACCTGCCAATTGTTGCCATTGTCCATACTGTATTGCAAAGAACCCGAACTACCCGTGGCCGTAATTAGCAACGACGCATCGGCCAGGCCGCAGTCGGTTGGAGGACTGGTTTCAACGGTGAGGATTTGCGGCCAAACCAATTCTTCAATTACGACGGTCTGGGCAAAATCTACCTGACAACTTTCATCGACATTGCGTACGGCTATTTGGTAATTGCCTGCGGAGAGGTTATTAAAAACATTATCGCTGGTCCACACCTGGCCGTCAATAGTATACGCCAGGCTACCGCTGCCAGGAAGGGCAGCGATGACGATACGGCCATCGGTCAGGCCACAGTCCGTAATAGGCGTTACCGACACCTCAAAGATGGCGGGGGCAGCGGGGGCGGTCAGAACCGTACTGCCTGGAAATACTTCGACGCAGGTGCCGTCGGTATTGCGAACCATTGGCGAATAAGTGCCGGCAGCCAGATTGGCGAAGGTGAATTCGTACTGCCAATTGATTCCATTGATACTAAATTCGTAAGCAACCCCTGCTGGTACGACAATGACAATCTCACCATTGGCGATCCCACAATCGGTCGCATCCGCCGCAATTACTTCCAGAATAACTGGCGGCTCAGGAGCGGTGAGGGTGACCGGGCCGTAGCTGACCGGACAGGTGCCATTGGCGTTGCGCACCCAGACGGCGTAGGTGTCGGCGGCCAGATTGGAGAAGCTATTGTTACTGGCCCACGGACCGCTTTCGCCGCTAAGGCTGTACTCGAAACTACCCGTGCCCGCGCTGGCCGCAATGGTAATCGTCCCATCGTCCACCCCACAATCCGTGGGGTCGGTGAAGGTGACCTCGTCGAGGACTGGCGGCTCGGGGGCCGTGAGGGTGACCGGGCCATAGCTGATTGGGCAGGTGCCGTTGGCGTTGCGCACCCACACGGCGTAGGTGGCGGCGGGCAGGTTGGTGAAAAGATTGGTGCTGGCCCACGGGCCATTTTCGCCGCTCAGGCTATACTGGAAATTGCCCGTGCCCGCACTGACCGCAAGGACGATGGTCCCGTCGTCGATGCCACAGTCCGTGGGATCGGTGAAGGTGACCTGGTCGATGACTGGCGGCTCGGGGGCGGTGAGGGTGACCGGGCCGTAGCTGACCGGGCAGGTGCCGATGGCGTTGCGCACCCAGACGGCATAGGTGGCGGCGGCCAGGTTGGTGAAGGTATTGCTACTGGCCCACGGACCGCTTGCGCCGCTAAGGCTGTACTCGAAATTGCCCGTGCCCGCGCTGGCTGCAATGGTGATCGTCCCGTCGTCGATGCCGCAGTCCGTGGGGTCGGTGAAGGTGACTTCGTCGAGGACTGGCGGCTCGGGGGCGGTGAGGGTGACCGGGCCGTAGCTGACCGGGCAGGTGCCGATGGCGTTGCGCACCCAGACGGCATAGGTGGCGGCGGCCAGGTTGGTGAAGGTATTGCTACTGGCCCACGGACCGCTTGCGCCGCTAAGGCTGTACTCGAAATTGCCCGTGCCCGCGCTGGCTGCAATGGTGATCGTCCCATCGTCCACCCCGCAGTCGGTCGGATCGGTAAAAGTGACCTCGTCGATGACTGGCGGCTCCGGGGCCGTGAGGGTGACCGGGCCGTAACTGACCGGGCAGTTGCCGGTGGCGTTGCGCACCCACACGGCGTAGGTGGCGGCGGCCAGGTTGGTGAAGGTATTGCTGCTGGCCCACGGGCCGCTTTCGCCGCTCAGGCTGTACTGAAAACTCCCCGTGCCCGCGCTGGCCGCAATGGTGAGGGTCCCGTCGTCGATGCCGCAATCGGTCGGGTCGGTGAAGGTGACCTGGTCGATGATTGGCGGCTCCGGGGCGGTGAGGGTGACCGGGCCGTAGCTGACTGGGCAGGTGCCATTGGCGTTGCGCACCCAGACGGCGTAGGTGTCTGCCGCTAAATCGGAGAAGAAGGCGGCATTATTCCACGGGCCGCTTGCGCCACTCAGGCTGTATTCGAAACTGCCCGTGCCCGCGCTGGCCGCAATGGTGATCGTGCCGTCGTCGATACCGCAATCGGTCGGGTCGGTGAAGGTGACCTGGTCGATGATTGGCGGCTCCGGGGCGGTGAGGGTGACCGGGCCGTAGCTGACTGGGCAGGTGCCGTTGGCGTTGCGCACCCAGACGGCGTAGGTGGCGGCGGCCAGGTTGGTGAAGGTATTGCTGCTGGCCCACGGGCCGCTTGCGCCGCTCAGGCTGTACTCGAAACTCCCCGTGCCCGCGCTGGCTGCAATGGTGAGGGTCCCGTCGTCGATGCCGCAATCCGTCGGGTCGGTGAAGGTGACCTGGTCGATGACTGGTGGCTCGGGGGCTGTGAGGGTGACCGAGCCGTAGCTGACCGGGCAGGTGCCGGTGGCGTTGCGCACCCAGACGGCGTAGGTGGCGGCGGCCAGGTTGGTGAAGGTATTGCTGCTGGCCCACGGGCCGCTTGCGCCGCTCAGGCTGTACTCGAAACTCCCCGTGCCCGCGCTGGCTGCAATGGTGAGGGTCCCGTCGTCGATGCCGCAATCCGTCGGGTCGGTGAAGGTGACCTGGTCGATGACTGGTGGCTCGGGGGCTGTGAGGGTGACCGAGCCGTAGCTGACCGGGCAGGTGCCGGTGGCGTTGCGCACCCAGACGGCGTAGGTGGCGGCGGCCAGGTTGGTGAAGGTATTGGTGCTGGCCCATGGGCCGCTTTCGCCGGTAAGGCTGTACTCGAAACTCCCCGTGCCCGCGCTGGCCGCAAT
>Ga0208544_10000995_pt1 | contig 20263 bp, 17 predicted proteins | sample DEB08_DNA_9_FD_184526 | JGI IMG/M metagenome (GOLD analysis project Ga0208544, IMG submission 184526) | Aqueous microbial communities from the Delaware River and Bay under freshwater to marine salinity gradient to study organic matter... | ecosystem: Environmental > Aquatic > Marine > Coastal ... | reverse complement strand
ATTTCCCGCTGACGATTAGTCATATTTATAGCTGGTGTTGGACGTCCTCTACTCATAATTTCTGCTTTTTTTGAAAAACCGCAAAGTTACAATAAATACTATTTAGAACTTCATGCGTAAACCACTAGTCTAAATTCATTTCCGCTAAAAGGATAAGTCGCTACTTGTTTTCCTTGTAAATCAAATAGTTGGAATGTTCCTGCCGAATTATCTTTATTAGCTACTTTTATGATAGCAGATTGACCAACTGGATTAGGGTTAACGGTTAGCCTAATTGGAGAAGCATTATTCGTTGAAGTAATCACTCTGAATTCTAGAAAATCAATACCAATCGTATGGAAATAAGTATTCGTAATTACAGGTTCGTTAAAATCAAAGTAAATGGCAGCACTATTTTCTATCACACTTCCTAAAGCAACATCTGGCTGCTGCCGAATACTAAATTTAAAAAACCCATGAGACCCTGCTTCATTGATATTGCTATCTGGTAGCATGATGTTACTAAAGGAATATTTCAGAATATTGGCGTCCACTACTTCTAGTTCGTACGGGTGACTACTTACTAGCGGGACGAAAGTAGCGACATCCAATAATTCCGATAGGGTATCTAAAACGACAATGTTAAACGCAGTATCCGTTCCTGTATTTTGGAAACGAATGTGGTATAATATCTCGGTATTGGGTTCCAAATAATGTTGGTCTTGATAGCCATTTGGAAAGGCATTTTTATCATTCGGGTCAAAAGCACCAATGTTTTGCTGGCAATCTTCATCTATAAATTGGCTTTCATCTGCGGAAGCAAACATATTAATCATCCCCATACTAAAAGTCCCCTGGTCATTGGTACCACAACCTTCTATAGCAATCGCTAAAGGCATTTCCATTGGATGATTAGGTACTTGCCGAGTTTCTAATCTATAAGTTGCCCCATTAGCTGCATATTCTACCATTTTCGTTTCTCCACTTTGTAATTGATAGGTTGTCTCGGTAGCAGGTTTTAGCATAATCATATCTTCAATGACAATAAAGTTTTGCTCTAAACCCATTGGGCCATCACCAACATTTTTTATTCGAAGCTGTAATAAGCCCTCGTCTTCTAGGCATTCCCCTTCTAATGCTAAACTTGCGCCACTCCAATTGGCCGATGGCGAAGTACAAACCATGTCTGGAAAAATACTAGCGGTCACACAATGCGTTTGCCCTAATTCCGCTTCATCGCAGTCTACTTTTACTTTAATTTTAAAACTTCCGCAATCATTTAAATCCACCGTTCCGATGTCAAAACGATAAGTATTGGCTTCAACCAACGTTCCTGCTATGCTACTTTCAATAAAATTTAAAGCAGGGTCTAAGACTACTTGCACATAAGCATCTTCCGCAGCAATTGTTCCATTATTACAATAATAAACGGTATAATAATTCTCAAAACAACGTCTTAAAAAGGGGGTGGCAATTTCTACAGACATACTTGGGCAGTCAACCGTTGCTTGTCCAGCAAAGGCAATTTTAACGGATTCTGTAGCGCCTTCCAAAATGGATATATTTTGAATCGGTTCACAAATTGCAAATAAATTATTCGGTGGAGGAATGGCTTCTACTTCATAATCGCCAAAAGGTAAAAAGGCTCTAAAAATACCGTTTCCATCCGTTCTTTTAAATCGGTTATTGTCTCCTTTAATTTGAATAGTCCAATCTTTAAGTCCTTTTTCTGTATCATCTAAGGTACAATTATCATTCGCATCAAACAGTACAGTACCTTCTAATAATCGACCTGTGACAACGACTTCGTTGGTCGTAGAATTTAAGAAAACTTCATTGAATGGAAAAGAAATAAATTCAATTTTGGTTGGTGTATTGTCAAAGAAAAAAGAAGTAGGTACTTCTGATAGTTTAGTAAAAGTAACAGAGAAGAGATTTGTCCCATTGGCTACTGTTTGGCCTGAAACGCTATTATCAAACCATGCTACCGAAAATTCGCCTCTTTCTGCAACGGTTGTATTAAAAGAACCTAGTGTCAAATCTGGTAGATTAAAATCACCAATTTCTTTAAATTCTAAAACGGATGGATCCCAATTTAAGGAAAATTGCATTGCTACCATTTGTTCAAAATTAGTAGCGGTAAGCACAACAACAATTTCATTTTCCGTGCTAGTTGTAAAAACTTCTGTATTTAATTCTACTTGAGCTTGCGTTGACGAAAAGCTCATTAAAAATAGTAATAAAGCGAATAATTTAGGCATCAATCGATTATTCATGATTTTTGGGATTAAGTTAATTTGTAAAAATAATTTCATGGGCGTTAGTTTTTTAACTGTTAATATCTCAATGTGGGTGAACAAATACTTCTTACAACACAAAAATCCATACAATCAGCTTGTAAAACAAAGACAAAATGCTTAAATTGTAACATGAAAATTATTAATAATTAAGTATTAACTACTGATAATCAATATTTTAAAATAAAATTTGTAACATAAAAATAAAAAATAGGCTTGCAAAATCATAAATTATTTACCTTATTTTCTCAATTAAACGCCTTGGAAAAGCGGGATTTGGAAAAATATTTAGCTACTCCTCTTTTTAATAATAGAAAATTGACCCTTCAATTATTCCGATTTTTACAAAAACAAAAAGATTTCCCTGATAAAACCACCCTATTTGAACATCTTTTTCACAAAGAGGAATACCAAGATGAAAAGATTCGGTTATGTATGAGTCAATTGGTCAAAAAGATAGAAGCCTTTTTAATACAGCAATATCAACAGCAACAAAAACTAGAGCATGCTAAAATTTTAACTCAAATTTACCAACAAAAGAATTTACCTAAAGCTGCCGAACAGGTCTTGCAACAGGCTTTAAACCAACAAAATAAACAGCCTTTTAGAAATGGTCAATATTATTTTGAAAAATATGAATTGACTTTAAAACGATTTGATTATGGCACTTCGCAAAGAACCAGCGTTCAAAATTTACAGGAAGTAGCAGATAATCTAGATACCTCTTTTCTAATTTTGAAATTGCAACAGGCTTGCTCGGCACTATCGCATCAAGCTGTTTATCAGCAAGAATACCAAATGGGTTTACTTAATTTGATTTTGCCTTACATCGAACAACAAGGACTTCCTAAGATTCCTGCTATTGGTATTTATTATTATTGTTTTTTAGCTTTAAACGGTCAAGCTGCTAAAGACAATTTCGGACGTTTTAAACAATTACTTTTTGAACATCGGACTTTATTTCCACAAGCAGAATGGAGTAATCTTTTTCTCTTTGGTACCAATATTTGTATCAAAATTATCAATAATGGAGATTTAAGTTATTTAAAGGAAATTCTAGAATTATACAAGGAAGGATTGGTTACTAAAGCTTTATTTGATAATGGTATTCTAACTCGTTTCACTTACCAAAACATTACTACTTCTGGCATTCGTACAGGAGAATTAACTTGGACTCGTCAGTTTTTAATTGATTATAAAGAAAAGGTTGAAAAAAGGTATCGAGAAAGTGCTTTTCGATTTAATATGGCGAGATTGGCCTATCATGAAAAAAATTATGCCGAGGCTATAGATTTACTCAGAGATACCGATCAAGGAGATTTGTTAATTAATTTATATGCCAAGAATTTACTGTTGAAAATCTATTATGAATTAGGCGAATTTAAATTATTGGATTCTTTTTTAGATGCTTTTCAGATTTATTTACGACGTAAAAAAGACATCGCTTCGCACAAAAAGAATTATTGGAATATGATTTATTATACGCAGAAATTGATGAAGGTGAATCCTTTTAATGGGGCTGCTAAAGTGCAATTACAAGAACGAATTGAAGCAGAGGCTGTTTTATTAGAACGGAAATGGTTGTTGGAACAGTTGGAAAAAATTTAGCCCCTTTTAATTCCCTTTTTCAGTTCTGCTCTACGCATTGGCATTCCATCAATTAAGCTAAAAATAGTTGTTAAAGAAACGAGGCTATCTTTTTCCATTTTTATACCACCATCTAAGCCAATCAAATAAACAGAAAAAGGAGATTGTTTTGATTTTCTCTTAATCATTGAAGGCAGTAATATAGCGTTCTCCCATTCTTTAGGCACATCTACCCCTTGGTAAGTTCCCTTATTAGTGACTTGATAAATTAATAATTTTCGCTCTTTTAAACCCGAATTATCTTGATTGAGTAACGCTAGTTGCTTCGCTAATGACGAAGCATCCGCAGAATAATCTGTAATTACAATTAGGCGATTTTTCCAACGATATTCCTCTAAATTTTGGGCAGATAAAAGCAAGGTAGTAAAAAGTAAGAGGTTAGTTAACTTTAATTTCATAACTTATATGTTATTCTGTGAGTAAATTATGCAACTGTGCATATTGCAATAGAATAATCGTTTTAGCATCTTTAATTTCGCCACTTTTGACCATTGCTAATACCTTTTGGAAATCGAATTCTAATACCTCAATTTCTTCTTGTTCGGCCGCAACTCCTCCCCCATCATTGACCTTCATATCTTTAGTATATTCCGCTACGAAAAAATACAAAATCTCGGTTACCGAACCTGGCGACATATACATTTCCATAATCTTCTTGATCTTAGAAATTTCATAACCTGTTTCTTCTTCGGTTTCTCGCCGAATACTTTCTTCAGCGTTTTCTTGCTCCAAAATACCTGCACAGGCTTCTATCATCATCCCATCTTTATTCCCATTGACATAAGTCGCCATCCTGAATTGACGGGTTAAAATGACCGTCTGCTGTTCCTTGTTATACAATAAAATAGTTGCCCCATTTCCTCTATCATAAGCTTCTCTTTCTTGGGTTTCCCAAGTACCATCTTTCTTTTGGTAATCAAAGATGACCTTTCTTAGATGATACCAATTATCGGAGAGAAGTTCTATTTTCTTTATCTTAACTGCGGGATGATTAGATTCTTTCAAGATTTTCAGGATTAAATAAAGTTTTCAAAATATAGTCAATATTGCTATACTATTTATCGGCTAAGTTGTTTTATTTTGCGACTTATTTGGCTAGACGTTAACAATTAAAAATAAGGGGGTCATAAAATTGATAGAATATAAAAAATCATAATAATCAGCGCAATCAGCGTCAAAAAATAAAAGTATGAAAAATAAACTCATCTTCGCCACAGGCAATCCAAACAAGGTCAGAGAAACAGGCCAAATCCTCAAAGATTACATGGAGGTCATCAGCATGAAGGATATTGGGGCAACCGAAGACATTCCAGAAACAATGCCAACTTTAGAAGGTTGTGCCTTGCAAAAAGCACGTTATTTAGCAAAAAATTATCAAGTTGATTGCTTTTCCGAAGATACAGGTTTGGAGGTCGATGCCTTGGACGGTGCGCCTGGCGTGATTACCGCTCGTTATGCAGGAGCAGCAAAAGATGCAAATGCCAATATGGCTTTATTATTAAAGAATCTTGAAGATAAGACTGATCGTAGCGCACAATTTCGGACCATTATTGCTTTGATTTTAGATGGCGAAGAACACCTTTTTGAAGGGATTGTTAGAGGGCGAATCGCTCCCCAGAAAATGGGCACAGGCGGATTTGGTTATGACCCAGTTTTTATACCAGAAGGACATGAAGCAACTTTTGCTAATTTGCCTGCGGAGGTAAAACATGGGATTAGTCATCGGTCTAGAGCTTTGGCAAAATTGGTGGCTTTTTTGGAGACTAGGAAATAGGGTTTCTTAAACAGAGCGGTTGTGGAAAACAACCGCCCTGTTCTTTTAAACCAATTGCTCCTGATGCGCCCACATCTCCTGAAAAATCTCACTTCGAGCAAACAAATAGTCAAACGTACCTTCATCAACAATCCGACCTTTATCCATCACATAGATATAATCAAATTTGGGTAATAAATGCAAGCGATGCAAAGTCGATAAAATAGCTTTCTCCGCAAACGCTTGAAATAATTGTTCATAAATTTTAAGCTCCGTTTTTGGGTCTACACTACTTGTTGGTTCATCCAATAAAATCAATTCACTATCTTTAGCGGCAAAAATACCTCTAGCCAAAGCTAATCGTTGCTTCTGCCCACCTGATAAATTCACGCCTTTTTCTTGTATTTTAGATTCGTATCCATTTGGTAATTGTTCAACCACTTCTGAAAAATGGGCAATCTTAGCTACTTGTTCCAATTCTTCTTTTTCGTGCTTTAAGCCAAGCGTAATATTATATTCAATTGAGTTTTCAAATATTTCTGGTTCTTGTGGAAAAAGGGTCACATGGTCGGCAATTAAGGCTAATTGATTAACGGATTGCTCGTCTACATCAACTTGTAAACTAATTGGTGGATATAAACCTCTCAATAATGCCAACAAGGTACTTTTTCCACTTCCGCTTTCGCCAATAAAAGCTATTTTTTGTCCTTTTTTAATAACTACATCTAAATCAAACAAACCTGCTTTTTAGTGGTCTGGTATATCCGTATTTTCTTGATGATGTAAAAAATTAAGGGCTGTAATATCAATTTGTTGCCATTTTTTAGGCAAAGGCGTAACTTTCTCATCTGCCTTTAAAGCATCATAGGCATCAATAATATTGATTGCTGTTTTTACATCCGTATCGTGATTAACAATATCAGTATACATCCAAGCAATATTATGAAAAACACTTGTGAATTGATGTACGTAAGCCATTAAAGTCACCAATCCACCGATTAAAAAGGTCTCATTGGGCACATAATTTTGGTAGATATAACCTATTAAAATGACCGTATAAATCATCCCAACCAACATATCCACGACAAACCATTTCCATTCATTGATACGGACATTCCGTTTATAAGCGGGCAAAATATCATCGACCCGTTGCATAACTACTTTTTCCATTCGCTTTTCTAAGCGCAAAGTAATGACGGTAATAATATTGGATAAACTATCAAATAAGGTAGAAGAAAGGACATGCTCTTTTTCATTAACCTCTTTTAAGGTAGCGATATAGGGTTTATCAAAAAGAAAAATGACCCACACTATACCGATACCTAATAATAAAGCGAACAAACCAACTAAAGGTGCAAAATAGAGCATTGCGCCAAAGGAAAAAATAAATTTGGCAGCGGCATGCATATATTCATAACCATGTGTAAAAAATTTCTTTAAGGCTTCGTAAGCTTTCCGAATTCTGTTAATAGTTGCACCACTATGATTATCCTGATGCCATTGAACAGGTAAATGTACCGACTTAAAATACAATTCTCTTAGAAAATTTTGACTGATATTAAACGCCAAATCCATCTCTCGAACTCTCGCAATGCCATGAAAATACCAGTCTACTAATTTTAGCAATAGATAAGCGCCAACATATAACCAAGCAGAATGGATAATTTCTGCGCCTTGCAATTGAACTTGGTTGATAAATAATCCCCAAATAATAGGTTCTATTGCATGGACGAGGTTACTAGCGGCAAAACGAAGGTAAATAGAAACGTATTTTTTGCGTTCCTCTTTGGCATATTTCCATGCCGTTTTCATTAAGGAAATATATGGGTTTTGGGAAGTTACGGGTGATTTATTCATGGTTTATAGTTTCAAAGTAGCTCGGGTTTCTAGCCCGAGAAGTAGCATATTTTGATAAAAACATCCCTACTTGGGCTAGAAGCCCGAGCTACTTAATAATTAATTTTATAAGTCAATATTTGTAAACCTTCTTTGAAGCTTTGTCTATCTGTTAATGTTAATTGATATTGCTTTTTAGTATTTCCAAACAAACGGATACCATTTCCTAAAAGCAATGGGTTCAACTTAACCTTCAGCACATCTATTAATTCGTTTTCTAATAACCAACCTGCAAACTGACCGCCACCACAAAGATAAATTGGACTTCCTTCGGTCGCTTTTAAATCCAAAATGGTTTGTAAATTTATTGGGCAAATTTTTACTTTTGGATTAATGTTTTCCAATTTCAACGTATTAGAAAAAATATAATGGTCCATGTGTGGGTAGGCTGGTTGCCCTGGTTCTAAACCAAATTTGTAGCCAAATTCATAAGTTCTACGCCCCATTATCGTCGTATCAAAAGTTTGTAAATCCTGTAAGTACTGACTCACCCCATCTCCGCCTTGGACAAAACCACTAATATCTTCGTCTTCTGCAGCAATATAACCATCTAGAGAAGTCGCTACATAATAAATAATTGGTCGCATATTGAAAATTAATTTGGGAGTTAGATAAGAGATGAGGAAAATAATAATCCTCATTCCTAAAAGGAAACGTAATCCAAGGCAAATAAACTGCTTTGCTTGACAATTAGTTCCTTTTTTCAAAAAAATAACTAAATACCGAATACTACAATTAGGAATTTAATAAAAAACACATTACATTTGCTTATCAATACTACAATTAGGAATTTAATAAATCATGAAGAAATACCCTTTAGGTGAATTTGAAGAAATCGTTTTACTAACCGTCGGAGTCCTCTTTGATGAAGCTTATGGTGTAGCGATTAAAAAAGAAATTGAAACTCGATTAGAAAGAAAAGTGAGTGTCGGAGCAATGCAATCTGCTTTAAGACGGATGGAAGAAAAAGGCTATTTAGCTTCCCGTCATGGCGAAACCACCAATGCCCGAGGTGGTAAGCGTAAACGGTATTTTAATATTACTGCTTTTGGTAAAAAAGCATTGGTTCACAATAGAGAAATACGAGATAGTTTGTGGAAAGATATTCCGAACATCGCTTTGGATTTTAATATTTGAGTTGCGGGTTACGGGTTGCCAGTTACGAGTTAAAAAAAAAGTAGAATTTTAATATAAAATAGTCGAAATTTAATTATTCCTACAGAATTTGAATAAAATCACAGACAACCGGCAACTCGCAACTGACTACCGACAACTGTTATGTTAAAAAAACAAGCACATAAATTTTTTCAATGGTATTGTCATCCCGATTACTATGAAGATATTCAAGGTGATTTGGAAGAGTTATATCTAGAAGCTTTAGCTAATAATACCGCTCGTAAAGCAGCATGGTTTTATGCCAAAGAAGTGCTGTTATTATTTAGACCAACCATCATCCGACCAATCTCCTTTTGGGGATTACAATACACCAAAGATATGTTTCAAAATTATTTAAAAATTGGTTTTAGAAACTTAGCCAAGCATCAGCTTTATACCATCATTCATATCCTAGGGCTGGCTTTAGGTTTAGCCGCTTTTTTATTGATTAACCAGTATACGGACTTTGAAAAAAGTTACGATAATTTTCATTATCAACCTAATCAATTATATCGTTTAACGACCGATAATGTAGTAGATGGCGTTATCAAAGTACGAGATGCGATGTCTTTTGCGCCTTCTGGCAAAGCATTACAAGATGATTTACCTGAAGTTATTGGTGCCACTACGACTTTTAAGCGACGAATGATTTTCAGAAAAGATGGGCAGCCTGTGGAAGAAAGAGAAGTAATTGCAGTCGATTCTAATTTTTTGAATTTATTTAATTATAATTTATTAGCTGGTAATAAGGCAGAATTATTTAAGGATTCTTATACCATGGTATTGACCCAAAAACAGGCAAAAAAATATTTTGGTAATGCCAATCCGATTGGACAAACGATTGAAGTTTTAGGCAATTTTAATCGCCCTTTCAAAGTAACTGGTTTATTGGAAGATATTCCAGACAATACGCATTATAAATTTGATATTTTATTATCTTTAAAAAGCTATCAAGAACGTACTCAACAAGATGGTTGGAATGGGTATAATTATTATACTTATTTGAGATTATCAGAAAGGGCAAATTTGGAAGAAATCAAACCAAAATTACCCGCTCTAACCACAAAATATTTAGGAGACGAGACTAGATTGGTGTTCAATATCCAGCCTGTTAAAGACATTCATTTGCACTCCGATTATACGTATGAACCAGAGACGCATGGGAGTGCAAAAGCTGTTTATTTTTTAGACATTATTTCTATTTTCATTTTGTTAATAGCATGGATTAATTACATCAATTTATCTACTGCTAGAGCAACTGAAAGAGCCAAAGAAGTTGGTTTAAGAAAAGTCGTAGGCGCGCAGAAAAGTCAGTTAATGGGGCAATTTTTTACTGAATCTCTGTTAATTAACATTTTTGGTGGAATCGTAGCTATTGGAATTGCTCAATTAGCCCTACCCTATTTTAATGACTTAGTTGGTAAAACCGTTTTAACAGAAGTTTGGCAAAATGGGGATTTTCTAAAAAAATTAGGCTTTTTCTGTTTACTAGGTACGCTTATTACAGGCATTTATCCTGCTTTAGTACTTTCCTCTTTTAAACCTATTGGCGTCTTAAAAGGTGCTTTTAGTCGAACCAAGCAAGGTGTTTTCCTTAGAAAAGGATTGGTTATTTTCCAATTTACCGCCTCTTTAGTTTTGATTGCTGCAACGGTGATTGTTTACCAACAAATTCGGTATATGACAAATGTTGATTTGGGTATCAATACCGAAAAAGTAATTGGTTTTAATAGTGCTTCTATGCCCAACTTAACGGATGAAGAATATGAAAGTCGGTATAATGCTTTTATGAACGAGGTAAGCAAGCAAAATGGCATTACAAAAGTAGCTTCTATCTCTTCTTTACCAGGTGGTGGTAGTTCTGAAATTGGTTCTTCTAGTGGCGGCTTCAAAATAGTCGGTAAAACAGAAGTGGTGGAAAGTACCATTTACAGAAATAGAATGAATGACCGCCTAATAGACGCCTTAGATATACAATTGGTAGCAGGCCGAAATTTCGATAGAGAACGCGCAGAAGATACGACTGCATATATTATGAATATGGCTTTAGTGAAACTATTGGGCATTTCAGATGCCAATGCGGTCATCAATGAATATTTTCAATTTGGTAGAGATAATGAAGGGGATAAAGTCAAAATTATTGGCGTGATTAAAGATTATAACCGCAGCTCCTTAAAATCTACGGTTGAACCAACGCTTTTTTCCCACGAGATGGTAAATTCTAATACGGTCGTACGTTTAAGTGGCAATGAATTAACTAGCCAAATTGGTAGTATTCAAAATGTCTGGAATCAATTCTATCCAGATGCGCCTTTTAATTATGCTTTTTTAGAAGAACGATTTGATAAGTTGTATAAAGAAGATAAAAAATTCGGTTTTCTCTTTGGCAATTTTGCTATTTTAGCAGTCATTGTTGCTATTCTTGGTTTATTTGGCTTGGCTTCTTATTTGTCCTTGCAACGCACTAAGGAAATTGGTGTCCGAAAAGTATTAGGTGCTACAACCACAAATATCATTCTGCTCTTTTTCAAGGATTTTATTTGGCTAATTCTAATTGCTGTTTTGATTGGTATTCCGTTGATTTATTGGAGTATGAACGATTGGTTAAATGGGTATGCTTATCGCATCAATTTTCCTTGGTGGGTTATTTTGATTGCTATGGTTTTAGTAACATTATTGGCATTTATTACGGTAAGTTGGCAGACTTTTAAGGTGGCTGCTTTGAATCCCGCTCAGACGATTAAGCATGAGTAAACAAAATAGAATGGAGGTTAGCTCAAAAAAAAGGCTATTAGCATTAAAAAGATAGGTAATTAATTCAAGTTACGGACAATTGTTTTATTGTTAAATTGCTATATTATTACTCCTAAAAACAGCACATAAATCTAGCTTATCTGATGGAATTAACAATATAACCATTCAACAATATATACTAGAAACGGTCAAGTTTTGTGAATTGTTAAGAAAATCTTAACAAAAATATAACTATTTGATTATCAATGTTAAAACTAACGTTTTGCAAGCATAAATCTTGGATTTAAAATCAAAATACTTGACCGTTCAGAGTATAGCCTATTTTTAATTATTCTATATACTCCTCAACTTAGGCTAATTAATCATTATTAGGATTTAATTTTTTTTCTTTCTAAGAGGTATAAACAAGCTAATTTAATAGCGCCTAATTCTTTAAAATGGCGATTTCTATTTTCGCTTTTTTTGACTGCGCTTATATGTTGAGAACTCATGCCTATACTTCTACCAAATGCAGCCTGCGTAATGCCTTTCGTTTCGCTCAGTTCATTAATCAAATCTTCTAAAGGTACATCTTTGAGGTAATTTTTTAAGGTTTTTAAATCTTTTACACTACTTCTTTTTGCCATTTTCTGTTCCTCAAAAGAATCAGGATTTTCTTTATAGGTAAATGCCAAAGCAGTTGTATGATGACAGCCGCCATGCTTTCCAATATAACAACTACATCCAGATTCTAAGTAATTATTTTTAAGCTTTAAAGTAACCCCATAGCTTCCATGATTGCCTTCTACATTAGCACGAATCATATTTCCTTTTTTAATTCTTCCATAGAATTGGTTGATATATTTCTTAGTCTTGTCACTTGGTGCAGACTGATACTGGTTGTTTATTTTATCAAGCAATGGGTTATTGGATGGAGTTTCCATAATAAGATGATTATATAAAAAGTAAAATTACTTAAATTAACAGGAGGCGTGTTCAGCAAAACTAAGTTTTTTCTTTATAAAAATGAATTATCTCTTCCCTACCACCACATTCAGCACCATCCCTATCATAATCAAGGTAATTCCTAAAAAGGCAAATAAGGTATAACTTTCGCCATACCAGAAAAAGCCAACTAAAAGTGCATAAATTAATTCTAAATATTTCAAAGGAGCCATCCTATTCACAGACTCTATTTGCATAGCTCTAGTCATATAAAATTGGGCAATAAAACCAGTTACCCCAATCCCAATTAAAGCGCCCCATTCAAAATTTGTAGTCGGTGTTTGCCAATAAGGAAGCATTAATAGGCCTGTAATAACCGTTGCCGTCACCATATAATAATTGACAATGACTAAAGGGTGTTCAGATTTGCCAATTTTTCTGATAAAAATAAAAGCAAATCCTCCGATAATAGAGGCACTTAATGCCAATAGCAATGCCCATAATTCTATCCGTACATCAAAGCCTTTCAATAAAACGACTCCAATAATCGCCAATAAAAAGAAGAACCATTGGATAGCTTTCAATTTTTCTTTCACAATAAATATGGCAAAAATAGCAGCGAAAATAGGCGATAAATATTTCAAAGCTACCGCTGCTCCAAAGGGCATTATTTTGAGGGTATAATAAAAAATTAAAGTAGCAATTAAACTAGAAAAAGCCCTACCAAATAACCATTTATGTTGAGTACCAATCATAGGAATACCGAAATATTTCAAATAAACCATACACAAAATCATACTGACGGCACCCCTAAAAAAGAAAATTTCAAAAGTATTAAATTGCTGTAATTCTTTGACCAGCGTTTGCATCATGGCAAAGGAAAAAGTCGCTAATAGCATCAATCTAACGCCAGGTGTAATCGACTTTCTTAGTTCTAAAAATTTTACCATAAAAAATTTAGCCCAAATAAAAAAGGACAATAGTACCTAAAAAATATAATATTGTTCTAGCTTTGTTTTGACTCAATAGAAATTATTTGATGAAACAATTTACCAATTCAACAATAACTAATATTCAAGTATGTCAAAAATTACTAAACAGTAAAGCTAAGATTATCAATGATGTTATTCAAGATATTTTTTATAAACCTTTGGCAAAAAAACCTAATTACTAGTCGTTCAAAATATTAAAACCTACCTCCTAAAAGTAAAAATTATCTTTTTGTCAATACTTAGTTATGAATCAGCCCGATATAATTGTAGTTGGTAGCGGTAACGCTGCTTTATGTGCCGCTATAGCCGCCTTAGAAAAAGGCGCAAAAGTACTTATCATAGAAAAAGCCAACGAGGCAGAAATGGGTGGCAACAGTCGCTACACCGCAGGCGCTATGCGCTTTGTCTATAATGGAGCCGAAGACATCTTGTCTTTACTCAAAAATCCAACAGCTGAAAAAATAGCTCATACCGTTTTCGGTAGCTACACCAAAGAAAAATTTCAAAAAGATTTATTCGGATTTAACGAAGGGCAACCATTAAGTATTCATCAACAAACGCTCATCAATGAAAGTCATGCGACGATGAAATGGTTAACTACCCATAATATTAAATTCGACCCGATTTATTCTCGTCAAACTTTTGAAAAAGATGGAAAATTCATTTTTTGGGGTGGATTGACTTTAGAGGCAGAAGGCGAAGGAGTCGGTTTAGTTGCCGCAGAATTAGCAGAGTTTCTAAGACTAGGCGGAGAAATTCAATATGAAGTGGCAGCAGTTTCTTTAATTTTAGAAAATAAAAAAATCATTGGTGTAAAATGTGCAACCAGTGATGGGGAAAAAGATATATTTGCTAAAGCAATCGTTTTAGGTTGTGGCGGTTTTGAAGCCAATCCAGAAATGCGCAAAAAATACATCGGTGAAGCATGGGGCGAGGCAAAAACACGAGGTACTCGACATAATATGGGCAAAGGTATTGAGATGGCGGTGGAAATTGGTGCGGTAGAACACGGCATTTATAGTGGCTGTCATGCAGTACCCATGGATTTAAAAATGCCTAATTATGGTAATTTAGAAATTCCCTATATTGAACGAAAACATTATCGAAAAATCTGTTATTTCTTAGGTGTAATGCTCAATGCTAATGGAGAAAGATTTGTAGATGAAGGGATTAATTTTAGAAATTATACTTATGCCCAATTTGGTCGAGCGACTATTGAACAACCTGGCGGTTTTGCTTGGCAAATTTTTGATAGCAAAGTAGATGATTTATTATATGCTGAATACCGTTTTTGGGATGCCCATTTTGTAGAAGCCAATACTTTGGAAGAATTGGTTACCAAATTAGAAGGTGTTGACCAAACTCAGGCAATGGCAACTTTGAATGCTTATAATGAAGCAGTTGATAAAGGTGTAGCTTTTGACCCAACAATCTTAGATGGTAAAAGAACGAATGGTTTAGCGATTGATAAAACGAATTGGGCAAGTACTTTTGATACGCCACCTTTTAAGGCGTATCCTGTAACTTGTGGGATTACCTTTACTTATGGTGGTTTGAAAATCGACGAAAAAACAGGCGCTGTTTTACGAGCTAATAATACAAAAATTAAAGGCCTTTATGCTTGTGGAGAATTGGTTGGTGGGGTATTTTATCATGGCTACCCTGGTGGTTCTGGATTAACTTCTGGGGCTGTTTTTGGGCGAATTGCGGGGTATGGCGCAGCGAGTACAGTTTAGAGACTTAATTCATCGGATTTTATAATAAAGCAAATAATGACAAAAAAACTCAAACAAATCCTAAGCCTCTCTACCCTATTCCTCTTACCAGCAATAGTCATTTCTTTTTTCCAAATGGATACGACCGCAGAAGAAATAGCCAATATTAGCACCTCTGGCAAAAACTATTTCGAAGGCAAAACCATCGAATGGGTTACCCCTTTCAAAGAAGGTGGAGGTAGCGATACTTGGGCAAGATTCAATGCATCTTTTTTTCAAAAACATATCCCAGGCAATCCTGCAATCGTTGTCAATAATATCCCTGGTGGTGGGTCTATTAAAGGAGCAAATTTATTTGCAGAACGAGTTAAACCAGATGGCTTAATGATTTTAGGAACTTCGGGCACTACGCAAATGCCTTATTTATTAGACGACCCTAGAGTGCGCTATGATTATAGCAAGTACAAACCAATTATGGCGTATCCAACGGGAGGAGTTGCCTATATTTCCCCGAGTATTATTTCTGAAGAACTAGCTAATTTAAAAGTCAATTCCGTCGAAGAACAAACTGCAAAAAGTGTCGCCATTATTAAAGAATTATTAGCCAATAAAGTGGCCTTAAAATACGGCAGTCAAGGGCCGACTTCTTTAGATTTAGTGACCATGTATTCTTTTGATTTACTTAATTTGGATGTGCAAGCGGTCTTTGGATTTAGAGGTCGAGGTGCAGGAAGGTTGGCTTTTGAAAGAGGGGAAGTTAAAATTGATTACCAAACTTCTTCCGCCTATCTAAAAAATTCTGTTCCACTAGTAGAAAGTGGCGAAGCAATTCCGCTTTTTAGTTTTGGTGCTTTAGATGACAATGGCAATTTGATAAGAGACATTAGCTTTCAAAATTCGCCCGTTGGTGTTTTTAATGGCGATACGGTTCGAGTAAATGTGCCTCATTTTGGAGAAATTTATGCTGCTTTAGGCTATCAGCAAACGGGAATAGAATGGGATACTTGGTTTGCCTTTATGTCCGCGGGTTTTGGAGGCATGAAATTATTATTAACGCCTAAAGAAACTCCTGATGAAATAGTCGCAGAATTTCATAAAGGTATTACTGCCATGAAACAAGATGCTAATTATAAAAAGAATAAATTCAAAGCCTTAGGAGAGTACGACCAACCAATTGGCAAACCAGCCGATAAGATTTTTGATTTAGCGACTAATGTTGGGAAGGAAGAAAAGGCTTTTATGAAGAATTGGTTGATTGAGAAGTATGACCTTAACCTTAAATAATGATGAACTATGAATGAGAAATTACCCTAATTCATCATTCATCGTTTATCGTTCATCATTAAAAAACTATGCTCGATTTAGTATTAAATGCCTTAACCACCCTATTTTCACCTGACCACTTCCTCTACTTGGTCATGGGTGTGCTATTAGGCTTAATCATAGGCGTTTTCCCTGGCTTAGGAGGAATTGCAGGCTTATCTTTATTACTGCCATTTTTATATGGCATGGATGAAGTCTCGGCTTTGGCTACTTTAGTTGGGTTGGTAGCTGTTATCCCTACTTCTGCCACTTTTACCTCCGTATTAATGGGCATACCGGGGTCTAGTTCGAGTCAGGCCACTGTCTTGGATGGGTTTCCATTGGCAAAAAAAGGCGAGGCCTCCAGAGCATTAGCCGCCGCTTTTACTTCCTCCTTATTTGGTGGTTTATTTGGCGCTATTATATTGACCTTTTTTGTTCAAATAGCTCGACCAATAATCCTCTTATTTGGTTCAGCTGAATTATTCATGTTAGCTATTTTTGGCTTATCCATGGTCGGTTCCCTATCAGGTAAAAGTATTGTCAAAGGCGTTTTAGCTTGTGGTTTTGGCTTGATAGTCGGGTCAATTGGCGCAGCACCAGCAACAGGAGAATATCGAATGGTTTTTGGGGTCGATTATTTATATGATGGTTTGCCTTTAGTCGTGATTGCCTTATCTATTTTTGCCTTTCCAGAAATTTCGGAGTTATTTAGAAAAGATGAAGCAATTGCGGAAAGTGAAGGTTTAGGTTCAGGAGGTTGGAAAGTTGGTATGAAAGACTTCCTAGAAAACAAGTGGTTAGCTTTAAGGTGTGCAAGTATTGGAACTATTGTAGGCGCAATTCCTGGCATGGGAGGAAGTGTAGTAGATTGGATTGCCTATGGTCATGTCGTACAAACTAGTAAAGATAAATCCCAATTTGGGAAAGGTGATATTCGTGGAGTCATTGCGCCCGAATCTGCCAACAATGCAAAGGAAGGCGGGGCATTGATGCCTACCCTACTCTTTGGCATTCCAGGTTCTGGTTCAATGGCAGTCTTTTTAGGTGGAATGGTTTTAATTGGCATAGAAGCAGGCCCAAGTATGGTCACCAAAGATATTCAACTGACTTATACCATTATCTGGTCATTAGCCATCGCCAATGTGTTAGGCGCAGGTTTATCTTTATTTCTAGCAGGGCCAATTTCTAAACTTACGCAGATCAAATTTAGCTTATTAGCCCCTTTTATGATAATGGTCATCAGCTTTGCAGCCTTCCAAGCCACTAAAGATATGATGGACTTATGGATGCTATTAATCTTTGGCATCATTGGCATTTTCATGAAAAGATTTGGCTGGTCAAGGCCTGCTTTTTTAATTGGTTTTGTCTTAGCTACACAAGCAGAATCTTATTTAAATATGTCCGTTCAGTTTTATGGCTGGGAAATGTTTTTGCGCCCAGGCGTTTTGATTATCTCAGTTTTATCACTCATTTCTATGTATTTTTCCAGGAAAGGAACAGTAGATGAAAATGCAGAGCTAATGGAAAAGTCTAGAAATGATGGTTTGCCTTTAAGGCCTCAATTATTATTCGCCAGTTTCATTTTTATATTTATTTTGATTTCTATTTTTGATGGTTTCAAGCAATCCTTTTTAGGTGGTGTTTTTCCATTAACAATTGCTATTGCTTGCTTGCCTTTTGGGGCGTGGCTATTTTGGATTTTCATCAAGGAGAAACACGGCAACCCTGCCATTTTTGATGCAGAACAAGTCGCTGAACCCGATACTTTTAAATCTCCTTGGTATGAACCAATTTTATGGATTGGTGGGTTGTATGTACTAAGCGTAATTATCGGTTTTATTCCAGCCGTTATTCTTTTTTTTATTCTATTTTTGACTCTGAAAGGAAATACAGGCTGGCTACAAACGGCTTTGCTAACTGCTGGAGGGATTGGGGTATTATTAGCTTTTGGATACTTCTTGAACTTAGAATTTCCCCAAGGACTATTATAGTTTTTTGAAACCATACAAAAAATAGAATAACGGCTGGAATAAAGACAGAAGATTGGATAAATTCGTAAATAACAGACTTTTATAGTCGATAATATTCATTTTGTTACTAAGCGAGTCTCTTTTCTCTACTCTCGCTTCTCTTTTCTCTAAACTGTATGGTTTTGAATTTAAAAGGTAACAAGTCTATTAAAAACTAGTCATGAAAAAAATAATCGATAATTTTTCTGGGCAAGCTAAAACTTACGCAAAATATCGCCCAGTATATCCCAAGGAATTGTATCACTATATTTTAGCGTTGGTGGATAATAAAAATCGTGCTTGGGATTGTGGTACAGGAAATGGGCAAGTTGCTAATATTTTAGCTAACCATTTTACAGCCGTTAACGCTTCTGACATTAGTGAAAACCAATTGAAAAATGCACTCCCTAGAAAGAATATTCACTATACCAACCAACGGGCAGAAAAAACCAATTTCTCAGACCAATATTTTGATTTAATCACCATAGGTCAAGCCATTCATTGGTTCGATTTTAAAGCATTTTATAAAGAAGTTCGACGGGTGGCTAAACAAGAGAGTTTAATAGCAGTATTTGGTTATGGGCTACTCCGCATAGAAGGCATTAATCAGGAATTAGATCATTTTTATTATAATATCATTGGCCCTTATTGGAACAAAGAAAGAAGGTATATTGACGAAGCTTACCAGACGATACCTTTTCCTTTTAGGGAAATTTCTACAGAAAAAGATTTTCACATCAAAGATAATTGGCAAATAGAAGATTTGGAAGGTTATCTGAATTCTTGGTCAAGTGTACAGCGGTTTATTCAGCAAGAGGAATATAATCCTGTTTCACCATTTATTCAACAATTACAAAAGACATGGAAAAATGGGCAAAAATGGGTACAATTTCCTATTATTTTGCGGGTAGGAGTGATTGAATAATTAAAAGAAAAAATCAAACCATTACATACAGTTTTAAGAAAAGAGACTTGCTTAGTGGTAAAACGAATATTTTCGGTTATAAAAAAACTGATATGTAGGTAACGATTCAAATTTTTAGCACTATTCTTGCTTCTCTACTCCCTATTCTAATTTTTGTATAGTTTCAAAATTTTTAATAAAAAAATGTATCTTACTGATAATAATAGTCAAACCGATTATTTCAACTAAAAAATAATAGAATATATGAAAATTCACATTCATGCGCCATTCGAAGTAAACTCGTCATTAAAAGAATTAATTGAGAAAAGAGTCCAAAAATTAACGACTTTTTATGACCGAATTATTAAAGCGGATGTTTATTTAAAATTGGAAGATAAAAAATCTCCAGATGGACAAGTGGTAGAAATCAATATTCATTTGCCTGGAAAAGATGCCTTTGCAAAGGAAGGTGCAGATTCTTTTGAAAAAGCAGTTGCTGCTACGACTACTAAACTAGAACGGCAATTGAAAAAAAGGAAAGATAAGTTATCTAAATAATTTAAAGTTGCGGGTTACGAGTTGCAAGTTGTATACAATTTTACTTGATTCTGAATATTTTAAGTTCAAATTCTACTAATTTTTGCATTCCAAAACCATAATCCTCAACATGAATTAATTTCATTATAAAATACAAAGCCTTTCCAGAATTCAGCGTTCTGGAAAGGCTTTCCTTATTAAGGAAGTCTAAATACTACGCTCCCATTACCACCACTTTTTTAGTCAATATAAATTCCTCTGTTTTTAATATTAGACTTGTTCGGGATTGATAATCAGCAAGATAGAGCTAATTGATAATTTGATAGTCCTGCACATATTCCAATTATTCTATTTTTTAACTCTTGACATTTTAATCGGCATCTATTTTTTAGGATA
>Ga0208544_10000993_pt1 | contig 20272 bp, 21 predicted proteins | sample DEB08_DNA_9_FD_184526 | JGI IMG/M metagenome (GOLD analysis project Ga0208544, IMG submission 184526) | Aqueous microbial communities from the Delaware River and Bay under freshwater to marine salinity gradient to study organic matter... | ecosystem: Environmental > Aquatic > Marine > Coastal ... | reverse complement strand
CGATGAAATTACATGAAAAAGCAATAGATAGACTAGATGCTACTATTGGAAAATGGTTCGTTACTATTAATCCAAGGAAAGCAAAAAAGGTATTATATTATGACTAATTATTTCTTTCTTTTTGCCTAACTGGTTATTCGTTCGTTAGTAATATTATCAATGGCGAAACTTATTTTGTGCAATATAACGAAGACGGTACGCTTGATAACAATTTTGGTAAAAACGGAGTACTTATGTTTGGTGCTTGGGATAGCTTAAGGATTTATCGATTAGCTTTGCAATCTGATGGTAAAATGCTCGCAGAAGGAGATAGAAAAACGTCAACTGGTAGGGTTGGATTTATCAAACGATATTTACCAGACCTGAAAGTTAGTAGTATAGATTTATTTTTAAAAAATGATGCTGTTTTAGTTTACCCCAATCCAATAAAAGATGTCGCTACTCTAGAATATTCACTAGAAAAACCAGAAATATTAACCATTCAACTCACTGATTTAAACGGCCAAATTCTAAAAACCTATCTCCAAAACCAACCTCAAAAAGCAGGCACTTATCAACAACAAATCGACTTATCAACAGGTATGTACTTGGTGCGTTTATCTTCCCCGAATGGGCAAATGATGATTAAAGTCGTCAAATAACAGGGTAGCTTGTGCTTTGTTGCATAGTAATCATCAGATTTAATTTAGTCCTCCTTAAAAATACCAACACCTCGTTCAGTAGGATTGACAAAGGCGCGATACATCCCTTCTGTATTATGCGGCATAGCAATGTTGCCATTTTTGTCAACAGCAATAACGCCACCTCTACCACCTGCGGTTACTAATTTTTTATGAATCACATGATTAGCTGCGGTCGCTAAATCCTCTTTTAGATAAGCCATCCTAGCAGAAATATCATGAGCTACGGCATAGCGAATAAAATATTCTCCATGCCCTGTACTAGACACAGCACAAGTATTATTATCGGCATAACAGCCTGCGCCAATAATGGGGGTATCACCAATTCTATTATAACGTTTATTGGTCATCCCTCCTGTGGAAGTACCTGCGGCTAAATTGCCATTTTTATCTAAAGCTACACAACCGACTGTCCCGTATTTCCAATCATTAAATTCCAATTGTTCGACGTAACCTGTTTCTAATTCTTTGGCTTTAGCCAAAGCTAAGCCTTTCCAACGATGTTCTGCCCAAAAATAACTGGGGTCAACTAATGCTAAGTCCATTTCTTTGGCAAATTGCTCTGCTCCTTTCCCTGCTAATAATACGTGATTGGATTTTTCTAAAACAGCTTGTGCCGCAGTGATAGGATTTTTAATATTGGTGACGCCACAAATAGCACCTGCATTCAATTTTTCTCCATCCATCAAAGAAGCAGCTAATTCATTCGTTGCTTCATTCGTAAATACAGCTCCTTTGCCTGCATTAAATAATGGGTCATCTTCTAATACTTTAATCGCTGCAACGACTGCGTTCATCGCCGTACCATTCGCTTTAAGAACCGTTTCTCCTGCATCTAAAGCTTTATTTAAGGCTGCATGATATTCCGCTTCTTTTGCAGGGGGCATATTTTTTCTAAAAATTGCACCTGACCCACCGTGTAATACTAAGGCATAAGGGGTGTTTTTTGATTGATTTGTATTCATAACTTACTAGAAATAGGGGAGCGTATTGATAGATAAAAGGATAAATATCCGTGGTGATTTTCATCCGTGGTTCAAAAAAAAGTCAGCCACAGATGAATATTGCCACGGATATTAGAATTTAAACAATATCAAGTACTGCTACTCAGGAACAGCATGTAATAACTCCAAACCAGTAGAAGTTCGAGGCTTAAAACCTGCCCAAGTCTTTTCATTAGAATCAGGTGCTAGATCTAAATATTTGCCAAAATCTTGCTGCTTTAATTGCATCCCTAAAAAAGCCGTTACAAAATGCTGGTTAATATTATTAATGCGGCGTTCGTTCCAAGAAGGTTCTGCAAACCGATAATATTCATCGAAATGTAAGCCTGGTGCTAAAGCCGCTGGTGGCGGAGGATTTGGCGCGATGTTATGTCGAGCATTTTGATAGGTTAATAAATATCGGTCGGCATTAACCGCACCTTCATAAATTGCTTTAATGCCTTTTTCATAACCAGAAACATCATCTTCACTACCTGCTACAAAAAAAGTAGGCACTTTTAAACCTTTTAAACCTTCTAAATCCCAAATATTTCTTGTCATTCCCCAAGGCGCAAAAGCGACGACTGCTTTGATTCTGGAATCAATAGATGCTTGATAATTGGGATGGCTACTTCCTCTAACCGCTAAAGCATTACTTCCTTTAGTCATGCCTGTAAAGAATTGGACCGCCGTATCGCTATACCCTGCTCCTGCTGCATTTAAAGCGCCATACCCGCCCATAGAATAACCAATAATTGCGGTATTATCTGCATTGACTAAACCTGCTAAAAAATGCTCATTTGCTTTGTTTCCTAATTTTGCTACTTCGTCCATCACAAATAACACATCCTTTGCCCGATTTAATAAGGTGCTTTGGAAAGGAGCAGCATCCCTATAAGTAGACTCAGTATGGTCAATCGCTACAACGATATAGCCTTTGGAAGCTAAATTTTCTGTCAAATAAGTCAATAAAAACCTTGACCCGACATAACCATGAGAAACGATTACCAAAGGGAATGGTTGGTCAACAGTTAGTGGTTTAGCAGCTCTTGCTGCTCTTCCTTGAAAAGTAAAAGGAATTAATGGTCGTTTAGGATTATTCGCTGACCCTAAAACATCTTCATAAGTGACTAATGGATTTGTTCCTTCTGCTAAAGCAGCAGGATACCAAACTTCTACGGTTACTGGTCGGTCATATAATGGGTCTACCCCATCTTTAGAATTCAAAACATCAACTTGGCCTTTATTGATAAAATTTAAAGTTTGTACGCCTATTTGATAGTCGCCTCTTGCAGCCAACTCAGGTGCATCTGGTAAAGCATCTCCGTATAAAAATGGATTGGAACTTTCTTGTGCAAAAACACTATTGGACAGGAAAGCCAAAAATAGGAGCACCTTTATAGTTGGAAGGACTTGGAAAGTAAATTTCATTAATCGAGTAATTTTAGTTAAAAAAAGAAAGGTAGGCTTTATTTAGATTTTAAGTAAAAATAGGCGAGATAATTTTAGTAAAATACCCTACAACTGACCAATTATCGGTTGTAGGGTATTTATGGTGTTAAAAATTGTTTTATTGTTATATGGCTATATTGTTAATCAGCAATACAACATTAAGCAGTATAATCTTGTCAAACGTGTGCCAGATTAAGTCAAAATATCCCGTAAATAATGCCGTGCCTCATTAAATCCATCATAACCAATATCATTATTATTCCCATAAATAATCACGGTATAACCTGTTTCTGGGAACATTAATAGTTGCCCTTTTATATTTAAATCACCTCCTTTATGAGAGACTTCTAAACTCTTGTATTTTTTATAGATTTGGAAACCATACCCATAATAAACATTTTTTTCAATCTTTATTTTATCTTCCATCACAAGATTCGTGTTCGTTTCATTTAGCAAACGGTTTTGTTGTAAGGCTTCGGAAAATTTCAACATATCCTGCATGCTTATGACCGAACCGCCTAGTGGTGCCTGACATTTAACCACTTCCATTTCCGCAGCAGTAAAAATATTTTCAGCTAAATAATTACAATAATCTTGACCACTTACTGCTTCAATTATTTTACCTAAGACCAAATATCCAGAATTAGAATAAGAAAATTTCTTACCCGGTTTAAAATCTAATTTGTCGGTTTCAAAATAAGGAAAATAGTCATACCAAGTATTAATTTTACTTTCGTCTATTTTCTGTATTTTATCAAAAGAAAAAATATCAGGAATGCCACTACTATGTGTTAATAAATGATGAATGGTTATGCGTTCTGTATCTTCCTTTTTTCCATAATCAGGCAAATAATCATAAACAGTAGCTTCTAATTTTAACTGGTCATTTTGTACTAATCTCATAACAGCTACTCCTGTGAACATTTTGCCTATAGAGGCAATATTAAAAGGTTTGACCATCGTATTTTGTGTCCCTTCTGTGTCCGTTCCATAGGCATTCTCAAAAATAGGTATCCCATCTTTAGCAACTAGTATCGCTCCGTGAAATTGGTTTTCGACCTTTAATTCGCCAAATTTTTGCTCAATCAACCGAAGGATTTCCTCAGGGGATTTCGCTTCTTCTATGGTGTTACTCCCGCAACTAAAAAAAATCATTAATAAGATTAACAGCATTGACTGTTGTTTGATGTGTAACATAAATTAAATTTTATCGGATGAAATGAAAAGAGCAAGAGAATATGTTGCTCAAGGCATAAAAGTAGGAGCAGCAAGCAATAGAGGCAATTTTAGTTGGAAGAGAAGCGTACCAATAGAAGCAATGGTACTCATTTAGGCTTTTTTCCGCCTAAAGTCTTTTGATATTGAGAAGGCGTCAATCCCGTTTGTTTTTTAAAAATCCGATTAAAACTCGTTTTAGAGTTAAATCCACATTGGCTAGCAATTCCCCAAATAGTCAAATTTTGATTGGCTACTAAAGCAACTTCGGTTTTAAAAGTAGCTATTCGATATTGATTGACTAGTTCGTAAAAATTGGTGTCTAATTCTTGATTGATAAAAGCGGAGAGTTTTTTATCTGTTAATTGAACTTCTTGGGCTAAGTCCGATAAAGTGAGCGTTTCATTCAAATATAATTGCTCTTTTTCAAGTGACTTATGGAGCGCTGCCTTTATTTGAGTAATTTCTTCTGTAGAAAAAGAAGTGTTGGATTTAGTCGATTTTTTTTTAACATTTTTCGATTTAAACCCGCTTGTCTTTTCCATTAAAAAGGAAGGGAGTAACATTTGAGCTTGAAAAAATCCATAATAGCCTAAATATAATACAACCAGCAAAATGGTCATTACATTAATATAATAATGAGGAATAGGGAATTGATATAGGGTTATCTCTGAGATAGTCAAAGTTATATCAATCACCAAATACAAAATGACCCCTAATAATAGTCTTTTTGACCATAGAATATCTGCTCTTGTCAAATTGGAATAATAGGATTTAAGGACATTGGTAAATTGTTCTAGCAGTTGCAATGCTAAAAGCGTAAAAAATAATAAGTACAAGGTTTCTACAGTATAGAAAGCAGTACTATTATCTAGATATAAATGCAAATAATCTACGATTAACCCATCTGTAGGATTACTTAATGTTAAGGGGAGCGTGAAAATTAGGGTATATATCAGAAAGGGTAAAAAGGTTAACCAGAACCGAGGTGTTTTATAATTGACTTTGGTAAAAAGCGACTTAATATAATAGTAAATTAAGGGACCAATTAGAAAGTTGATACTGGCTGTCAGAAAATTGGTACTAACATGAAGCCAAAAAATTTGATGATAGTTCGCATAATGATTGAGAAAAAGGAAAAGAACAGCGATAAAAAAAATGAGTAAAAAATAATCGTGTAATTGCTTATTTTGCTTTTTTCCTAGTAATAATAAGATGAGCAATGTAATGATGATACCACAGACAAGCGCAAATTCATGTATTAAATTAAAATTGTCCATTTACAAATGTGCATGGTTAGCTAGTCAGATTGAAAATTGATATTAAAAAAGTGACTATTGCTACTTAATAACGCCTAATATCCGTTGTCTTCATTCATCCGTTGGCCTATTTTCTACCAATGGATGAATGAAGACAACGGATTTAACGAGCTAGCCGAGATTTTAAATATTATTTTAATATCACTTTCTTACTTGACGCTCTAGTTAGCGGTCTAAGGCTGACGGTAAATGAATTATAATATACCGTCAGCCCTATATGCTTGAAAATTATCCGTTTATTCTATTTCTACGACCATTTCAATTTCAACTGCCATATTACCTGGTAAAGAACTCATGCCGACTGCTGCACGGGCATGTTTACCTTTATCACCAAATACTTCAACCATTAAATCTGAGAATCCATTAATGACTTTAGAATGGTCGGTAAATTCAGGAATTGCATTCACCATTCCGTTTACTTTTACGATTCTAACGACTCTATTTAAATCGCCAATTTCTCCTTTTAGTGCTGCTAATAAATTGATACCTGCCCATTTTGCTGCTTCGTATCCTTGTTCAACTGTTAAGTCTTTCCCTAGTTTACCAACAATATTTTTACCATCTGCTTTTCTAGGGCCTTTTCCTGCTAAAAACACCCAATTATTGCTCGTTACAGCATGGACATAATTGGCTACAGGCTTGCCTAAAACAGGTAATTTAATACCCATTTTTTCTAATTTAGCTTCAACATTGGCTGCTTTTTTTCGCTTTTTGATAATTGTTGTATTACCATCTTTATCGACAGAAACGGTTACTTCCATGTCTTCTGCTTGCTTTTTTTGTTGGATTATTCGCTTTTCGATTCTAGTTGTATTACCATCTTCGTCCACAGTCACGGTTACTTCCACATCTTTTCCTTTTTCGCCTTGAGCGCCTTCTTCAATAACGATATGTTCTTCGTGTAATTCGGCACCATCCAGTTTTATAATTTTTCCATCGGCTGTTTTAAATATCATTACCTCTTCTCCTTCCATTTCTTCCAAGTCGATTTTTTTACCATCTTTTTCAATCCAGATATTTTCAGTTTGGCCATCCTTACTTTTTTTAATTACCTTTCTTTGCCCTTTTTCAATACGTACATCAATTTCTCCACCTTCTTTTTTAGCTTTTTCTATAATTTTATCTATTTCTGCGTCATCGATATCTGCTCCCTCTCGAACAATTTTTTCGACGGTTTCTTTTCCGTCTTTGTCGATTTTTTTAGTAATAATGACTATTTTTTTACTTTCTTTGGTTGTTTCTTGTGCATTTAAAGCTGGATTTATACCTAAAAAAAGGAATGTCGCTAAACATAAGATACCCAAATGAAGTTTTTTTGTTATAAATTTCATTTTAAATTTTGATTTTGTGATGATGAAAATAAGCTAATTCTAATTGTATAGAACGATAATAATAGGTGCATCGTTGCTATTTTGTTTATTTTAAGTTATCAGTTTTAAAAGAAACAAAGATAATAAGCAATGCTTTAATACCATTTTCACAGTTAGGTTAAATTCCTGTTAAAGTACTTTGAGAAGCGAATAGAAGGTCTATTTTTGTAACATTCTACTAGACGTTCTTCTATCAATTTTATTTTCAATCCATCTCTACCAATAATGAAAAAGAATACTATTTGGGCAATTGTGGGGTTAATGGCTACGGCTTTATTAGCAATAGTAGGTCTTCAACGTTATTGGATTAAAAATGCGATGGACTTGCAGAGTGAGCAGTTTGATAAAGATGTCAACACTGTTTTAAAGTTAGTTGCTCAAGAGTTACAAGAAAAAGCGCTGGCCGAAATGAATCATATCAATGAACTATTAACGGTAGATTCAAAATCAAAACTCACCAATACTTCCTTAGATTTCTCTGGTTTAGGACAAAAAAATGAATCTAATGCGACCAAAGCGTATCGTAATTTTAGAAACGCTAAACCTACCTCATTAGACGAAAAAATCAGCCCACCCCTTTTAACAGAATTACTAAGCAAAGAATTAGCTAATAGAAATATTGATACAGATTATAACTATAAGGTTTATGAAACCTTTAAAGATGTGCCGCCAAAGGAAATTATCTCCAATGGAAATTATACCATTTCTGCTTCAGAAACAGATGAAGTAACCGTACTGCCAGACGAAATCGAACTAAGTAAATCTGAATATCCTGTTTCTTTATTTGATAATGCAGGAAAATTAGTGGTCTCTTTTCCTCAAAAGTCTAGTGTGATATTGGGCGCTGTTTTATTGCCTTTAATAGCTGCTATTTTATCTGTTGCTATCGTCTTGTTTTGCTTTATTTACACCGTTAAAGTTATTTTTGCCCAAAAGAAAGTTTCTGAAATGAAAACTAATTTTGTCAATAATATGACGCATGAATTTAAGACACCCATTGCGACTATTTCATTAGCAGCAGATTCTATTACCAGTCCAATGATTTTAGGCAAACAAGATAAAGTCAAGCGATTTGCAGGCATTATTAAACAAGAGAATAAACGAATGTTAGCGCAAGTAGAAAAGGTCTTGCAAATGGCATTACTAGATAAACAGGATTTTAAATTGCACTTGGATTTTGTTGACTTGCATAAAGTAATCAATGAGGCAGTTACAAATTCTCATTTACAAGCAGAGAAAAAAGGAGGATTTGTTACGGCAGATTTAAAAGCCAATAAATCTAGAATTGAAGGAGACCTCACACATTTGTCGAATATCATCCATAACTTACTGGATAATGCGAATAAATATTCTAGCGAAATACCTGAAATTTCCGTACACACGAGAGATGTGCCAAATGGTATAGAAGTTATTGTGAAAGACAATGGGATTGGTTTGAGTAAAGAGGCTCGAAAGAATATTTTTGATAAATTTTATCGAGTGCATACAGGAAATGTCCACAATGTCAAAGGTTTTGGGCTAGGATTAGCTTATGTTAAAACGATGATGACTGCACATAAAGGGCAAATAGATGTTAAAAGTGAATTGGGTAAAGGAAGTAGTTTTATTTTAACCTTCCCTTACCATATTCGGTCGAATGTGGAATAGGATTTCATTATTTGTTTGTAATCTTATGCTGCTTCACACAATATTTTTGGTAAAATTGCTATTTTTAAATAGTAAAAGCCTAAATGTCAGATAAAAGGCAAAAACTAAAGAATCACCAATTTGTTATCATACAGATACTGACTGTTAAATTGGTATTTGTTGAAGAATTACTTGAGTAAAAATAACTTATATGACGCCAACTAATAACCGAATCTTACTCGTTGAAGACGATCAAAATTTTGGGGATGTATTACGTTCTTATTTAGAAATGCATGATTACGATGTCACGCTTGCAACCGATGGTGTTGCAGGTTGGGAAAGTTTTCGTCGAGGTAATTATGACCTCTGTATTTTTGATGTAATGATGCCTCGAAAAGATGGATTTACCCTTGCCAAAGAAGTAAGAGAATCCGACGCCGAAATGCCTATTATCTTTCTAACTGCCAAGGCAATGAAAGAAGATGTTTTGCAAGGGTTTAAAATTGGTGCAGACGATTATATTACTAAGCCTTTCAACTCTGAAGAGTTATTATATAGAATTCAGGCCATCCTAAAGCGCAGTCAGCAAAAAGCCGACCCAAGAGAAGAAATCAAAGAATTTATCATTGGTAAATACCATTTTAATTTCCCTTTACGTATTCTTACTTTTAGTGATAATGGTATAGAGTCTAAAGATAAATTATCTCCTAAAGAAGCGCAGCTTTTACGAATGTTTTGTATGTATATGAACGATATTTTACCTCGTTCGGAAGCATTGACAAAGATTTGGGGAGAAGATAATTATTTTACTGCCAGAAGTATGGATGTTTTTGTGACGAAACTAAGGAAATATTTAAAAGCGGATGGTAAGATTGAAATTGTCAATATCCACGGAAATGGTTTTCAATTATTAGTGAAGTCAGAAGAGGAGGTGTAAGCCGAATAATGTTAAACTGTAAAATAACGCAAGTTAAGGCAATTCGCTTTTAATGCGTCATAAAATATAAAACCTATGGTCTTTCATTAGACTATAGGTTTTTCTATTTCTATGTTCTGAAATTGGAAATTATATACTTATGCCTACGTATCAGACACCTTTGGAGGTGTCAGATAAGATACGAACGCTCAATTGTTCCTTAAGGCCTCGGCGTTGTATTATTCATTACCAAAAAGACCATCGTCATTTTCATGGCTAAAGAAACCTCTTCTCTTAGTTCATCTATAATGACCCATTCTCTGAAATCGTCTCTTTGGTACATATACATTTCAAAATAACCATATTCTTTATTGGTGATTAACCAAGTATTAGGATTGTTTCCCCATTTACTTTTTAGGTGAAAGGTTATATCATTATCCGTAACCCGCCATTCTCTTGGATCATCTTTCCAGCGAGTTCTGGCAGTAATAATTTCATTGTCTCCTCTTGTTTCCCATTCATTTGGGTTGTCCCTCCACTTCATTTTAATACTACCCGAAGCATCTTCTATTCTATAATCAAAAGAAGACCAATCATTTTGCAATCGCCAAGTCATATTTAATTCCCCTTCTATCTCTTCTTCATCTGCAAGGATTATCCATTCGGAAAAATCGTCATTCCACCTAGCACTTAAACCTGTTAAGGTTTGGGCGGACAATTGAATATAGGTTAATAAACAAATAGGAATGACTAGAAATATTTGTATCTTTTTCATGGCATTTAAACGTAATTATTAAGCCTTTTTGTATGAATTAGAAACCCCGAACCTCCAATAAAGGGGAAATTCGGGGTTTTGATATAGTCGAATCTATATTCAACAAGTAACTAAGCCACTCAGATTTTTACTTTCGCTGCTTCCTTCGCATCTTCTTTTAAAGCGCCAGCCGTCAAATCATCTTCTTTCAAATCCTTCGTTCGTTTAACAATTGGATTTTCGTGCATTTGTAAGAAATCTTTTCGATGTCTTGCAATGTCTACCGCAGCATATATCGCATGACGGAAAGAAGTTGGATTGGCTTTATTCTGTCCCACAATATCAAATCCTGTACCGTGGTCAGGAGAAGTTCTTACAACGGGTAATCCTGCTGTATAATTGACACCTGAACCAAAGGACAATGCCTTAAATGGAATTAAACCTTGGTCGTGATACATTGCTAAAATGGCATCAAATTTTTTGTAATTAGGGGTGCCAAAGAAACTATCCGCAGCATAAGGGCCAAAAACCATTACCCCTTTTTTCTTAGCTTCAATAATAGCTGGTCGAATAATGGTTTCTTCTTCTGTACCAATCACCCCACCGTCTCCAGCATGTGGATTTAACCCTAAAACGGCAATATTTGGTCGTTCCATACCAAAATCCATTTTTAAAGTCTCATTCATTATCCGTAATTTTTTTAAAATACGGCTCTTAGTAATCATTGGGCCTACTTGGGTTACAGGAATATGATTGGTGACTAAACCAATCTTTAAATCTTCTGTAATCATAAACATCAGATTTTCCTTTGCGCCAAAAGTTTCCATAAAGAATTCCGTATGACCAGGGTATTTAAATCCTGCCATACTCATTGCTTGCTTATTAATCGGTGCGGTTACAACCGCATCAATCAAACCATTTTCTAAATCCTGCACAGCTCTATCTAAAGACATCATGGCATATTTTCCGCCTGCCTCTGATACTTTTCCCAACGTAATATTAACATTATCCTGCCAACAATTGATTATATTGATTTTATCCGTATGCAAACGGTGAGCATCCCTTAAACCTTGAAACTTAAAATCGTCAATACCTACGATGTTTTTATGGTAAGAAACAATTTTAGTAGAACCATAGACCACAGGTGTACATACTTCTGTTATATTTTTGTGGGAAATGGTTTTTAAGATAACCTCTAAACCAATGCCATTTATATCTCCGACAGTAATGCCGATTCTCATTTTTTCCATTCGTCTATTTTTACGAACTCCCTTGTAATTAATTGAATTATTAAGCGGAATTCACGATACTCAAAGCAACAAATATACGCATATTTACGCACGCATAGACCCGAAGATGTAAAGTTGTTTAAGTATAAGTTAAAAAATTTTACCTGCAGCGGGCTAAAAATCGACTGCCACTACCGCTTACAGCCAACTAATTACTGCACTGGCGCTTCACTTTGTTCTAGCATTGCCGCAATATCAGGACAATGTTTCTTCAATGCTGCCGACGCCTTTTCTTCACTTTCTCCTTCTACAACCCCATATTTCAATTCTAAGGAATTAGCACAAGCTTCTCCTTCTTTAGCTATCTCTTCTACTTTAGCAAACAAGTTAGATACTTCTTGTGTTTTTCCTGCTGCTACTAAAGTTTTAATTTGATTATTCACATTTGCTAGCGGACGCATACAACTGCATAAATCTTTTGCCATTTGGTCATAATCTGTTTTATCTCCTCCGTTTTTGCAGGCAGCGAAAGTTACTAAGGTCATTATTGCAAGAAATATCTTTTTCATAATATCTTTATTTTTAAAATCGAAATAAACACGGCATTCAAGATGCTAATAGCTACTTAACTTATAGATGCACGCTATTGTTACAGACTAACTTAAATATTCTGTTTGTTTGACTTTATTTATATAAAAGGTGGGTGAGTCAATTAAAAATAAAAAGCCTACCGAAAATAAATTCGATAGGCTTAGTTTGTTGTGGTTCGGGGCGGGTTTGAACCGCCGACACCAGGATTTTCAGTCCTGTGCTCTACCAACTGAGCTACCGAACCAACCTACTATAAAAGTATTGCTTTTTAAAAGCGAACGCAAATGTATATGCTTTTTTATTATTCTGCAAGTTTTTTGACTAGCTAAAAAATAAATTTATTGATGATAACTTTTAATTTGTTGACTATTAAGTATTTATAAATAAATAAAAGAATAAAAAAATAACTACTTAACAAAGAGTTTTAGCAGATGCTTATCATCCGCTAAAAGCTTACTCAAATAAATCTTCGTATTCATTTTTACCCCCACGCATTTGCTTTGGTTTTTCTCTAACTGGCGGTGGAGGTAGTTCTACCCATTCCGCTTCTTCTGTTTTTACTTCTTCATATTCGGCATATTCTCCTTGTGTTTTTTGCTCAAACTGTTGCGTCATCTCTTTTACCTTTTTCTTTAACATCGCTTTTCCAAAAAGAAATAAACTCACTACTGGAAATGCCACAATAGTTAATAAGGATAAGCCAACACCCAATAAGACATTTTTGCCCATTAATTCCAAAATCCATTTTCCATAATTCACCACTACTTTATGGTCTATAAAAAGCGTGATAATTAATAAAACTGGAGATAAGTAATAAAGAATACTAAAAACAAAACGAGCGACAGTGAATAAAACAAATAGCACAACAAGACCGATAAGTAAGGCTGGAATAATATTAAAGCCGCCGCCTGAAGATTGTGCATTAAATTGACGATTCGCCATAAAATAAGAATTGAATTGTTGAAAGATTGGATGTTTAAAAGCACCAATCGCATAAGTCAAACTAAATAAATTTAAGGGATATAAAATCCCGATTACTTTTGTACCACTACTAAGTTAAGTTTTTTATTGGAACTGCGGAAGTGAAATAGACAAAATACGTCGTTTGTTAGACTTCCCTTTCTTTTTCCACTAAGTCTATACTATCTTTAGAGTTAACAAAACAGTTATTAAATTTTATTTTACATCAATTTCAACAGTTTTTAATAGAAAAATACTGTTCTAACTAAACTCCAAAGATTATGAAAAATCATCTTTTTCTTTTTTGTTTAATGGCAATTTTACTAAATAATTGTCAAGAGGCTATAGAAGTTCCAAAAGCCAACCAATATACCATTGACCAATTTTTAAATACGACTAATATTTTTGGAGGAAGTTTCTCTCCTGACCAGAAAGATTTATTGGTTACTTCTAATGAATCTGGGATTTTTAATGCCTATACCATTCCTGTTGCAGGTGGGGAAATGACTTCACTGACAAATTCTGAGAAGGAATCCATTTTTTCGATTTCTTATTTCCCTGAAGACAAACGGGTTTTATTTAGAAGTGATGATAATGGCAATGAGATTCATCATCTATTTGTCCGTAATGAAGATGGTACGATTCAAGAACTTACTAAAGGAGCAAAAGCTAGGGCTTCCTTTTATGGGTGGGCGCATGATGGCAAAAGTTTTTTTTATGGCTTTAGCCAAAGAGATCCACGTTATATGGATGTTTATGAAATGCAAATAGCAGATTTTAGCAGTCAATTGATTTATCAGAATGATGCGAGTTATAATTTTAATGGTATTTCTAATGACAAAAAATATATGGCACTTAGTAAGTCGGTCAATACGAACGATGCTGATTTATTTCTCTATCATTTTGATACTAAAAAGCTAAGTCAAATCAATGAAGCGCAAGCTGCCTACCAAGCTGCTGATTTTAGTACGAATAGCGATGCTTTATACTTTTTGACCAATGAAGGCGGTGAATTTATGAGGTTGGCGAAATATCATATAGCTTCTGGAATACAAGAAAAAGTAATGGAAGAAAATTGGGATATTGCGTATGCTTACTTTTCTCATCAAGGTAAATATCAGGTAATTGGCGTAAATGACGATGGTAAAAATGTTGTAAAAGTAATAGAAACTGCTACAGGTCAACCTCTTGCTTTTCCAAAATTTGAAAGTGGTGATGTAACTTCTGTTGGCATTTCTAGGACCGAAGATTTAATGCGTTTTTACGTAGGAAGTTCTAGTTCTCCAAGTAATTTATACATTTATGATTTTTCCAATGGGAAACACGATAAATTAACAAATACCTTAAATAAAGAGATTAATGCGACGGATTTAGTGAATGCAACGGTTGTTCGGTATCCTTCTTTTGATGATTTGAAAATTCCTGCTATTTATTATAAACCAAAGCAGGCAAGCCCACAAAACAAAGTACCAGGTTTGGTTTGGGTACATGGTGGACCAGGTGGACAATCTCGCCAAAATTATTCTGCTTTAATTCAATATTTAGTGAATCATGGTTATGCTGTTTTAGCCGTCAATAATAGAGGTAGTAGTGGTTATGGTAAAACCTTTTTTCAAATGGATAATAAAAATCATGGAGAAAAAGATTTAATGGATTGTGTTTATGGAAGAAAGTATTTAGAAACGCTCGATTATATTGACAAGGATAAAATTGGGATTATTGGTGGTTCTTATGGCGGGTTTATGACCATGGCTGCCTTAGTTCATCAACCCGAAGCATTCGATGTAGGCGTCAATATTTTTGGGGTAACCAACTGGTTGAGGACCTTAAAGAGTATTCCGCCTTGGTGGGAATCCTTTAAAGATGCGCTTTATGATGAAATGGGTGACCCCAATGTAGATTCTGTTCGATTGCATAAAATTTCACCACTTTTCCATGCAGAAAAAGTGGTTCGACCATTAATGGTTTTACAAGGAGCAAAAGACCCAAGAGTATTGCAGGTAGAATCTGATGAAATTGTAGCGGCCGTAAAGAAAAATGGTGTTCCCGTTGACTATGTACTATTTGAAGATGAAGGGCATGGGTTTGTCAAAAAAGAAAACCAAATAGAAGCCTACAGTGGGATTTTAAAGTTTTTAGATAAACATTTAAAGAAAGAGAAAGAAATAAAAGGCTAAAACTAAATACTTACCTGTCGATTATTGACAATCGAGACTTGAAGGTTGATAATCGACAGCTAACTTATAGGCTACCTTTACTGTTTTTCCTCGCTGTCTGCCAGGTATCCAATCAGGCATAGCATTTACAAAGTTTAAAGTAGCTGTATCGCAACTTGCGCCGATATTTTGAATGATTTTAGCATTTTCCACTTTACCGGTTTCGTTAATTTCAAAATAAACAATCACTTTTCCTTTGACACCATTTTTCTCGGCAAAGGGGCCTCTAATTAAATTAGTACAGACATAATTTTGAAAACAGGCTGATCTAGAAAGCACTTTAATGGGCCCGCAATCTAAAAATTGAGGCATTTCTTCTACAATTTTAAAGACAGGAGTAGTTGGATTAACTATCGTATCCGGTTGACCGACTAAAATTAATGGAAAGCATAACAAGAAAAAAAGCAACCGCATCATAATTATAAATATTAAAACTGTATCAAATAAACCATTACTTTTTCGTAATACCCTTCTCTCTAAAATCAGTCCTTGATTTCCAAAAATATTCAAGCCCATTTTCAATCTACCATTTTTTATACACTTTTCCTTATCTTGCCAACCATAATTTTATTTTTATCCTAAATTTGATAAATGAGTACAGGTAAAAAGGAGAAAAGAAAAGCGGGTAGGCCAAAAAAAGATAAAGAACTCAAGACGAATAATATATTACGCATTGCCCTCAAAAGCTTTGCGCAAAAGGGCTATGGTGGCGTAACCATCAATCAAATAGCGAAAGCAACAGGCGTATCCGATTCTTTATTGCATCATCACTTCGGTGGTAAAAAGGAATTATGGCAAAAGTCTATGCAATTAATAGGAAAAGAAATTCATGGCGAATTAGCTGATTTATTTAAGCTGATTGATGATTTAGACGGCTTAGAAAAATTGCGGTTATACAATAAGAAAATTGTCCAAGTTTCTGCTAAATATCCAGAGTTTCAGCAAGTTGTCGTACAAGAAGTATTTTCAGATAACCCACGTTCCGCATGGCTAATTGACGAATTATTACAACCCATTTTTGCGCCCATGCAAAATATTATTGCCGTAGAAACAGCGAAAGGACGGATTAAAGATATTCCCGCCGCTAATTTAACTAGCTTTATTATTGGGTCTATTACAACCTTATTTACTCGGTCTTTTCAAATGAAAAAAATGCATGGCATTGATTCCCTTGACCCCGAGCAAATTGACTTACATGTAACCTTAATTAATGATTTAATTTTTAATGGCTTATTGAAGAAATAATTTTACTATTTAAACTACACACCTAAAATCAAACAAAATGGGACTAGCTTTTCATTACTCCGCATGCATCCGCAAGCAGGAGTTGATCAAACCTTTAGTGACAGAAGTTGAAGATATTTGCCAGTCTATGAACTGGGAATATACCCTTTGGGATAAGGTATCTGAATTTCCTGCCACCTCTATTCCAAAAGAACCGGGAACGGGTGACCCAAAATCCATTCATTTACAAGGGATTCTATTTACTCCACCAGAATGCGAAACGGTCTCTTTGTTATTTACGCCATCTGGTAGAATGACCGCTTTCCCCAATCTCTTGTCAGCAGAAAGTTATGTAGTCAATGGGTTGGATATAGACTTGATTTATACCGTAAGTGTTAAAACACAATATGCTGGCGTAGACTTACATATTGCTTTGATGAATTTACTCAAATATTTGGAAGGAAAATACTTGACAGATATGGAAGTAAGCGATGAAGGAGAATATTGGGAAAGAATGGATAAAAATTATTTAGCAGAACGATTCGCTGCTAATTGGGCAGTAATCAATGCAGTAAAAGATGCTTTAAGTAATGCTGAATTCAAATCAGATAGAAATGCAGATACTATTAGTGACCAACTATTAGCTATTCTTCGAAAAAAATTAGGTGATGGTTTTGAAAATAAAACACTAGACAATACAGATTAAAATTATGTTTATATTTGAGCAATATTATACATTCTCAAACAATAAAACATGGAAATTACCGCAAATAATCTACACAAAGCACTTATTAAAAAAAGTTACAAAACGCCTGTTGTTGTGCAATTTCATGCACCTTGGTGTGGGCCTTGCCGCATGCTAAAGCCTGTCTTGGAAAAAGTACATAAACAATCTAAAAAGAAATGGACCTTAGCTTTTGCAGATGTTAAAGCTGAACCATTATTAGGCAAGAAATTTAATATTTTCACGATCCCAGAAGTAAAACTGGTAAAAGATGGGGAAGTCATCGCTTCTTTCTCTGGTTTTAAATCTGACTTCATTATTAAAAATTGGTTAGCTAGTAATTTAAAGAAAACGAAGGACACGCCTCTTAGTCCGATTATTAGTCAACTAAAAAATAATGAAATTGAACAAGCTAAGTCAAGTATTTTAGCATTAGCCATTCAAGAAAACCCTACTTCTGATTACCTGAAATTATTAATGGCGTTACAACAGTTAGAAAGTAGTAATGCGAATGCCATGCAATGGCTACAAAAAATAGGCAAAGGCGGCGATACAAATGCCCTTATAAAAAGTATTAGAGATTTAATTGATATTGATCAAGAAGATAAAAATCCAACGACACCTACTTCTTCCCCTTATACCATCGAACCAGAAAAAGCAACGGCCAAAATTCATATCGCTACCTTTGATTTTGCTTTACTAAGTAATTTAGTTCACACTGGAATCAATGAAATTAGGAGGCGAAAAGGTGCTGCTGCTTTATCTCCAGACACTATTTTAACCCAAGCGGCTGTAGATCAAAATAATTACCAAATTAGAACAGATCAGTTAACCCATTATCAAGATAATCCATTAAAGAAAACGGTTAGAGAAAGAGTGGATAGTTTTGGTGGTCAATTTAGAATGGTTGGTGAGAATGTTCAATTTAAAGGCTTTCCTGTTAGAACTTGGAGTACGGGTAATGAACGAGAAATCATTACACCAACTTATGTAGATGCAGCGACTGATTTAATTAAAAATTGGGTCAATTCGCCAGGACATTATAAAAATTTAATCAATGCGAAATATCGTTTTGTAGGAACAGCAGTTGGTTGGAATCCAGAGAATAGCGCTGTTTTTTCGACCCAAGTATTTGGTGCATAGGCAATGGACAGTCAAAAATGACAGTAGGCAGTAAAGCCCTGATTTTTAAATTTAGGCATTGAAAATGAAAGGTTCACTGCCTACTGCCACTACTTACCACCATTTATTGCGGAGGAGTAGTAGGTTCCACTTTTACCTGAGAAAATATTTTCGCAAAATAAGCTTGTCCTTCAGGCGTAATGGCATTGGCATAAGCCGCTTTTTCATTTTTTTGGAAGACAAAATAGCGGCATTTATCATCATAATACATGTCTGCTTCCACCAGAAGTTCTCCATTTTTTTGAAAAAAGAGACGCCCCATTGGCTGGCAACTAAGATCAATACTTGCAACATTGGTAGAGACAAAACCAACCATCTTTTGAATATTGGTTTTATTATTTACACTCATGCTAAAATCTACATTATAGAAGATAATATCAATAAAATCAGTACCTTCATAAATTTGCTTCATTTCTTCAAAAGTGATGCTTGGCAAAGTAGAAACATTCACTTCTGTATTCTCCGCCTCCAGCATTTTTTCCATAGAAAGGCCCTCTTTCCCCTTTTTCTTTGTATTGCCACAGCTAGTCAAAGAAATGACTAGAAGACTTATTACTAAAATGTATAAAAGATTATTTTTCATTACTAAAAAATGCTATTATTTAAAGATCAACTTATTTTTTGAAAGAACTTGACCTAAAATTGGTATTATATAAATAAAAACTAGAAAGCTTTACGTTTTTATCGGATTAAAGATACTTCATAAAGCGCATTTATATAACTTAGGAACTGATGAAATATAAATGATAAACGATGAATTTATAAAATATTGAAAATCAATCACTACTTTTTTGAAATTTGAACACTTACTTTATCATTTTTCTTTAGAATACATAAGTACCCCCAAATGTTAAAAAAAAGCTCAATAAAGAATTAGCATTAGGGTTATCAGCTTCATTTCTAAATAATAAATTAATAGACCGAGTATATCGAGCATAAAAACCTACATGCGCATTGGTATGAAAAGTAATGCCTGCTAACCAGCTAAAATCATTCTCTCTAAGAAAAGGAGCCGTCACTTCTAATGCCGTATTTTCGAATTGGCTACTAAACAAGCGCCCATATGATAAACCTGCTTGAAAATGCATTTTATGATAATCCTCTTCCTCTTGATACCAATCTTTAAAGGTGTAAATTACTGGTACTTCAATATAATTCAGGTTAATAATTTTCTGCGGAATAGTTACCCCATTCAAAACTTTAGTGCGGCTTCCTCTCTGACTAAAAAGAATTTCTATTAAAATATCCGACTTTTCGTTTAAAATGGTATAAGCTCTGACACCAGCCGTAAATCCTAATTTATTAAACTCCGCAGATTCGTCCCCATTAATTTGCGCAGCAGTTAGGCCAATATTCAATCCTGCTTTAAACCGCTGTTGCTGTGCAAAATTATTCGTTTGGATAAAAACGATAAAAACGATAAGTGTAAATAAACCTTTGTCGATTGTTGAAAGTCGCATTAATTAAAGGTGAGTGATTTAATTTTTGAGTTTATACTTCGGTTGATATATCTTTAAATTTAATAGTTGCTCCTTTTTGAATAAATCCTCCTCGAACAACCCTAGCCGTAATACCTCCATGTCCTCGCATAGCATTATAGCCGCCTTCACCAAGATTCTCTTCCATTCGGGAACAAGGTTGGCAATAACCAGTTCCTTCCAAAATAACTTCATTCCCAATAGTAAATTGCCTATTTTTTAAAGCGAACTAAATTAAACTTAATTATTTTTCACATGTGACTGTAAATCAGTAAGATATGTAGGTTGTCAAAATCCTTGCCAAACACATATTTCAGATTAATGAATATTATGAGTAATGCTATTGCATTAAG
>Ga0208544_10000990_pt1 | contig 20332 bp, 16 predicted proteins | sample DEB08_DNA_9_FD_184526 | JGI IMG/M metagenome (GOLD analysis project Ga0208544, IMG submission 184526) | Aqueous microbial communities from the Delaware River and Bay under freshwater to marine salinity gradient to study organic matter... | ecosystem: Environmental > Aquatic > Marine > Coastal ... | reverse complement strand
AGCCAAGGCCGCGCTCAAAGACTTAATGACCGAGACAACCGACCGCCAATCACTTAAGCACATCATGAGCGGGCTTTATGGCGGCGATTAGAATGTTTGGGGTCGGAATGTTTGGGGTCGGGGTAAAATTTACAGAAAACTAGTTTTCCCAAAATGTTTTGGGTCGGGGTAAAATTTACAGAAAACTAGTTTTCCCATGGTACTTAAGTGGCCGGCACGCAGGGCCAATTTTTCAGGACCAGTTCAGCTTGAATTCTTTTCGCATACCAGAACAAAGGGATGAGCGAATTCGATAGCGCAAATCCAACCTAACTCACAATGAGCTGTAAGCCATTTGTAAATTCTACCCCGACCCCATTTATTCCATTTATTAATAGAGCCTAGAAAAATTTGGGCTCATTAAAGCGTGAGCCTTCATTAAATTGTTGATAATGCTGAGAGTTTTTTATGTCAGACGATAGATATACTGAAGTATCGGAGCAGTCTTGGTTCGGCCGACTTGGCTCGTCTATTAAAGGGGTTTTTATTGGGCTGTTGTTATTTCTTGCCGCTTTCCCATTATTGTTTTGGAATGAAGGGCGGTCAGTTGAACGAATTCAAGCGCTAGAAGAGGGGGTGGGGAGCGTTATTTCAATTGCCACTTCTGAAGTTGACCCTGCTAATAATGGGAAGTTGGTTCATGCTAGCGGGCTGGTTACCAGCAAAGAGCTGCTCAGGGATCCTATATTTGGCCACGAAGAAAATGAAGCCTTAGAGCTGGCTCGTTATGTCGAAATGTTTCAATGGCGAGAGACAACTTCGTCTAAAAAAGAAAAGGAGCTCGGTGGTAGCGAAAAAACAATGACTAGTTATAGTTATGACAAGGCTTGGAGTACGAATCTTGAGGATTCAAGTAATTTTAAGCAGCCACAAGGGCGTAGCAATCCATCGACTATGCCTTTTAGTAGCGAGGTTATGGAGGCTAAACAGGTTGATTTTGGCGTGTTTCAGCTTTCAGGAAGCTTGAGGTCGAAAATATCTGGGGCGAGAGAGGTTGCTTACAATGGCACGATTCCCGAATCGTTAGCAAATTACCATCCTCAAAAAAGCGGGGGATCCTTGTATTTTGGTAAGGATCCATCAAACCCGGCTGTTGGCGACATGCGAGTAACGTTTGAAGCTATCCCGCCATCAGTGGTGACAATAGTAGCAATGCAGCAAGGTAATAACTTATATGCCTATAACACCTCGGCAGGCAGTGAAATCAATTTGTTAGAAATGGGAGAGAAAAATTCAGCGCTAATGTTTCAAATTGCTCAGGATAATAACAAGGTATTAACCTGGGGGTTGCGTTTAGGCGGTTTATTGTTGATGTGTTTTGGTGTCGGTATGATACTAAATCCTTTGTCAGTATTTGCTGATGTCGTGCCTATTATTGGCGATGTTATTGGTGCTGGCGTCGTTTTTGTGTCGGTATTAGTCTCTGTAACGTTCTCAGTGTTTACAATTGCCATTGCCTGGGTGTTATTTCGCCCATTGATTGCGGCTGTTCTGTTTGTTGTCGGAGTGCTAGCTTTCCTAGGGTTGAGCAGAAAGATAGGTGGAGCACGCAAACAGCAAGCCTGAATACACAGTGAGTCTAGCCGCTAAACCTGAAGACAGTAATTCCCCCATTCTTAACTTGCTGCAAAAGTAGAGGTCAGGCCGCCATGGCCAACCTCTGTTTGGGGGTTATACCGCCCAGGGCCATGTTCGGCCGGTCGTGATTGTAAGTCCAAAGCCAGTGCGTCGCTGAACCCCGAACATCACAGGCTGACGAGAACAGGTGGGTGTTAACTTGGGGCTTGAGCTTCTATTCCTGAGTTGATGTGTCTGATTAACCTGTTTATCGTTGGATTAGCGCGGTGCTGAGGTTGGGCGAAGAGGAAATTGCCAAATATGGTGTTTTGTTACGCATTTCGGCGTATCAAGTTAGTGTGTGCTAACCCCGAAAGTTATATATGTTCACGTAACGGGTGCTTCGAGGCGCGTCTATTGCATAGCCACCATTCCGAATGGGAATCTCTCTTTCAGTGATTCATGCTAAAATCGCCGATGTTATTAATTCAAGGGCCCGTTTGATTGCTCAAATGTGCCCGTAGCTATTTTCTATTGGAGTGATGCGTGGGCAAGAATCTTTATCAAAAAGTGTGGAATGATCATGTCGTGGGTCAGCTTGACTCTGGCCAATATCAGCTGTTTATCGCCTTGCACTTGATTCACGAGGTGACGAGCCCGCAGGCCTTTGGCATGCTAAAGGACAAGGGCCTCAGTGTCCGCTATCCCTCGCGGACCTTTGCTACCGTCGATCACATTATTCCTACCGATAACCAGTCCAGGCCTCTGCAGGATGATATGGCAGAGAAAATGATCCAGGTTTTGAGCGATGCGACAGAAGAAGCGGGCATCGAGTTCTTTCCGCCCCAATCGGGCAGCCAGGGCATTGTCCACGTAGTGGGGCCGGAATTGGGTTTGACTCAGCCGGGTATGACCATCTGCTGTGGTGACAGCCATACTTCCACCCATGGTGCCTTCGGCTGTATTGCTCTCGGTATCGGCACAAGTCAGGTCCGGGATGTGTTGGCGAGCCAGACTCTGGCAATGGACCCATTAAAGGTGCGCCGAATTCGAGTTGAGGGCAAGCTGGGCGTGGGCGTGACCGCTAAGGATGTAACCCTGCATATCATTCGCACCCTGGGTGTTAACGGTGGCGTTGGCTATGCCTATGAGTACGCTGGCTCGACGATTGCGGCTATGAGCATGGAAGAGCGTATGACCGTGTGTAATATGAGTATCGAAGGCGGTGCAAGGTGTGGCTACATTAACCCGGATGCCACGACTTTTGAGTTTCTCCGTGGCAAAGAGCGAGTGCCAGCCGGCGCCGAATTCGATAAGAGCGTCGCGAAGTGGCAATCCTATGCCAGCGACGCCGATGCGACCTTTGATGATGAGATTGTATTGAATGCGGCGGATATCGAGCCCACTGTCACCTGGGGAATCACTCCGGGCCAGGCGATCTCCATTAACGAGTCAACGCCAGATCCAGACCAGGTGGAAGGCCTGGAGAAAAACCTGGTCAACGACGCCCTCGAATATATGCAATTACAGGCCAACACACCGATCAAGGGCACCCATATCGATGTGGCGTTTATCGGTAGTTGCACGAATGGTCGGCTGAGTGATTTCCAGGCCGTGGCCAATCTGATTGCGGGCCATCAGGTGGCCGCCGGTGTTAAAGCGATTGCGGTGCCGGGCTCCGAGAAAGTGGATAAGGCGGCTCGTGAGCTCGGACTGGATAAGATATTTGAAGCCGCTGGGTTCGAATGGCGATTACCTGGGTGTTCCATGTGTCTGGCGATGAATCCTGACAAGCTGGTGGGCGATGAAGTCTGCGCGTCGAGCTCCAATCGTAACTTTATCGGTCGACAGGGATCTTCTACCGGTCGAACCATTCTCATGAGCCCGATGATGGTTGCTGCTGCCGCTATCAAGGGCCAGGTGGCTGATGCCCGAGAAGTTTTTGGTCTGGTGCCGGCTGTTGCTGGTTAACCTGTCGGCAATAAATATTCTTGAAACCCCATTTAGGTAAGAGTCAATGACTGGAAATAGTGTAAGTAAAATCAATGGCAAGGGCGTCTATGTCAAGGGTAACGATATCGATACTGACAGGATTATCCCCGCTAGATTTTTGAAGTGCGTTACTTTTGATGAACTGGGTCCTGCGCTTTTTTATGATGTGCGGTTTGACGCCAAAGGCCAGTCTCTGAATCATCCATTGGATGCGGCCGAACATGCTGGCGCCGAGATTCTGATTTCTGATGCAAACTTTGGCTGTGGTTCTAGCCGGGAACACGCTCCTCAGGCGATTCAGAAGTTTGGTTTGAAAGCGGTTATCGCTGATTCGTTTGCCGAGATCTTTCATGGCAACTGCACCACTCTGGGTATTCCCTGTGTGGTGATGGCCAACCAGGACAGGACGAAGCTGGCGGAACTGATCGCGGCTGACCCCGACGCGGAGCTGATTATCGATATTGAAGCTCTGCAAGTGATTTGCGCCAATAATATATTTACCATTACGATGAAGACCAGTGCTCGAGAGGCCTTATTGTCGGCCAATTATGATCCCCTTGATACGCTGATGAGAACCCTCGATAAGGTGGACCAAACGGCCCAACGACTTGGCTATGCATAAGTAGACGATTGGCAACCAGGCTAGTGAGTAATCGGAAATTACAACGCAGTCCGGGCTGATAAATGGAGTGGCATGTGCGCAAGAAAATTGAAATTTATGATACGACGCTGCGAGATGGTAATCAGGGCGAGGGTATCAATCTCAGTCTGGGTGACAAGCTGGATATAGCCCGAGCTTTGGATGCGATGGGTATCGACTTTATTGAGGGCGGCTGGCCCGGGTCGAACCCCAAGGACGATGAGTTTTTCGTTCGTGCTCAGGATTTAGACCTCACAACCTCGAAGATTGTGGCCTTCGGTTCGACTCATCGTGCCGAGAGTAAACCTGCTGATGATTTCTTCCTGCAAAAATTGATTGCAGCCCAAGCTGATGTGATCTGCATTTTTGGAAAATCTTGGGATCTGCATGTTGAACAGGCCCTGAGAATTAGTGCTGATACTAACTTGAACATGATATCGGGCTCTGTCAGCCATTTGTTAAAGGCTACCGGTAAGCCAGTTTTTTATGATGCGGAGCACTTTTTTGATGGTTTTAAAAGTGATCCTGGCTATGCCCTGGCTTCAATTCAGGTGGCCACTGATGCAGGCGCGACTCGGGTCATTCTCTGCGACACTAACGGTGGTGTTATGCCTCATGATCTTGCCCATGCCGTCCGTGAAGTGCGCAAGGCCATACCCGGTATCAAGCTCGGTATCCATGTCCACAACGATGGTGGTTTGGGTGTGGCGAATACACTACGCGCTATCGAAGAAGGTGTGATTCAGGTTCATGGGACCATCAACGGTATCGGTGAGCGCTGCGGCAATGTGGACTTAACCAGTGTGCTGGGTAATCTTGAGCTGAAGCTGGGCTATCAGTGTTTGCCTGAAGGTAAGCTCAAAAATTTGACCAACCTGTCGAAGCGCGTGTGGGAATATTTGGGGATCTCCGGGCCTTCCGGACAGCCATTTGTTGGCCCGTCAGCCTTCGCCCATAAAGGTGGCGTACACGTTAGTGCTGTGCAGCGCAATCCGGAAACCTACGAGCACATTAAGCCTGAACTTGTGGGTAATTCGCGAAAAATACTGATCAGTGAGCTGGCAGGGGGTTCGAATCTGCGTGCCAAGCTGTCTAATCGTTATCCAGAGCTGGCCAGTACCGTCTTGGTAAAAGGTATTCTTGAAGAAGTTCAAGACCGCGAACACGCGGGTTATTCCTACGAAAATGCCGATGGCTCTTTCGACTTATTGGTTCGGCGCCATTTAGGCAAGTTCAACCCTGTGTTCGAGCCGATGTACTACCGGATTTACAGTCCGAGTAATGAAGGCTCGCGGGATGATAACCACTCGGATATTGATGGTCTGATTGAGGCGTCAGTTAAGGTCCAGGTAGGCGGTGGTGTGCAATTGTGTGCTGCTGAAGGCCATGGTCCGGTTGATGCTTTGAACAAAGCGTTGCGTCAAGCCTTGCTGGCTCAATTCCCGGTCCTAAGCGACCTGCACCTAACGGATTACAGCGTTAAGGTCATCAACAGCACCGAGGAAACCGCAGCCAAGGTGCGGGTCTACCTCGAGCACAGTTTTGAGGGCGAAATATTTGGTACGGTAGGTGTCAACGTCGATATTATTAAGGCGAGCTGGAGCGCCCTCGTTGAGGCTTATCACTACGCCTTGCTGCAACATATTGATTTCACCAGTGAGGTGCAGGAAAGTGTCGGTGCCAAGGCGTTAGATCAGCAGGTCTCCCCGAAAGCTTAATCTTGCTGGGGGTCTTGTTCATCAGACGGGGCAGATGGGTTATGGTAAGACAATCATCATCAGTCAGGTTAACGGAGAAGATATGAAAGTTGACAGTCACTTATCGGCGGATTGGCACAAAATTCCTGCGCAGGTCAAAGAAATTGAAGCGCAAGGTTATGACGGCGCGGGTACCGCCGAGATGAATCACGATCCGTTTTTCCCCTTGATGTTGGCCGCAGAGCACAGTGAACGAATTCAGGTCTACACCAGTATCGCTGTTGCCTTTGCCCGCAGTCCGATGATTTTGGCCAACATTGGCCACGACTTGAATGCCTATTCTCGAGGGCGTTTTACCATGGGGTTGGGCTCTCAGATTCGCCCGCACATCACCAAACGTTTCAGCATGCCTTGGGGTGCACCTGCAGAACAGATGAAGGAGCTGGTTCAAGCTATGCGGGCTATTTGGGCGAACTGGTATGACGGTGTGCCGCTGGACTTTACCGGCAAATATTATAACCATACGCTGATGACTCCGGCATTCACGCCTGAGAACAAAGAATTTGGCGCGCCTCGAGTAATTCTTGCCGCGGTGGGTCCAGTGATGACCCGGGTTGCTGGTGAAGTGGCCGATGGCTTGATCATTCATCCCTTTAGTAATGAAAAATATATTCGTGAAGTTACGCTGCCTGCGGTTGACGAAGGCCTGCGGCGTTCCGGTCGCTCGCGCAAGGACTTTGAAATTTCTTACTCGCCTTTTATTATTTCCGGTAAGGACGAGGCGACCTTTGAAGCGCAAAAACTGGCAGCAAAGAATCGAATCGCTTTTTACGGTTCAACACCAGCGTACAAGGGCGTGATGGGCGTGCATGGTTGGGGTGATATGCAGCCAGAATTAAATGCTATGTCGAAGCAAGGCCAATGGCAGGCCATGGGCCAGCTGATTACCGATGAGATGCTTAACACCTTCGGTGTGATGGGTGAGCCAGACACGCTGGTGGCAGAAATTCAGCGGCGTTATGGCGATATCGCCGACCGAACCGGTGGTGGTTTTACCTTCGTTGATACCGATCAGCGCCTGCAAATGATTGCTGATCTGCGAGCGGGCTGACCGGGAGTAGCGAGACTATGTCCGCAGTCCCCATGGCGGTGCGCTGGGAGTCGGGTCAGTTGATACTGCTCGACCAGACTCAGTTACCCCATGCGGAAGTTTTGTTTGTCTGCGAGACGATAGAGTCAGTATTCACGGCTATCACTTCCCTCAAAGTCAGAGGCGCGCCGGCCATTGGGATCGCGGCGGCCTATGGATTGCTGGTGGGACTCGACGTCACCGATGACCTGATGGCCCGACTCAAATCCAGAGTTGATTACCTCGCTAGCGCTAGACCGACTGCGGTTAATCTGGCGTGGGCGCTGAGCCGCATGCTTAATTGCGCCCTTACGTCGACTGGCCTGTCCGGGTCCCAGCTAGTCCAACGTCTGGAGCGAGAGGCGATCGCGATCCACGCCGAAGACCGCCTTGCCTGTCAGGCGATTGGCGCGGCGGGGGCCCCGATCGTTACTCAGTATCCCAACGTTCTGACCCATTGCAATGCCGGTGCCCTGGCAGTATCAGCGCTCGGTACCGCGTTGGCACCGATCTATGTAGCGGCGGCACAAGGGGTTGCGGTGCACGTCTTCGTGGATGAGACTCGACCCTTGCTGCAGGGCGCACGATTGACGGCCTTTGAGCTCGGCAGGGCCGGTGTTCGTCGAACGCTGATTACGGATAATATGGCAGCCCATGTGATGGCCTGCGGTCAGGTTGATATGGTACTTGTTGGTGCTGATCGCGTGGCTGCCAATGGCGACACTGCTAACAAGATAGGTACTCTGAATCTGGCGATTCTTTGTGCCTATTACCAGATTCCTTTTTATGTGGCGTGCCCGGCGTCAACCATCGATCGACAGACGCCTTCTGGTGAACAGATTCCCATCGAGCAACGACATGCTGATGAAGTCCGTTATTTCGGCGAGCATCTGGTTGCTGAAGCCAATACGCCGGTTTTCAATCCGGCCTTTGATATTACGCCAGGCGAATTGGTGACCGGCATCATTACAGATCGCGGTGTGATGCTGCCACCCTATAAGACCACATTGGCGAGAGCGTTTCCCAATGGAGCATGAAGGCGTCATCAAGTTTCATCTGGAGTTTATTGCAGCGCCAGCGCCACAGGTCGACCTGGCGTTGCTGAATAACTGGCGTCGACGGCTTCAGATCCTGGAATTACTGGGCGAGATCCCGGGTCGATACGCTGGCCTGGGGTTCGGTAATTTGAGTCAACGTCAGCCTTCAGGGTTCTTGATTACCGGCAGTCAGACCAGTGGTGTTGTGCAGTTGCCAGCCGCAGGCTACGCCTTGGTGACTGCCTGGGATTTGGCTCGCAACCACATCGTTGCGCAAGGCCAGGTCAAACCTTCCTCTGAATCATTAACTCATGCGGTGCTCTACGGAATGAATGCTGAGATTAACGTGGTATTTCATGTTCACAGTCCGCTGATCTGGCACGCGGCTGATGTGCTCGCGTTGCCGATGACAGATCCAAAGGTCGCTTATGGAACCCCCGAGATGGCCGCTGAAGTTCAGTCTCTCATGGCCGATGAATCCTTGCCTAGCCTGTTCTGTATGGGCGGTCATGAAGATGGCGTCGTGACCTTGGGTCGCGATTGTCAGTCGGCGGGGCAGCTACTCATTGAGACGCTCAATAAGGCGGTGGCGTTGCTCGAGGCTGGGCAAATGACCAGCGCTGGGTTAGGGTTGAAGTGACCGCTGAACCTGGCAGGCGGTAATGATGGAAGTAAAGTGGAATAAAGCGCTTTGCCCTTGTCCTAAGCAACCGATCCGCCCCACAATAGCCAGCTTAACTTTGCGCCGAGTAAATCGATGAGTGAGAATAAGTCCGAGAGCCTATCTGAGTCGACATCTACAACGGCCGCTGCAAAACCCATTGCCGAAAACAAACCTATTCTGATTGCACTCGTGGTTGTTGGCCTGTTGATTTGTGGTCTTGTGGCTTACCTAGTAACAACATCGGAACCGGAATCCGAGGTTGTGAGCCAACCCTTGGTGATCAAGGAGACAGCCCCGGCAATACCCGAACCCGAACCCGAAACTGTGGTGGAGGTTGCTGTCAGTGTTATTGCCGAGCCAACTGAAGCCCTCGAGTCAGCGCCGCCAGCATTTGTCTTACCCCGATTGGACGACAGTGATCAATTGATCCGTGACGGCCTATTGAGCCTGACTCGAGAGGAAGCGATCAATGTCTGGCTGAGCCCCGATGAGCTAGTCCGTAAGTTTGTGGTGCTGGTGGATAATGCCGCCAATGGTAATGTGGCCAAAGACTCGGTTGCGGTACTGATGCCTGACGGGCCCTTTCTTGCGACGCCGTTGAATGACACTGTCTACGTCATGGATGAGGGCGGTTATACCCGTTATGACACGCTAACGCGTATCTTCACTTCACTGGATTCCCGCCGTGCTGCTGAATTTTATCAGCTTCTCAACCCTTTGTTTAAAGATGCCTACGATGAGTTGGGGTACGCCGATAAGCAGTTTGAAGATATGATTTTTCAGGCGGTTGGTCGAATACTAGAAACACCGGTGCTCGAGGAGCCCGCGCGTTTGGTTAGGCCCGTCGTGATGTATCGTTTTGAAGACGCGAGTCTCGAGTCGTTGAGTCCTATACAGAAGCAACTGGTGCGTATGGGGCCGAAAAATACGCGCGCTATCCAGGCCAAGGTGGGCGAGATGGCGCGCGAACTGCGCCAGGCTATCGTCGGTCGCCCTTAGCTTGCAGGCGATGCGACGCAGCATTGTTCGCAGGCTATGGCCGTGACTGCTTAGGACCGAAGTATCGGCATCGGTATGGCGTCCAAATTACCTGGGTGTATGTGGCAGTAGCGGCTTGATCTTGCCATGCCCCGGGCAACAATGCGCACCCATGATTTTCGATGTTGGTGTGATCTGTTGGACCTATCGACTTCAAGTTCGCATGAATACGGTGAGCTGTGCTGGATCAACTAGCTAAGGCTGCTGCTCGAATGGGAGGTCTGCTTGCCTGGCGCTGCGTTCAAGTCGATCATCGCGCCGTCTCAGTGAGCAGGGTCAAGTGGGTTAGCCTCGTTTGCTACTAAGCCATAACCTCTTGGTCTCTTGGTCTCTTGGTCTCTTGGTCTCTTGGTCTCTGGTCGGTCTCTGGTCTGGCCCGTCTGGGTAAGATTGATGAAGCCGTTGAAAGGATGTATCAGGCCCTCAGTGAGAAGCTGGCAGAGGGGGGCTGTGCGGATTGATGAAAATCGAACAACGCTTTTTTAAAGTGGTGATGTCTATCAAATCTGACAATTATCGTAGGGCAAAACGGCCATGCTGATCGAATTTCTCGGTCATTTACGCAAATACCGTGTGCCTGTTTCGATTCGCGAATGGCTCGATCTGCTTGCCGCACTTCGAGGCGGGCTGGTGTTTGCTGAAATTGACCAATTCTATTTTCTGAGCCGTCTGTGTTTGGTGAAAGATGAGAAATACTTTGATCGATTCGATCAGGCATTTTCCGCCTACTTCGATCAGCTGGACGATTGGCAATCTGTGTTGGCTGATGCGCCCGTGCAAGCTCTGCTGGCGCCTGCCCTGTTAGCTACATTAGAGCCTCAGAGTCACCGCCAATGGCGTGAATTGCTGGAAGAGTATCAACGCCGGGTTCACGAACGGCGTCTCGATGAAGTCCGTCTGCAAGATGCAAAAAGTGAAGCGGAAAGTGACGCTGGGCAATCTGACCACTCGGTGGCTTTTGACGCAGACGATCGTGACAAACTTGAGCTTAATCGTGCAGAACCCGAAGGTGCCGGCGAAGGACAAGGACAAGGACAAGGAGACGGAGAAGGCGAAGCAGAGGGCGAAGGAGAAGGCGAAGGCGAAGGAGAAGGAGAAGGAGAAGGAGAAGGAGAAGGCGAAGGCGAAGGAGAGGGCGAGGGCGAGGGCGAAGGCGAAGGAGAAGGAGAGGGCGAGGGCGAGGGCGAGGGTGGCGATCATGGCGAGGGTCTTGATGGCGAATCGGGTTTAGGCAGTGGTGAGCACCCAGGTCAAGGCGTTCGCGACGCTAATGATGTGCCGGCTCAGCAGTCGGCGATGAAGGTCTGGCAGCTCAGACAGTATGAGGATTATGATCCTGACGTTGAGCTGGGTACTCGAAATATGAAGATGGCCCTTCGACGCTTGAGAAAGTTTGCCAGGACCTCTGCGGATCTTGAGTTGGATCTCGACGATACGATCCGCTCGACGGCCAATAATGGGGGCTTTCTGCAGATCAAAGAAGTGCCTGAGCGCCGTAACTCCGTCAAGGTCTTACTGTTGCTAGACGTCGGCGGTTCCATGGATGAACATATTGAATGTTGCGCGCAGCTGTTTTCTGCCGCCCGGTCTGAGTTTAAGTATTTAGAATACTATTACTTCCATAATTTTATCTACGAGTCGCTCTGGACCTCGAATAGTCGTCGTCAGGAAGAGCGTGTCAATACTCATGACTTACTGCGAAAGTATGCTGCGGACTACAAGATCATTATCGTCAGCGATGCCAGTATGGCCCGTGAAGAAATCACCCAGAAGGGTGGCAGCGTTGAACATTTCAATGGGGAGCCCGGCGAGGTCTGGCTTGATCGACTACAGCAGCATTTTCGAAAAGTGGTCTGGTTGAATCCGGTTAACCCGCTTCAGTGGCAGGATAGCTACAGCATCACGATGATCCAGCGATTGATGGCGGCGCAGATGTATCATCTTAGTGTCACCGGCATTGAGCAAGGGATGAAAACCTTAATTCGGTAGGTGAGGTCAGGCCACACAGGTGCGCAGGAACCTGATGCTCGGCTTTCGATGAGCATTTGATGTTAGGTTGGTAAGACTTGGCGGCGTGGCGTCTGACACAGGAAACCCTCAAGATTTTCGCATACCTGAATCAGTAATCGCTTTCGAGACTCCACCGCAGCCCAGGCTGTATGGGGCGTGACAATCAGATTGGCCTGCGACACTGAGAGCAGCGGTTCGTCTTTTTCCGGCGGTTCAGTCGTCAATACATCAATCGCAGCGCCAGCAAGTTGGCCGCTATGAAGCGCGGCGAGGAGCGCGGTTGAGTCAACCAGTCCACCTCGTGCGGTATTAATCAAAAAAGCACTTGGCTTCATCAGTTGCAAGGTCTCTTGATTGATCAAGTGTTCTGTCTCAGCCACCAAAGGACAATGTAAACTAAGGACATCGACCTGGGGAAGTAACTGTTCTAGGGGTAATCGAGGATAACCCCGTTCAGCGTCAGAATGCTTAAGTCCAGGCCGCTGGGCCACCTTGATCAGCATGCCGAAGCTCTTGGCGACCTGCGCGACTTGGCTTCCTAGTTCGCCGCAGCCGACAATACCAAGGGTCTTACCGCTGAGCTCCATTATTGGGTGGTCTAACAGGCAAAAGGTCTTGCTCTGCTGCCACTTACCCGCTTGGACATCACGGTGATAGAGATTGAGGCGAGTAGCTAACGCGAGGATTAGCATCAGCGTATGCTGAACCACTGATGGCGTGGCATAACCGACTGCATTGCTGACAACAATGTTCTGTTGTTGGGCGGCATTTAGGTCGATATTGTTAGTGCCGGTAGCCATCACGCCGATGAATTTTAGCTTGGCTGCCCCTTGGATAGTCGTCGCCGACAACTTAACTTTGTTGGTTAGTACGATATCCATACCGCGAATGCGTTCATCCACCAAGGCGGCCGGCGTATCGTTGTACACTTGCCAGCTAGGTGTCGAGTTCAGTAATGGACTTAAGTCGAGATCGCGGCCGAGGCTCGCCGCATCGAGAATGACGCCGTGCATGGAATGTACTCGTTGATGGGTGTACCTATGTTAGCACTCCCCGAGCAGTGCCAAAAATACCGTCTGTAGTGACCGCTATGCCGTTCTTTGGGTTCGGCACGGCACCAAGTTGGTATACGAGGCCAATGGCCTCGTATAGGTTCCTGAAGCCTTATGCCAGGTCGGGGAAGCTCTTGATTAACGCGTCATTCCAGGCGCTAACACGATCTTTTTGTGCTTCTAGCAACTCAGCGCTGTCACCAGTGATAGTGAGCTTGATGATCTTGTCGCCTTGTGCGATGGCATCAACGATAGCCTGATCTTCGCTGGATGCGACTTCGCCAAAGACCGTGTGAGCATTGTTGAGGTGAGGTGTCGCCACATGGGTGATGAAGAATTGACTGCCGTTGGTCCGTGGACCCGCATTGGCCATGGAGAGTTTGCCGGGCTTATCGTGGCGTAAAGACGCGACAAACTCATCTTCAAACTGGTAACCCGGGCCGCCGGTTCCAGAGCCTAAGGGACATCCGCCCTGGATCATAAAGTTGGCAATAACGCGGTGAAAGTTCAAACCGTCGTAGTAGCCGTGCTGGGCGAGATTAACAAAGTTAGCCACCGTGATGGGTGCTTCGTCAGCAAAAAAGTTGATATTGATGGTGCCTTTAGTTGTTTCCATCTGTGCTGAAATATTCAAATGATCAATCCTGTTCGTTAAGTGTTTAGGTGCTAGGTGAACCTGACGAGGGCCCAAGGGCCCTGGGCTTTAGCGAGCGTCAAGGGCAATGAAGTCCCGCTGATGCTCGCCGAGGTAAAGTTGGCGGGGACGAGCAATCTTGTACGGTGCGCTGAGCATCTCATCCCAGTGAGTCACCCAGCCTGGCATACGACCGAGGGTAAATATTACGGTGAAAAGCTCCGTTGGGATGCCGACGGCTTTCAGGGTGATGCCCGAGTAGAAATCGATATTTGGGTAGAGTTTCCGCGAGATAAAGTAGTCGTCTTCGCGAGCAATCTTTTCGAGTGCTTTCGCTATTTTCAGCAGCGGATCGTTTTCAACGCCTCGCTCGGCCAGTACTGCCGCACAATACGACTCCATCACCTTGGCGCGGGGATCGAAATTTTTGTAAACCCGGTGGCCGAAGCCCATGAGTTTAAAGGGGTCGTCCTTGTTCTTGGCTTTCTCCACATACTCGGCGACGCGAGATTCGTCACCAATCTCCATCAGCATGTCCAGAACGGCTTCGTTAGCTCCCCCGTGGGCCGGTCCCCAGAGGGCTGACACGCCAGCTGAGATGGCGGCGTAAGGATTGCAGTCAGTAGAACCCGCCATTCGCACTGTTGATGTTGAGGCATTTTGCTCGTGATCAGCGTGCAAAATGAAGATTTTGTCCATCGCCTCGGCTATAACTGGGCTGATTGTCGAAGGTTTGCCGGTCTCACCAAAGCACATATTGAGGAAGTTTTCGGCATAACCGAGACTCGGATCTGGCTCAACGAAGGTCTCGCCTCGACCATGTTTGTAAGCCATCGCGGCAATGGTCGGAATCATCGCAATTAGCCGGTGGGCCGTGGTCATGCGATCTCCGGCGTCGGTAATGTCAGTCGATTCATGGTACAACGAAGCCAGACCAGAGATAGCAGCGCCAACCATCGACATGGGGTGTGCGCCGCGAGCAAAACCGTTGAAAATTTGTTGGAATTGTTTGTCGACATACTGTTTGTCTTTGAGGCTGGCGTCGAACTCGGCCAGTTGCGCCGAGCTCGGTAGTTCTCCGTTCAGCAGCAAATAACAGACTTCCAGATGGCTTGCTTGACTGGCCAATTGTTCTATCGCGTAGCCTCGGTACAACAGGATGCCGGCGTCTCCGTCAATATAAGTGATTTTCGAATCACAGCTGGCCGTTGATAGAAAGCCGGGGTCATAGGTGAAGACACCTTCGGCTATCAGGCCCCTGACATCGACAACATTGTTTCCCTCGGAAGCCTCGAGAACATTTAAATCGATGGATTTGCCATCAATCGTAATTTCAACTTTTTGTACCATGAAAGAACTCCCAGTTTACCCGCTGAATCGTCATTCGTTGACGATTGCCATTATTCAAATGTGCAATCTATATATGCTGCGGCGGAGCGACATGATTCCAAAACCAGCGCAGCTTGTAAAGCCTTGATATATCCGCGGCATGCGGGTCTTTGTTTGTCTTTTGCCAACAAACTCACTATTATTGCCCCGCGAAATTCAAAAGCCATTTTCCCGTCCGCACCGATTAAAGGACAGATGTCCTGAATCGGGTCAGGTGGGCTCAATTTGAGTACTTATTTGTGAAAAACGATCATCGTCCTATTAACGTGAATCCATCAGATTTGATGGCGTTTGCATGGCCCTTGGCTGCGCTGGCCTCTATTACCCATCGAATTGCCGGGGTTATTCTGTTTGTTGGCATTGCCTTCGGGTTGTATGCGCTAGACTTGTCATTATCCTCTGCGGCCGGCTTCGATGTCCTCAAGGGTCTGATGAACTCACCTTTTGGAATGTTCGTTACCTGGGGGCTGCTGTCAGCGCTAGCGTATCACTTTGTCGCCGGTATCAAACACCTGCTTCTGGATATGGAAATTGCTGACACCGTCGAAGGCAGTAAGTTTGCCGCCAGAGTCACGTTTCTAGTCTCTGCCGTATTGATTTTTCTCGCCGGTATTTGGGTTATTCAGGGTTAAAGGACAAAATTATGGTTACTCAAGTCACAAGTTTTTCTCGTAATGGCCTGTCTGACTTCATCGTGCAACGGGTAACGGCCTATATTCTAGCGGCCTACACGGTGTTTCTGGTGGGCTACTTATTGATTCAAGGTGAGATGGTTTATGCCGACTGGCAAATGCTGTTTTCTCACACCTGGATGCAGATCTTTACCATGTTGGCGCTCGTATCAACCTGTGCGCATGCCTGGATTGGCATGTGGACGATCGGTACTGATTACATTCGAGAGCATTACTTTGGGCAAAAAGCCGACGGTTATCGCTTAATTTATCAAGTCATCTGTATTTTGACGTTGGCCAGTTATTTATTCTGGGGCGTGAAGATACTCTGGGGGAATTAGTTTAATGGGTGAGTTACCTACACTGGAATTTGACGCCATCATCATTGGTGGTGGTGGTGCCGGCATGCGTGCCGCACTGCAGTTAGCCGAATCGGGCCGTAAAACCGCCGTGATCTCGAAAGTTTTTCCGACCCGGTCACACACGGTCTCAGCCCAAGGTGGTATCACTTGTGCTATAGCTAGCGATGACCCCAACGATGATTGGCGCTGGCACATGTATGACACCATCAAGGGATCCGACTATATCGGTGATCAAGATGCGATCCAGTATATGTGTAGTGTCGGGCCTCAGGCGGTCTACGAGCTAGACCACATGGGCCTGCCATTTTCCCGGAACGATAATGGCCGCATTTATCAGCGTCCGTTTGGTGGCCAGTCAAAGAATTTTGGTAAGGGTGGCCAAGCCGCTCGAACCTGTGCTGCAGCTGACCGCACGGGCCACGCGCTGCTGCATGCGCTGTATCAGGGTAACACCAAGGCAGGGTCAGTCTTCCTGTCAGAGTGGTTCGCTGTGGATCTGGTGAAAAATGCCCACGGCGCCGTAGTGGGTGTGATCGCAATTTGCATGGAAACCGGCGAAGTGAACTACATCAAAGCGCAAGCGACAGTGTTGGCCACAGGCGGTGCAGGGCGGATCTACCAATCGACGACGAATGCCTTAATGTGCACTGGCGACGGTGCTGCCATGGCTCTGCGAGCTGATCTGGCGCTCCAGGATATGGAAATGTGGCAGTTTCACCCAACCGGTATTGCTGGCGCGGGAACCCTGGTGACTGAAGGCTGCCGGGGTGAAGGTGGTTACCTGATCAATAAAGATGGTGAGCGCTTTATGGAACGTTATGCGCCGACAGCCAAAGATTTGGCGGGCCGGGACGTTGTAGCTCGCAGCATGATCCTTGAAATACTCGCGGGTCGAGGCGGCGGTGAGGATGGTGATCATGTGTTCTTGAAGCTTGACCATTTGGGCGAAGAAATTTTGCATTCTCGATTGCCTGGTATTGTCGAGCTAGCCAAGACGTTTGCCCATGTGGACCCCGTTAAAGAGCCGATTCCAGTTGTGCCTACTTGCCATTATATGATGGGTGGTATTCCCACGAACATTCATGGGCAGGCCATTACGCGGAATGCCAAGGGTGAAGATGAAATTGTTAATGGTTTGTACTCAGTGGGTGAGGCTGCTTGTGTCTCGGTCCACGGTGCGAACCGCCTGGGCGGGAATTCATTGCTGGACCTGGTGGTTTTTGGTAGATCAGCGGGCTTGCATATCACCGATGCGCTGAACCAAGGCATGGATTCCGGCGTGGCATCCAGCTCTGATATTGAAGCCGCGACTCAACGTTTGAGTCGTTGGAACGAGTCTACGAGCGGCGAAAACGTTGCTGGTCTCAAGCGTGAATTACAATCCTGTATGCAATTGAACTTTGGCGTATTTCGTACGGAAGAAAATATGCAGGCGGGTATGAAGACTCTCAGCGAGCTCCGTGAACGGATCAGTCAAGCGGTTTTGACTGATAAGAGCCAGGCTTTTAATACCGCGCGGCTCGAAGCCCTAGAGTTAGATAATCTGCTTGAAGTTGCCGAGGCGACGGCGATATCAGCCGAGGCCCGTAAAGAAAGTCGCGGTGCTCATGCGCGGGATGACTACCAAGTTCGGGACGATGAGAACTGGTTGTGCCACTCATTGTATGATCCGGTAACCAAAACGCTGTCAAAGCGTGATGTGAATCGTGCTCCAGGCTTGCTCCTAACTGATAAAGACCTGCCGGAAGGCGTGTTTGAACCGAAAGAGAGGGTTTATTAAATGCAAGTCAGTGTTTATCGCTACGACCCGGACAAAGACGCCGCACCTTATATGCAGGACTTCGATATTGAATTGCCTGCGGGCAAAGATATCATGGTGCTGGACCTGCTAGCTTTGCTCAAGGAGCAAGACGAAACAGTCTCCTACCGTCGCTCCTGTCGTGAAGGCGTGTGCGGGTCAGATGGTGTCAGCATGAACGGTAAGAATGGTCTGGCGTGCATTACGCCGGTGTCTGAGGTGGCCAAGGGCGGCAAACTGACGATCAAACCATTGCCAGGTTTGCCAGTGATTCGCGACTTGGTTGTGGATATGGAGCAGTTTTATGCCCAATATCGTAAGATTGAGCCTTACCTGATCAACAACGAGGTGCCGCCAGCCAGAGAGCGCCTGCAATCACCCGCTGAACGTGAGAAGCTAGACGGCCTTTACGAGTGCATACTCTGTGCTTGCTGTTCAACGGCTTGCCCATCTTTTTGGTGGAACCCAGATAAGTTTATCGGTCCGGCTGGTTTACTCCAGGCGTATCGCTTTCTGGCTGATAGCCGCGATACAGCGACGGAAGAACGACTGGCGAATCTTGATGATCCATTCAGCGTATTTCGTTGCAGAGGCATCATGAACTGCGTCAACGTCTGTCCAAAGGGTCTGAACCCAACGCGTGCGATCGGCCACATACGAAATATGTTGCTGAAAAGAGCAGTTTAAGCTTCGTTCTATTAGTTCAAGACTTAAGTTTAGCCGGACAGTGGAAGCTGTCTGGCTTTAGTTTTTTTGAACAGTTGTTTTGAACAGGTGTTTTGAACAGAAGTCACTGTCAGGGTGACAAAAGTCGGCTACGCCTGTTCCCGTCGATTGAGCTCAGAGAGCGAAGAGAGCGAAGAGTTAAGTAGAGCTCAACGGACTATTATTGTTAAACGGTGGGGACATGCAAGAAAGTAAGATGGAGCAACTGTGGCGCAGCGGCCATATATCGGGTGGTAATGCTGGCTATGTAGAAGATCTCTACGAAAAATACCTCGAGGACCCCTCCGAAATCCCTGATCAGTGGCGCAGTTATTTCGATACGCTACCAATGGTCGAGGGTGCGATCGCGCCAGACATTTCGCATTCCACCGTGCGCGACCATTTCTTGTTGTTATCTAAGAATCAGTCTCGCGTCACCCCAGTGTCTCCTGCCAGTATCAATGCCGATTTTGAACGTAAGCAGGTTGCTGTTGGTGAACTGATTAGCGGTTATCGGCGTCGAGGTCATCTGAAGGCAAACCTGGATCCCCTGGAACTTGAAGACAAACCCCCAGTACCCATTCTTGATCTTGAGTATCATCGGTTGTCTGCTGCAGACCTGGACACACCCTTTCAAACCGGCACGCTGTTTTTTGGCGATCATGTTGCCCCGCTACGAGAAATCATCCATGCCCTGGAACAGACCTACTGCGATAGTGTAGGCGCTGAATATATGCACATCGAGGATCAAGCTGAGCAGCTTTGGGTTCAACAGCGGATGGAGAGTGCCCGATCAAACCCTTCTTACAGCGATGGCGTGAAGCGGCGTATCCTTGATCGGCTGGTTGCTGCCGAAGGCTTAGAGAAATACCTACACACCAAATACCCAGGCACCAAGCGTTTCGGACTCGAGGGTAGTGAGAGCTTCATTCCCTGTATGGCGGAACTGATTCACAGAGCGGGTAAGGCGGGTGTTCGCGAGACAGTGATCGGCATGGCGCACCGCGGCAGAATTAATTTGTTGGTGAACCTCATGGGTAAGGACCCTGCAGGTTTGTTTGACGAATTTGAGGGTCGCTATACACCGGGCTTCGGTTCTGGTGATGTTAAATACCACCAAGGTTTTTCTTCCAATTTGATGACGCCAGGCGGTGAGATGCACCTGGCTCTGGGTTTTAATCCTTCTCACTTGGAGATTGGTGCGCCGGTCATCGAAGGTTCGGTACGTGCGCGAATGGATCGACGTGAAGATGTCTTGGGCGATAAGGTCTTGGCTATCAATGTGCATGGCGACGCAGCGTTTGCGGGTCAAGGTGTGGTCATGGAGACCTTCCAGATGTCACAAACTCGGGGTTTCTACACCGGTGGTACAGTTCACGTCATTATTAATAATCAAATTGGCTACACCATTAGTAAACAGGAAGATGCGCGCTCTACGCGCTATTGCACTGAAATCGCGAAGATGGTCCAGGCGCCCATTTTCCACGTTAATGGAGATGATCCCGAGGCTGTTATCTTCGTCTCTCAGTTGGCTCTTGATTACCGCATGGAGTTTCATAAAGACGTGGTCATAGACCTGGTCTCCTATCGTCGCCGTGGCCACAACGAGGGTGATGAACCATCGATTACTCAGCCGATGATGTATCAGCGCATCCGCAAGCACCAGACGACGTTGACGATATATGCTGACAAGATGATTAAGGAAGGCATCGTTGATGAGGCTGATTTGCAAAGTCGCGTTGATGCTTACCGGGATGCATTGGATAAAGGCGAGGCGGTTGCCTGGGATTTTCTCAAGGAACCTGACACCAGCATGTTTGTTGACTGGCGTTCTTACTTGGGGCATGAATGGACGGCTCCAGCAGAGACTGGTTTTGCATTGAAGGATTTTCAAAGTTTAGCGAATCAGATGACAGAG
>Ga0208544_10000988_pt1 | contig 20349 bp, 23 predicted proteins | sample DEB08_DNA_9_FD_184526 | JGI IMG/M metagenome (GOLD analysis project Ga0208544, IMG submission 184526) | Aqueous microbial communities from the Delaware River and Bay under freshwater to marine salinity gradient to study organic matter... | ecosystem: Environmental > Aquatic > Marine > Coastal ... | reverse complement strand
GATGATTGGACAGAGGGCGGCGTAACATGGAATACGCGCGAGGGTTCAACAGCTTGGACAACGGCGGGCTGTAGGGGTAGCGGAACAGATAGATCATCTTCTACGATTGGCTCAACAGCAATAAGCGCTACAACGAGTGAGTATAAAGATTTTACGCTAAGCATTTCGGCCATTAATTTGACGGGTGATAGTAATTTTTTATTGGAAATGGACGCCGGAGACGGTGAGTCTGGCGATTATACAACTTGGACTAGATCAGAAAACGCAGACGGACAACGCCCCGAGCTTCGTGTAATTACTACTACGGGCGGCGGCGGTGGTATAATCCCCCTAATTTCACACCACCTACGGTTAATGAGGCAATAATGCTAGTTTTAAGACAATCAACATCAATCGATATCCGGATGGGTCAATTTGTGGACTCAACGGATGGCGTGACCCCTGAAACGGGTGTGACGCTGGCGGGCGCAGATCAAGCTGAAGTGCTAAAGGCTAACGGTGCAGCAACTACGGCAATGGCGGGAACGTTCGCTGCGGTCACAGGCGCGGATGGATGGTACGATTACACAGTCGCGGTGGGGGACGTGGATACAGTGGGCGAGGTTGTTTTTATAGTTCAAGATTCTAGCGTTTGCTTGCCTGTTTTTGTAAGGGCGCAAGTAGTAGAAGAAGCTGTCTTTGATGCCTTATTTGCTGCTAGTGCGGCAGGGTTTGCTAGTATTTCTGCTTTAGCTACGGTTGACGCTAATGTTGATGCAATCTTGGTTGATACAAGTACAACGCTAGATGGAAAGATAAATACGATAGATACGAATGTTGACTCTATTCTTGTGGATACTGCTGAAATAGGCGCGGCTGGCGCTGGATTAACTGCATTAGCTACGGCGGCAAACTTAGCTACTGTCGATACAAATGTTGACTCCATCCTAGTGGATACGGCTACTACGATACCCGCGCAAATTACAGCGTTAAACGATTTTAATCCAGCGACTGACACAGTGGCCAATGTTACGACTGTGGCGACAACGACGACTAACACTGATATGCGCGGTACTGACAGTGCAGCTACCTCATCCGCTTTAGCTGTTGTAGATGGTAACGTAGATTCTATTTTGGTTGATACAGCCACAACCATTCCAGCGCAAATATCAGGATTAAATGATATATCGACTGCGCAGGTCAATGCTGAAGTTGACACCGCTCTTTCTGACATCCATTTGGACCATTTGTTTGCAACAGATTATGACCCAGCATCCCCACCGGGAACTACTACAGCATTACTAAATGAGTTAATTGAAAGTGATGCCGGCGTGTCTAGGTTCACTGCAAACTCATTAGAGCAAGCGCCTAGCGGCGGCGGCGGCGGTGGTGGTGCAAGCGCTTCCGCTATAGCTGATGCTGTATGGGATGAGCTTCAGTCAGGCCATGTTGCTGTCGGTAGTATGGGTGAGATAGCTACAGAAATTGCTAGCATATTGGCAGACACGGGAACTGCAATACCCTCACAAATATCAGGGCTCAATGATTTGTCGGCCGCTCAGGTTAATACTGAAGTGGATACCGCCTTAGCTGATTATGATGGCCCTACCAATGCTGAAATGGTGGCTAGGACTTTGCCATCAGCGAGTTATTTTGACCCAGCTACCGACCCCGTTTCAAATGTAACCACCGTAGCGACAACAATAACAAATACAGATATGAGGGGGACAGATAGCGCCGCAACCGCGTCAGCCCTAGCTACGGCTCAAAGTGATTTAGACATCATTACGGGCGCAACGGGCGTTAATCTGTTAGCTGCTACGCAGGCCAGTATTGATGCAATCGAAGTAGATACAGGCACAACTTTGCCCGGGCTAATAGATGATTTAGCTATAAAGAAAAACGCGGTCTTTCCTAATTTTGAATTTTTAATGGTTCTAACTTCAGATCATTACACCCCCGCTACAGGATTAACCGTAACAGGTCAGAGAAGTATTGACGGTGGGGCGTTTGCATCTATATCGGGAACGATAGCTGAAGTTAGTAATGGCATCTACCAGTTTGACGCTCTAGCGGCAGATACTAACGGCGATGTAATAACGTGGCGCTTTAGTTCAGCGACTGCCGACGATACGTTCATAACATTTAAGACAGTCCAATGATCAGGTGGGGTAGGGGAGCGTCTAAATACAGCATAAAAGGTGTATTTAAGTTCGTTAGAAGTATTACTTCAAGTGGGGGGGGTGAGGTTTTTTATCCTGATGTTTCGCTACCGCTAACACAAACAATATTATCGCTGAATGTAAGCGCTAACGATTTGCTTATGAGCGTAAAAAGCTCAACAATTGAAGAAAATCTAAAATAGAGAAAATGCAAAATAATGACTACTCAAAAGATATACGCAGGTGGAACGTCAGAGTTTAGCTTTACATGCTATAGATCAAGCGGTGGAGTATTAACTGCTCATGATGTAAGCGCTGCAACTGAAATAACCGCGACTATAATTGATCGAAAGACACCATCTACCGCATTAGCCACAAGCGTTTGTAATAGCGGCTATTCTGGCGCTGACTGGCCCAACGGTGTAATAACAGGCAAGTTTGATAATTCAGACACCGCACTTATTACAGAGTATGGTTACGCTAACATAGAGGTTAAGGTAACTATAGCCGGTGAGCCTGAATACTTTGGGTCTGATGATAAGTCAGTTAAGGTTGTATCAGTAGCAACTTAAAAGGCTGTATTAAGTGCAGATAAACATTAAGGCAGATACAAAGCGATTAGCAAAGGATATTGACGCAATACATAAGCGCCAAATACCTTTCGCTACCCATAGAGCTATTAACGCCACCCTGTTTGATGTGCAGCGAGAGCTTAAGCGCCAAGCACCCAACAAGATAGATAGGCCAACCCCTTTCACGCTGAGGGGTTTTCAGGTAATAAAATCAAAGAACAAGCAAAACCTAACAGGTGAGGTATACTTCAATCGTAAGTATGCAGAGATTATTGTCGAGGGTGGAATGCAAACACCTGATGCGGGTCGCTCAGCGTTCCTAACACCAACAAAATACAAGAAGAAGAATAGATACGGCAATATATCAAAGGCTCAGATGAGCAAGATCAAGACTGATAAGGCCAAGTACTTCTTTGGGGTGCCTAAAGGCCGCACAGGTAGCGCTTACGCGGGAGTATGGGAAAGGATAGGCAAGAACCCTACAAAGAAGATAAGACAGGTGGCAAGGTATGAGGGGGGCAGGTCAAGGCCAAAGACTCTACCTTTCTATTTGATAGCGCAAGGCAAGGCGCAGGCTGTGTTTGATGGCCACTTCAGCAATGAACTTGCTAAGGCGATAAGGAACGCAAGATGATACCGGAAAAAGTAATAAGTAAAACAGCAAAAAGGTACTGGCTAGGCATTGACTTCATGGGTGTTTCGTGCCGCGTTATTTTTTTAGCGTCAGAGGTTTAAGAGGGGTTATCATGCGAGATGATTTAAACAAGAAAGGAACGCAGGCGGGGCTAGCTCGTGTTGTGGGAATTACTCAGGAGGGGGTTAGTAAGTCGCACAAACAGTACTTAACGCCAGACGCTGACCTAGGCCAATGGGTTTTACAGTACTGCTCTAGGATGAGGGAGCAAGCAAGTGGACGCGGTGGTGGTGGGGTTTATGAGCTGACAGAGGAAAGGGCAAGACTCGCACACCATCAAGCGAACAAGACAGAATTAGAGGAGCAGGAATTAAGGGGGGATATGGTAAGAATAGGTTATGTCTCTGAGAAGTGGGCAACCGTTGGTAATAATTTAAAAAACAAGATGCGGGGACTTCCGCATAAGGTCGCTCATAAATTACAGGCGGCCACTGAGTATCAGGACGTGCTTGATATTTTAATAAAAGAAATAGACGAGGCTTTGATAGACTTAGCAGATGGCGAATTACTTAGCGGCACTCACGGACGCATTGCGTCGGACTCTGACACCGCCACCTAATTTCACGGTAAGCGAGTGGGCAGACGAAAAAAGAAAGTTATCTCCTGAAAGTTCGGCAGAGCCGGGCCAGTGGAAAACCGACCGAGCACCATATCAGCGAGGCATGATGGATGCCGTCAACGATACCAGTGTCGAGACCGTTGTTATTATGTCCTCGGCGCAGGTTGGAAAGACGGAGCTACTAAATAACGTTGTTGGTTTTTATGTAGATCATGAGCCCTGTCCTATTTTGCTATTACAGCCAACGCTTGAAATGGCGCAAACGTGGTCTAAGGATAGGTTGGCTCCAATGCTTAGAGATACCCCGGCGCTTAAAGGCAGAATTAAAGATGCCAAGAGCCGCAATTCTGGTAACACCATGCTTCACAAGACGTTTGAGGGTGGCCATATAACAATGGCGGGTGCAAATTCGCCAGCTTCTTTAGCGTCAAGACCGATAAGGATAGTTCTCGCTGATGAGGTTGACAGGTATCCGGTAAGCGCTGGCACAGAGGGCGATCCCGTAAGCTTGGCAAGAAAAAGAACAAACACGTTCTGGAATAAGAAAATTATACTAACCTCTACGCCTACAATTAAAGGCGCGTCGAGAATCGATACTGAATTTCAATTATCTGACAAACGCTTTTTTAACGTACCCTGTCCGCATTGTGATCAACTGCAAAAACTAACGTGGGCAAATGTTATATTTGACAAGGAAAACATAAAAGATACTTACTATGCTTGTGTGAATGGGTGCGTTATCGATGAGGCTGAAAAAATAGGGATGCTGCTCAAGGGGGAGTGGATAGCTGAGGGTGAGTTTAATGGTAGAGCAGGGTTTCATATTTCAGAGTTATATTCGCCTTGGCGCAAATGGCGGGAGGTCGTAAAGGACTTCCTAGAAATGAAGGATAACCCCGAAACACTAAAGACGTGGACTAATACGGCGTTGGGCGAAGTGTGGGAGGAGAAAGGGGATGAGGTCGATCACGAAAAACTTTTAAACCGCGTCGAGAGCTATGATTCGGATTCTTTGCCAGATGATATACTGTTAATAACGGCGGGAGTTGATGTTCAAAAGGACAGGTTAGAGGCTTTATCGTATGGATGGGGTGAAGAGTTTGAGCAGTGGGTTATAGAGCATAAGATATTTTGGGGTGATACAGCCGCGAGAGATGTTTGGCGTGAGCTAGATGAATGGCTATTAAAACCTTATCAGTGCGGACAGCACCAGCTTAAAATAGCGTGTACGCTTGTTGACTCTGGATTTAATACGGATCATGTTTATAATTTTTGCAAGCCTAGACAGGGGCGGCGAGTATTTGCAATCAAAGGGTCATCAAATTATTATGCGCCTGTAGCATCAAAGCCAGTTCAGGCAGGAAGGCAGAGGGTGCAATTGTATTCTATTGGTACTGATACTGCTAAGGATACGATACTGCTATCATGGCTTAATAATGACGATTATGGGCAAGGTTACATACATTTCCCTCATACTTGTGACGAGGAATATTTTAAACAATTGACGGCAGAGTTTAGAAAGTCTGAATTTACAAAAGGCGTTAAGCGCTTCAAGTGGGTATCAAAAAGAGAAAGGAATGAAATTTGCGACTTGCACGTGTATAATTACGGGGCATACGCAGTGTTGGAGCCTGACATTGGCGCGATAAGTCAAAGAAGGCAGCCAAAAGAACAGCCTGTTATTGAGCAAGCCTCAACAATTAGGCGACCTAAGCCAGTTAGAAAGCGCAGGAATTGGGCGACAGATATATGATTAATAAGTTTGATTCTGCAAATTATCCCGAAACCGTGCCCGATGATTTAACTATTGGCTCTAGGTGGGCATGGAAAAACACAGGCATTACAGAAGTTTACCCAACATCTTTGTACACGCTGAGATTTGTTTTTTCACTTCAAGAGTCTACACAGACACCAATATCTATAACCGCAGCCAAGACCGGTGCGGCTCATATTGTAGAGGTTAGTCAATCCACCACATCAAATTATTCAAACGGACTATACCTCTGGAACTCTATCATCATAAGAGATTTGGACTCTGAGGAGGTTGTTATAGGTGAGGGCTTTACAAATTTCGGTTATGATTTAACCGCTTTGACTGGCGACTCTCGCTCACACAATTATAAAGTGCTTCAAGCCATTAATGCCACTATTGAAAAGACGGCAACCAAAGAGCAGGAATCGTATTCTATAGCTGGCAGGTCTTTAAGTCGTCGAAGCATAACAGAGTTAATGATGCTGAAAAATGAGTATGAGCAGCTTTGGAAAGAAGAGTTGAAAGCCATAAAGCGTAAGCAGGGTATAGCCACTAATGACCGCGTACAAATTAAGATGGGCGCTTAAGCATGGGTTTATTTGATCGATTTAAGAAAAAGAATACGCCAGCAAGCCATATCATGCAGAAAAGCGGATTTTTTAGCTCAATAACTCCCCGCGTTTTAAGTGGATGGGAGTCGTCGTCGCATTCGATAGATTACTATTTAAAACAGGATTTGGTAAATTTAAGGGCTAGATCTAGGGCTTTAGTAAGAAAGAACCCATACGGAAATCGCTTTATTGATGTTATAAAGTCAAACATTGTTGGGCCGGAAGGTGTAGCGGTATCTGCGCAGAAATCTAATTCAGCGGGCAAGCCAGATAAGCGGTCTAATGATGCTGTTGAGCGTGCGTGGAAGGATTGGTGCAACTTTAATTGTGACGTTAATAAGCGCGCCTCTTTTGTTGAATTTCAGCAAATGGCTATATCGTGCGCTGCCACTGATGGAGAATTCATTTTTGAAAAACGCTATACGGGCAAATACGGGTTTCAGCTAAAGTCTATTGACGCTGAATTGCTTGATACAGATAAGCATACCGTAGTTAAGGGCGGCGAGATTAGATTGGGTATTGAGTACAATAATAGCGGCGACATTGTCCGGTATTGGTTTAGAGAAAAAAATCATAATGGTGATTATAGTTCTGGTAGAAGTTACTCAATTAAAGCCTCGAATATTATCCACTGCTTTGTACCTAAATTCCCAGACCAGTCAAGGGGTATTCCGTGGACTCATGCGGCCCTAGAAGCTACTAAGCACTTAGAAAAGTATCAGGAAGGCGCAATAGTTAACGCTCGCGCCTCTGCAAATACGTTTGCCGTATTATCGTCCAAAGGCTCAGATCAGTATACTGGTAGCGAGGAAGGTACGGCGGGGACGCTGGAAAATGTTGATGCGGGCGAGATATTAGATATTGGTGACAGGGAATTACAGAGCCACAATCCTAGTTACCCTCATCAAATGTTCGATGCTTTTATCAAAACCAATTTACGTTCAATCGCTTCGGGGTTGGGCATCTCTTATCATTCTTTATCTAATGACCTCGAAGGTGTAAACTACTCATCTATAAGGGCGGGCGTTCTTGAAGATAGGGAGCTGTTTAAGTTTTATCAAAACTGGCTTATACGCTCTTTTGTTCGCCCTGTGTTTAATGAGTGGCTTGGCATGGCCTACATTAGCGGTCAAATTTTATTAAATGGTGGCTCGCCAATATCTGAGCCGCTAGAAAAATATAAGGTCGCAAGCTTTCAGGCTAGACGATGGGGGTGGGTTGACCCGCTCAAGGATATGAAAGCTAATCAAATGTTTATAGATGAGCGATTAAAGTCACGGACTCAGATAATGAGAGAGCAGGGTGATGACCCTGAGTCTGTTTGGGCAGAGATTGCGAAAGAGCAAGAAATAATGCAAAGTATGGGTATTAACAAAACCGAAGAAAAGCCTAAAGAGGGCGTTACTGATGAGTAAAAAAGGCATAGTAAGCCAGAAATATGACCGTTCATTCGCTTTAGAAAAGCGTGCAATTGACGAGGAGGCGCGAACGGTTGAGCTGGCTTTTTCAAGCGAGGAGCCTTACGAGCGCTTTTTTGGAATGGAAATTTTAGATCATAATCCGCAAAGTCTGAGACTTGATCGCTTGTTAAGCGGCGGCGCGGTGCTGGTCAATCATGATACCAATGATCAAATTGGTGTTGTAGAGAGTGCTAGAGTCGATAGTGATCGCGTTGCGAGAGCTGTTATCCGCTTTAGTAAAAGCAATAGAGGTCAAGAAATCTTTCAAGATGTTCTCGACGGAATTCGTCAACTTGTATCAGTGGGTTATAAAATACACAAATATGACGTAACTGAGCGAGCAGGTTTGCCGGATGAAGTTAAAGTGACAGATTGGGAGCCTTACGAAATTTCTGTTGTATCTATACCGGCAGACTCCAGTGTGGGTGTTGGTCGTGAAATGAATTTAGAGCCAGTTGAAGCAATAGTTGAAGCTGAAAAACCTATTATTGAGGAAAAGAAAATGACAGAAGAAATTAAAACAGAAGTGCCTGTATTCGACGAGAAAGCAGAAAAAACCCGCATTCGCACCGAAGAATCTAAACGCATGGATTCTATCAAATCATTGTGTGATACTCACGATTTGCCGGAATTGAGTCGACAGGCTGTAAGCGAAGGTATGAGCATCGAGGAAACTTGCCAAAAAGCACTAAAGCTAGTCGGTGATCGCAACTCTAAAGCCCGTGAAAACCAAACCGTCGAAGCAAATGTCGATTTAAGCAAAAAAGAGCAATCAAGCTTTTCGTTTATTCGCTTAATGGACGCAATGTCAAACCCTAATGATCGTGCTGCACAAAAACGCGCCGGTTTAGAGCTTGAAGTTTGCGCAGATGCTGAGTCACAAATGCCAAGCGGCTTTAACGCTCGCGGCGCTTATATTCCCTCAAATGTTTTTGAGCGTGATTTGACAGCGGGAACGGCCACAGATGGTGCCGAGTTAGTTGGGACTAACTTGCTATCGGGTAGTTATATCGACGTATTGCGTAACAATATGGTTGCTTTGCAAGCTGGCGCAGTTATGTTGCCGGGCCTTGTTGGTAATGTAGACATTCCGCGTCAAACTAGCGGCTCAGCATCGACATGGATTAGTGCAGAAGATGGGGACGCGACAGAGAGCGAGCCACAATTCGATACAATATCGCTAACCCCTAAAGATTTAGCAGCTTACACTGAGGTTTCACGCCGATTAACTCAGCAGTCTACACCGGCTATTGAGGGTTTGGTTAGAAATGATTTATTTCAAGCTATTGCTTTGGGTCTTGACTCTGCTATCTACTACGGTGGCGGTGCGTCTGGCGTTCCACAGGGTATTGATGGTGCAACTGGTGTGGATGACCCTACATTTGCAAGTGCCACGGCTCCTACATACGCAGAAATGCTAACCCAAATGGCTACCTTGTTGGCGGCTAACGGTGCGGGCGACCTTACCTATATTGGTTCACCTGCATTTTGGAATTCAATGATGAGTACGCCTAAGCAGGGTTCTGGCGTTGAAGGTAACTTTATCTCTACCGGCTCTGACATTCTTGGGCGTAACTTTTTAACAAGTTCTCAGCTAGCGGCTAATGACTTCGTTTTGGGTGACTTCTCTCAAGTCTTAGTTGGCGAGTGGGGCGGTATTGAGTTAAATGTTGACCCTTACACGCATTCATTGAAAGGTAAGACACGTTATGTAGTATTTAAAACGTGTGATTTAGCTATTAGACAACCTGCTAAATTCTCTTTCCATAACGCGGCATAAGAAAAAGGTTAGCCCTCAGTAATGGGGGCTAAATTTATTATGAAAGTAGAAATATTGGTCGGCTGCTATGTAGACGGTAATGCTTGCAAAGTTGGCGACATTGTAGAAACAAAAAGCGGTAATCTTTTGATTGGAATGAATAAAGCGGTTATTGCAAAAGATAAGCCAAAGAAAGTAAAAGCTCCAATGAATAAAAAGGTTGATGATTTTGAAGTTCGTTAAGTCGTGCACGGCTGATGGTGTTAAGTATAAAAAAGGTGATGAGCCTAAAAATATACGAAACACTACGCGCGCCAAGTTAATCGACAGAGGACTACTAGCCGAGGTCAAGAAAGATGACGTTAAGCCTGATTGATGATTTGGATGAAATCCTAGCCGAGGATGATCACGGCATTTTTTATACTCATGAGGGTATAGAATATCAGGGCATTTTTAATAAAGAATTTTACGAGCAAGATGTTGGGACTGCGGGGATAGCATCGAGTGAGCCTGTTTTATATGCTAGCAGCAGGGATTCTTCAGATATAGAAATAGATGACAATATCAATATAGCATCTAAAACTTATACGGTTGTGCATAAAGAGCCGGACAATCAAGGTCTAATTAGGATTACTCTGAATGGCTGATCATGTTCGTTCGCAAATAAGAGAAGAGATATACAGCCTTTTAAAAAACCTTTCCCTTACTGGATGCAGGGTTTATAAAAATAGGGTTTACCCTATCGCTGATTTGCCGGGCATTATTATTTATAATGGCAATGAGGAAAGCGAGCAGGATATAATTGGCGCTAGAAATTTTGCCCGAAACTTTGAGATAAAGATCGAAGGCTATGCAAAGTCTGACGATGATTTGGACGAGATCGCAAAAAAGGTTGAGGCCGCTTTAACTGATCAAACATTAGGTGGATTATCAAAAGATTTAACGCTAATTAGCTCTGAGTTTGACTTTTCAGACGGTGAAGAGCCGAGCGGCGTTATTACAATGACGTATTTAATAAATTATAGAACTACACTTAACGCGCCAGATATAGCGCTATAGGAGAAGAAAAATGGCTACACATGCAGGTAATGAAGGCGCAGTATATATTGGCGCAAACCAGATAGCCGAGGTTAAAGGTTATTCTTTCGATATCACGCGAGATGTTACGGAAGACACCGTTATGGGGGATGATTTTAAAACCTATAAGGGTACTCTTGGCGATGCTACAGGTTCGATTGATTGTTTTTGGGATGAAACCGACACCAGCGGGCAAATAGCGCTGACACCGTCAACAACTGAGGTCACTTTAAATCTTTATCCAGAAGGAAACACCACGGCGGATAGTTATTATACCTGCACCGCGATTATAACTGGATTAAGTATATCAGGTGCCAATGATGGTATGGTTGAGGCTTCTTTTAGCTTTCAAGCGACAGGTGGCATTTCTCTAGCAGTGGTGGCGTAACATGAGCGCAATACAGCAGTTAAGAGCCAGATATTCCGCAAAAGAGAGCCGGTCTAAAACCTTTTTTGAGGGTGAGAACGCAATAGAAATATCGTGCGCCCCTATCACCGTTTTTGAAAGTGATAAAATCAAAAAATTATCCAAAGGCTCGGATTTTCTTTATTGCGTCGAGCTTATTTATCTTAAGGCTCTTGATTCAAAAGGCGATCGTTTATTCCCGACGATGGTAGAAAAACAGTTATTGCTTAAAAACGTCCTAGCTGATGATGTTGCGGAAATAGCGACGTGGATTAGCTCTAGCGACGAAATAGAGGACGACGAAAAAAACTAATCGGCGGCCATGAACCAGATAAAGTCTATGGGGTGGCCGCTAGACTCCACCAACCGTTAAGCGTTATTTTTGATATGACTTTAGACGAGCTTTCTGGTTGGATTTATTATTTTGGGTTAGATGATGTCAAATAAAAGAATTAATTATAAAATCACCGCCGAAAATAAAACTCAAAAAGCGTTCGCTGGTGTTCGTAAGTCAGTTGACGGTCTCGCAAAAGTCGGTGCCGTAGCCGGTGCCGCTCTTGGCGCAAGTATGGTTGCCGCCTACATGGTGGCATCAAAAAGAATAGATAAGCTAGCAAAAACCGCAAACGCCTCAGGATTTGCAACCGAAAACCTCGCCTCATTACAATATCAAGCCGACCTATCCGGCGTATCAATGGAAAGCCTAAACTCTTCAATGATTCGTTTCACGAAACGGATGGGGGAAGCTGAGCAGGGCACCGGCGCTGCTAATAAGATGCTTGATAATATGGGGCTTAGTACTGCGGAATTCTTTAAGCTTCAACCGGCAGAGCAATATAAAATAGTTTCAGATCGCATAGCTGGCATGTCCACCGCTCAAGAAAAAGCGGCCGTTTCGGCGGCATTCTTTGGCCGTGAAGGCATCATGATGGTTAACATGTTGAACGAAGGTTCGGCAGGGTTTGCGGAAGCGGCAGCGGAAGCCGAATTATTTGGTTTAAACATATCTAAATTAGACGCGTCAAAAATAGAAGCCGCCAACGATTCTATGACCCGCGTTAAGTCAATATTTCAAGGTGTAACTAATCAGATCGCGATACAGTTTGCGCCAGTAGTAGGGGCGCTTGCCAATCTATTCGTGGAAGCCACTAAATCTGCTGGCGGGGTTGGCCCTGTAGTGCAGAGCATGGCAGAAAAAGCCACAAAAGCTCTGGGGTTTCTTTCGGACATGGGGCGCGGTCTAAATGTAGTGTTTTTGGGCTTAAGGCAGGTTGTAGCCGAAATAACAAACGGATTGGTTCAATTAGTTAGTGTTATTGGCGGCTTTGGTGCTGGCATAGCTGAAAAGTTAGGTTTTGATGTTTCGGGTATCCGAAAAATAGAAGAGTTTGGCGAGTCTTTTAAAGCCACTACTGAAATGATGAGGTCCGAGCTTCAGTCCAAGCTTTTAGAGCCTATGCCGTCCAGCACAATAAAAACTTTTGTTGATGACTTTCAGTCTAAGTTTGATAATGAGATATCAGCAAATAAAAGCGGGGGGGGATTAAAGTTAAACCCGTTAGGGAAGGATGGTAATGATGATGATAATTTTTTAAGGAAATTTGAAAGGGTAAGCGATAGATACGCAACAGAAGAGGAGATGCTAAGACAAAGCTATACCCGCCGCCAAGGAATTATAGACGAGGCCAAGAATCGAGAAATAATTTCTGAGGATAAGTGGCAAGCGCTATCGACAAAAAACCATAATGAGTATTATGATAACCTAGATTCTCTATCGGATGCTCAAAGCCGCGCCAATCTAGCTGCATTGTCTGGCACCTTCGGTTCTATTGCTGGAGTGATGAAAGAGGCGAAGGGCGAGCAGTCAAAGTCATATAGAGCCATGTTTGCTGCTTCACAAGCGTTTGCAGCGGCTGAGGCTGGCGTTAAAATAGCACAGGGCATTGCTAGCGCATGGTCGTTAGGGTGGCCAGCGGGAATAGGGGCGGCGGCTGGCGTTGCTTCCAATACGGCGGGCTTAATTTCATCGATAAAAGGTCAAAATATGGCCTCTTTTGAGGGCGGCGGCAGCACTGGAAATGGCATAAGGGCGGGAGGCATGGATGGTAAGGGCGGAAAGCTTGCCATGCTTCATCCTAATGAAAAAGTCACCGACATGGAAAAAGGCGGCGGCGGTAATAATATTGTGATTAACAATTATTCCGGTGAGAAGGTTCAAGCGCTTACAAGAAAGGATATTATTGAGATAATTGTTGGCGAAAACGGCGACTCAACCTCACGAAGCCGGAGGGCTTTACAATCATCGTCTAACGTTAAAGCTAGGGCTTCATAATGGAGGTTTGGCCGGATTACATGCCACGTTGGGAGGTTGGCTATTCGTCGGCGTATAAAAACGCGGTCGTGAGGTCTTCAATCCCCGGAAAGACCACCCAAAGACGCGTTTCATACAGAAACAGCGAAATAGTATCTGCGAGCCTAGTTTTATCAAGCACAGAAAAGGCTATTTTTGAACATTTTGTTCAAGACTTGTTAAATGATGGTGCTGATTGGTTTTTGGGTCATGTTTTTAATTCTGGCGTAGTTGAAGATGGAAATGTTAGGTTTGTTTCGGGGGCATACAGTGCAGCGCCTTTATCAACTTTTTTATGGAAAATTAGCGCAAATATAGAGATAAAACGTGCCTAGAAAATATCTGCTCTCTCAATACAGCCATACTTATTCCCCTGATGTTAAGGTCAGTGAATTTTCAACATTGAATAGAAGGCAGCGGGCTATATTCCCGAAGCGAGACACAATTTTTAATGTTTCGGAGCGCCTAACCTCGGCAGAATTTGCCGATTTTGAAACGTGGGTTAATATAACGCTCAACGGTGGGGTTGACCCTTTTACGGGTGAGTATTGGGTTGGCGACGCAGAGGAAACCGGCACATTAATAATAGTAAATGGCGCCTATTCTTTTGTTTATGAGTCGCCTAACGTGATTACTGTAAGCTACCAGCTAGAGCTAAAAAATAGAAGTATGGTCGATGGCGAAAGCATAAAAGGTTTATTCGATGATAGCGCGCTATTAAGGGAAGAGTCATATTACAATCAGTTTAATATTTTAGTAAATGAGAACAATTTCGCATGACCATTGCTCAAGCTTACGCCTCGGCATCACAAACACCCCTTGATACTATCGAGATAACGCATAGCGGCCTAACTGGTGGGGTGCAGCGTTTTGTGTCTGGGTATACTGATAGCTTTGCGACGCTAGAAGACTCCAGTGTAGTGAGGTTTACCGCTATTGGGGCGAATATAAAACTACCAGATCGTGGCACTGACGGCGGGCAATCGATACAATTTGGCTTTGACAATACGTCAAGAGTGCCATCAAATGAGATTAAATCGCTGATTAACGCATCTAGATCATCGAAAGAATCGCCCACTTTAAAATATAGGGCTTATTTACCCACGGATTTAACGACTATCGCGGCTGGGCCTTACTTGTTTCAGGTTAAAGCATCGCAAATGAATAGGCGGCAGGTCGTTATTACCGCCTCGTTTTTTCAGATAGGTAATATGGCTTGGCCTTACAGGAAATATGACCCTGACAAATACCCCGGCGTTAGGTATGCTTAAATATTTAATATGGCAATACAGGGACGACAATAATTGTTGGGATTATGTGAGGTATTGGCTTAACAAGGAGTTTAAGGTACCGATGGACGAGCTGCCAAAATACGGCATCCTATCCGGTAGAGAAAGAGGCCACTTAAGCGTCGATAATTATTGCCATGAGTCTGGGCCGGTCAACGGTGCCATTGCCTGTAAATACAGGCGAGGGCATTTGTATCACGTTGGCATCGTGATTTGTGGTAAAATTTTACACGTTAGAAGCTTAAAAGCTGGCGTGTCAAAAGATACGCCACAACAGTTTAACTCTGCTGGAAATGTAAAATATTATGCTCATAGAAGTTTACGATAAAGTCGGCGTTTTACTGTCTGCTCATAAGCACGACGGAAGCTTAACCGATTTTATAAAAGCAGAAGCTGGTGAAAATTATATTGAGCATTTTAAGCCTTATACCGCCACACTGAACGGTATCGAATACCCGCACGATGATCACGATAAAATATTAAACGGCTCTGATGTTGTTGTTGTTGTTTTGGAGCCAGCGTTTGACCCTGCAACATGGGTTGCAATCATTATCGCTATAGTGTCTGCTGCTTATTCTTATTATGTAACATCAAACCTTGAAGACTACTCATCACCTGAAAAGCCAAACTCAATATATGAGTCAAGCGTAAGAGCCAACAAGGTTAAGCCTAACCAGTTGGTTAGAGAAGTGGCTGGGTCAATCCCTATTTTTCCTGATTATATCTGCCCCCCTCGGCGGCGGTTTGAAGATAACATCGAATATATTTATTTGATGCTATCCGTTGGGGTTGGGTATTTTGATATAAGTTCAAGAAATTTATTTATAGCTGATACCCCGATTTCAAATTACCCCGGCGATATTGAGTTAGAAATTTTTGAGCCGGGCGATACAGTGAGCGGCAATATAGCGCACCAAAACTGGTATCAAGCGTTAGACGTTAGCAGCCTTTCGCTAAAAACAACTTTCGATCAGCCTAGTGGAAATTGGAGTGCGATTTTTACAGCACCCGACACTATACAGTTTTTTGTCGATTCAGTGGCCGTTGCCTTTCCTTTCGATGTCGGTTCGATATTATTATTTAGTGATGCCAATATAGCCGCAAATGAACGGTTTATGAGGGTAGAAACTATATTAACCACGACCGCAACTGATGACACTATCACCGTTACCATTGTTGACCCTGAGACCGTTACGGTGGGTTATGATTCGCAAACAATCTACAATGGGGACTCGGACGATACTTTTGTGTTAACTCCAGTTTTGGGGACTATTTATAATGACACCACCGACGTTTTAACGTCCGATACTGAGGCGGCTATAGAATGGAGGGCTGAGCTTGGGGGGGTGAATTGGGAGGGGCCGTTTACACTTTGCCCCTTTGGTCAAAATGCAACCGCATTCGAGTTTGAAGTTAGATTTCCTAGAGGTATAGGTTTTTTAAATAATAACGGTGGTTTTAGCTCTAGGACAGTTGATATCGAGGTTCAATACAGGGAGTCTGGGCTAGGCGGCGACTGGCTGACCGTTCCGGCTACCTCATACACAGACAATACAAATAATGAGCGCGGCTATACTGTAACTCAATCCTTGGCCTCAAGTTATAACCCAGAGGTTAGGTTTCGCCGAATAACTGACGATGCGACAAGCACAAAGCAGTTAGACGAGGTTGAAATAACGAGAGTAAAGGCACTTTTGGAAAGTGCGACAAGTTACTCAGACGTTACAACTATAGCCCTAAGAATAAGGGCCACCAATGCGCTATCTAGAACGGCTGAGAATAGGCTCGCCATTGTTGGTGCAACAAGAAAATTACCGACTTTGGCCGAGATTGAAGCACTAGCATCAAGCGGTACGCCATACAGTTTAACTGCTGAAAATACGGCAACAACAAACTATTATTCAATGGATGATGCGGCTTTTTTAAATGCGAGGCCGGTTGATCTTTGGGTAAGCGGGACGGCAACATCAAACCCACTCGGGGCATTTTTTAGTGATAGTGGGCTTAATTATTATGTAGCACTTTCTAATTTTGTTGATTCAGAGACCGTTATCACTTCATATCCGTCAGCCTCCCCTTATGATGTAAGTTCGATTGATTTTTCAAACCCTACAATATCGCCAGCATTTACTAGTACGATTGATAAAGTTATTGATGTTTTTGATGGCGGGACAAAGCTGCTAGTTATGGAAAATCAAATTGTATACGTTTATTTGATGAGCGTTGCTTATGATGTGAGTTCGGTATCAGTAACTCCATCTCAGATATTCAGCGATGTCCCCATTTCCGGCGAGATATTTTGTAGAATTCTAGGTGATAAGCTATTTATTCTTATTGGCTCTAGCGCTATTCGTCAGTACACGATGAGTACGTTAAATGATGTTTCTACAGCTTCTTACGATTCCGTTAGTCTTGATATATCTGGATATTTTACAGTAAGCCCGGCAGTTGATGAGTTTTTCATATCGGATAGCAAGCTGATTTTGTTTGACTCTTTTAGAAATGCTTTTGAGCTTGATATTGTTGGTGGTGATTTATCCTCTGTAACCGATAGCGGCGGCAGGTATGTTTTTCCCGTCGTACTTGATAGCTTTTCTTTTAACCCTGACGGGTCAAAAATGTTTGCTGTTAGCTATCCTGAAGAGAATTTTATATTAGGTGGTGACGTACACACATACGCATCAACCACAGTTGTTGATAGCCGCTCCACTAGCGAAATAGGCCGTTTCATGGGTTATATGCTTTACGATAGAATCGGTAATGATTTGGCCGAGTATGTTGATTGGTCGGAATTTGCAGCGTTTGACACTTTGACTCAGGCTAGAGGCGACACCCTTAATGCTGAGTTTGCCAATGAGTCTACAGTATGGGACGTTTCAAAGTTAATTTTGTCTACTGGTTACGCTGAGCCAACGATTAAAAACGGCAAGATGACACCTGTTAGAACGGCAGCGGGTACAGATTACAGCCATTTATACACGCCCGATATTATGATGGGCGAGGGTGTGACAACGGTTGCTGAACACGACAGCACAGAGGAGCCAGACGGAATAATCGTGGAATACTTGAATAATGAAACCGGAATCAACGAAACTGTTAATGCTTTTTTGGCTGGCGACAATGGGATTAGAACCAAAAAAATACAGGCCTTTGGTATTACTGGCCGTACTCAGGCTTGGCGGTTTGGTATGCGAGAGCGTGAAAGAGAGCGCAACAGGCCGCGCGAATATTCCTTTACTACAGAAATGGACGGACTAAATTCGTTTTATGGTGACGCTGTAGGCATTGTCGATGAGCTAGATGCGCCACAATTCGGAAAGGTAACGGCGGTTTCTGGCGCTACAATTTCAACCGATCAAATATTAACTTTTTTGGGTAGTGATTTAGCATTTTTCAGGGATGACGAAGGCGTATGTTATGGCCCATTTAGCGTATCGGCTGGCGCTTCACCCAATCAAATAACGCTTGATAGCCCATCATCCTTAGGCTTTACTTTTGGCGATTATGATGTCTTATTCAGCATGGGAACGACAGATCAGGTAGTAAAACGCGCTATAATACGAAATATACAGCCTAGCAGTGACAATACGTGCGATATTGTCTGTGAGGAATACATAGCCGCAATATATCAACATGACGACTTGGAGCCGAGTTAATGCCAGCACCCACTTTAACACAATTGAATGAGGCCGAAACGGACATCAATTCCCTTGAGGACTTTATAAATAACCCGGTCCCCGGACTTGTAACTACTAGGACCGGGTTGCAATACCCAAACCTATTAAGCGTTACTCAGTCAGTTATTGCGGGAGCCGCCACTGGTGTTGGTTATGATAATTCAGCATCTAACTTATCATCTATAAACGTGCAGGCAGCGCTTAGAGAGCTTGAGCGTGGTGCTCTTCGTGTTGATGATTACGCAGAATTGCGGCTGTTAAGTGTAGCGGGGCTAACTGATGGCGACTCTGTTTTAGTAACTGATGCCGGTATAGCCGGAATGTTTACGCTGAGAAATGTATCAGCCCACGGCCTAACCGACAACGGCGGAACTATTATTATTATAGATGCTGATTGGTATGCTGAGAGGGTTTACAGTGGGGCAGTTTATGTTTCATGGTTCGGTGCGGCTCTTGATGGTGTCGCAGATGACACAGTGCCAGCGCAAGCGGCTATAAATATGCTTGGACGTGTCATATTTGATGAGGGTATATGCAGAACCACAGCAACTTTAACCGTTCCGGCAGAGGTAGAGATTATCGGTGTTGGACGCAGGGGTGGAACAGGAACCTCTATCATTCTAGCGGAGCATACAGGCAATGCGGTTTTAAGTATTACCGGCTTTACCCATGCTAAAGTTTCTGGTATTTATATAAAAACTGACGATACAACATATCCCAAAACAGGCCTCCTGTTAGGTCGAACCTCTGCGGCCAGTGCGGGGCATCATAATTTTGATTATATAAAAGTTGAGGGTAGATTTAGCGTTGCGCCGATATACTCTATAGCGTCTGAGGTTAATACATGGAGCGATATTTATGTATTAAATAAAGCAGGCACAACGTCTAAATATTGCTTTTACACCAGCACGGCAGATGATTTAAGTGTTGCAAGCTTGACGTCATCCACTAACCTTGTGTGCACATTTACAAGCGCCTACTTTATCAACGAATCGACAGACCCAGATGCAGCGTGTATTTATATAGAATCTGACGAAAGTATGGGGAGCTGGAATTGGTATAACGCATACTTAATTCCGTTTGCTGGCTCTTACGTCCATATAAACAATGCTACTGACGCACAAGCCTTAGGGCCATACGCATTTTACGGTCTTAACGGAGAAAGGTTATCTGGTGGAGACCCTATGTACGGGGTGAGAATCACTAATAACCCCGCGCTTGGCAATTTTGTACTTCATGGCTTGACTATCGTAGGCAATAGGTTTGACTTGCTTGCAATTGACACAACCACAGGGAGCGATAATACTTCAACAGCTGCGGCATTTATGACAAATACATCAGCCTCATATACTGTTAACGAATTTGTTGACATGATCATCGAAAACGAAACAGATCAAAGTTACGCTCTTATAACTGCAAACACAGCAACAACGATTACAGGAACCTTAAGGGGTGGCACGAGTAACAATTGGGATAGTGGCGACACTTACACAATTTACGATAAATACAGCATATTTATTGATTCTAACGTAACGCTTACACAGCCAAACGTGGTCATGCAATCGGCTGAAGCCTTTCCATACGCTATTAATCAATACAGAAGAAACAATATGAAGGGCGGTTTGTTTAGCGTTGGGCGTGATAGCGACTGGATAACTCCAACACTTTTAAATGGTTGGGTTAATTCTGTGGGCGCTCCAGCAACGCAGGTTGGGATTAGTCTTGACGCGTCAGGAAATGTGCAATTAAGGGGGCTTGTGAGCGGGGGAACGGGCACTATATTTGTTATTCCTCACCGTATGAGGCCATACCGTAACCTTTATATTACAACCTCCGGAAATGGTGCTTATGCACGATTATTAATCACCGCCGCCACCGGCGCAATCACTGTACAGGCGGGAGCTGGCCCACAGATTGATTTAAACCCAATTAGCTATAGGACTGGAATTTAATTAGGTTAGGGGGATAACGCCCTTAATTGAGCGCTACATTAATTTTCAT
>Ga0208544_10000986_pt1 | contig 20354 bp, 24 predicted proteins | sample DEB08_DNA_9_FD_184526 | JGI IMG/M metagenome (GOLD analysis project Ga0208544, IMG submission 184526) | Aqueous microbial communities from the Delaware River and Bay under freshwater to marine salinity gradient to study organic matter... | ecosystem: Environmental > Aquatic > Marine > Coastal ... | reverse complement strand
CATCACAGCGCCGCGTCACATCGAAGTGCAGGTTTTCGGAGATGGCACCGATGCTGTGCATTTGTTTGAACGGGATTGTTCGCTGCAACGCCGTCATCAAAAGGTGATCGAAGAGGCGCCGGCACCCGGCATGACCGATGCGGTTCGTGGCGCGATGGGCGATGCGGCAGTAAAGGCTGCCAAGGCCATTGGGTATGCAGGTGCGGGCACGGTCGAGTTTATCGTGGATGGCGCAGACGGTCTGCGCACGGACGGGTTCTGGTTCATGGAAATGAACACACGCTTGCAAGTAGAACACCCCGTGACAGAGGCGATCACGGGCGTTGACCTTGTTGCGTGGCAGTTGCGCGTCGCTGCGGGCGAGGCATTGCCAGCCAAGCAATCAGATTTAAGCATCAATGGACATGCGTTCGAAGCGCGGCTTTATGCAGAAGACGTGCCTGCGGGCTTTTTGCCTGCAACAGGGACGTTGGATCACCTGTGGTTCCCGCAAAACGCCCGTATCGATAGCGGTGTGCAGACGGGTGATGAAATCTCGCCTTGGTATGATCCGATGATTGCCAAGGTCACGACCCATGGTGCGGATCGTGCGGCAGCTTTGCAGGCATTGCATGCGGCATTGGATGCGACGCAGGTGGCGGGAACCGTCACAAACCTTGGGTTCTTGCGTAAACTGGCGCGTGATCGTGATTTCGTAGCGGGCATGGTCGATACTGGCCTAATTGCGCGGCACAGTGATGCGCTTTGTGCGCGGGCCATTCCAAGTACCTTTGAAATTGCGATTGCCGCAGCGACCGCTGCACACTTGGGCGATGGACCGCATATCGGGTTCACGCTTTGGGGTGCCCAGCAGCGAGAGATCATTTTAGGGCAGGATGAAGAAACATTCACAGCGAAGCTTTGCGTCCTTGGTCCAAACCGCTGTGATGTACTGGTTGGTGATGAAACCATCGCTTTGACCTGCCGTGGGGGGCATTGGGGCGTGCCGGCAATCTGTCATCGCGGGCATGTGACGCTGTTCGGCGGTCAAGCACAGACCTTTGCGGTCATTGATCCGGCTGATCGTGGGCAAAGCATGGTTGGTGGCGATACGGTCGTCGCACCGATGCCCGGTTTGATTTGCGATGTTGCTGTCGCGGTCGGTCAGTCTGTTCTGGCAGGCGACCGCCTTGTGGTCCTGGAGGCCATGAAAATGGAACATGTGCTGCGCGCCCCGCGTGACGGGGTGATCCGGTCTGTGGATGTGGTCAAAGGCGCCCAAGTGACGGCAGGTGCATTGATGGTCGGATTGGAACCAGAGACATGATCCGTCTTCATCATTTCCCGCAAACCCGTTCAATGCGCAGCTTGTGGCTGTTGCACGAGATCGGGGTGCCCTTTGACCTTGTCATCCAGCCCTTCGATAAGACGATGCGCTCTGCCGCCTATCTTGCGATCAATCCGACAGGTCGTGTCCCGGCTTTGGAAATTGATGATCTGGTCTTGCACGAAAGCGGCGCAATCGCCGAATACCTGTGTGAACGTTTTCCGCAGGCGGGCTTGGGCCGAGATCCAGGTCACGCAGAACGCGCCGCTTGGCTGAACTGGATTCATTTCGCCGAGACGATCAGCCAACACACGGCCGCACTCACCCAGCAGCATGTCGCCCTTTACGATGATGCTATGCGGTCACCCATCATCATGCAGCTCGAGGCAAAGCGATTGGCCAAGACGCTTGCGACCGTCGAAGGGGCTTTGCAAGGCGACTATCTGTTATCGACATTTTCCGCAGCGGACATCGGTATCGCTCAGGCTGTTTATATGGCGCAGCATTTCGTCAGGTTGGACGCTTTTCCAAAGCTCACGGCATGGTTTGACCGCTTGCAGACCCGTCCTGCATTTCAGAAATCCTTGCCCGATGGCCAACGTCTCTATGCAAAACCCTTCTATGCCCCATGGCCGGTTCCGGAATGATGCGGATTGCTTTGTTTGGGGCGCTGCCCCGGTCCCGTTGGGACTTTCTCGAAGTCTTTAAGAACAGAAGAAGAGCCGTATTGTGAGCAACTTGGTTAATATTCACGAGGTTGGCCCGCGCGACGGGCTCCAGAACGAAGCGCGGGTCATTCCTGTTGCGCAAAAGGTCGCGTTGATCAAACTGCTTGCTGGTTCTGGTTTGCGCGACATTGAAGTGGGCAGTTTTGTCAGTCCACGGTGGGTCCCGCAAATGGCCGATACCGATCAGGTGATGGCAGAGCTGCCCGATGTTGCTGGTGTCACTTACGCGGTGCTTGTCCCGAACTTGCGCGGTTGGCAGGGGTTTGCCGCGGCGCTTGGCGATATGACCAATTACGAGATTGCCGTATTCATTTCCGCCTCTGAAGGGTTTTCGCAAAGCAACTTGAATTGCTCGATTTCCCAATCCGTCGCAAACTTGGCGCCCGTCGTTGAAGCAGCCAATGCGCGTGGTGTGGGCGTGCGCGGGTATGTGTCGTGCGTGACTGACTGCCCGTTCGATGGGCAGACTACCCCTTCACAGGTTGCAGACGCTGTCGGATTGCTGCGTGATGTCGCCCCGATGCGCGTTTCATTGGGTGACACACTTGGCAATGGCACGCCGGAACGGGTGACACGGATGCTTGAGGCTGTCTTGCAAGTAGCCCCAGCCGCGGACCTTGCGGGGCATTTTCATGATACAGGCGGACGTGCATTGGCTAATATCGAAGCATCGTTGGATCTGGGCCTTCGCGCGTTTGACAGCGCAGTGGGCGGCTTGGGTGGCTGTCCCTATGCGCCCGGCGCGCCCGGGAATGTCGCGACCGAAGCGGTCTTGGGGCTGCTCGACCGACTTGGATACGAGACAGGCGTTGATCCAGAAGTGATTGCGCAAGCGGCTAAAATGGCAAGGGGAATGCGATGATTGATCTAGTTGTGGATGGGCGCGGTGTTGCGACACTGACGCTGAACCGTCCTGAAAAGCACAATGCTTTGTCGCAAGCGTTGATTGACATGATGCAGGACACCGTCAACGGAATTGCCGCACGTAGCGATATCCGCGTTGTTGTGCTGACTGGGGCAGGGACCAGCTTTTGCGCTGGCGGTGATCTGGGCTGGATGCAAGACCAGATGGCCGGTGATCTTGCCATGAAGCGGGCTGCAGCACAGTCATTGGCTGATCTTTTGGGTGCGTTGAATACTTTGCCGCAGCCTGTGATCGGGCGGCTGCAGGGCAATGCCTTTGGCGGCGGCGTCGGGCTGGCTTGCGTTTGCGATGTCGTCATTGCTGCGGATCATACAAAATTCGGGCTGACGGAAACCAAGCTGGGTCTCGTGCCTGCAACGATCGGCCCATACGTCTTGGCACGCATGGGCGAGGCACATGCGCGGCGCGTTTTGATGTCTTCACGCATTTTTAACGTCCACGAAGCTATAAACTTAGGAATTGTAGCGCAGGTTGTCCCTGCCGCTGATCTAGATGCCGCGGTCGAGGTTGAAATTGCCGCGTACCTGCAATGCGCCCCCGGCGCAGTCGCGGCGGCCAAGGCCTATGCCCGCAGTTTGGGTCCGGTCATCGACGAATCAACGATCCAGCGTTCAATCGACGCGCTGATCGCACAATGGAGCGGGAATGAGGCGAAAGAAGGCATTTCCGCCTTTTTTGCCAAGCGAAAGCCGCGCTGGGCGCCCTAAACAGAGGTGAAACGTCAGATTTCTGTCTCACTTCTGACCGATTCTAGGGGTCTTTTGGAGGTGAACGAGGAGATCGAAATGTCTTTTGCCTGGCCCACAACTCAACAAGCTCTTTACCGCGTCATGCGGTTGCGTCGTTTGATTGCGTTTACTGTTGTGATCCCGATGGCGGTCGTCATGACCATCGCGTTGATGGATCCGGCAGCTTTGTCAGCTGCAAATGCGACTTTGGCCTCTTTGGGTATCGCCGCGCTGGTTGTGGGGCATGTTGTTTTGTTTCCGAATGTCACGCTCGAAACAATCGCATTGTCGTTGTCGGCTACATTTCTTGTTATATTGATGCCGCTAATAAAAGTTCTGTCGCTTTGGGCACCGGTTGAGCAAGCGAGCGGGGCATTTGTCATCCTTCTTGGCTTTGCGGTGGCCATGATGGGCGTCGCTATGGCGCTTTTCCAGATTATCTTGGGGGCTTTGGTTTATGCGGGTCCGGCCGTGCGCAAGACGCTGAACACCACATTGTTCGTGCCATGTTCACCAACGGTTGCTTTTCAGCAATTTGCACTGCGTCCTCAATCACGTCGCGGGCGTGTTTTGACTGGGCCAGTTGACGAAAACGGTTTCTTTGATGTGGCTGTTGCCGTGTCCGGGTTTTCCGATGGCGAAGGTATCTATGCGCCTCAGGTTGTGAAACTTGATGCCAAGGTTCTTAGTTCTTCTGCAGACCGCCATGATGTTATGATGGTTTTGCGCAACGGCTCTGTAACCGTGACGTCGCAGAAATTCGTGGCAACCAAAGAAGGTTGTGACGTGCAGGTTTGTGATATGCCAGGTGACTTTACTGTTGGCATGCACGCCTTGTTCTGGCTGACAGATCAGCAAGCCGACAACCTGACAGAAACTGCTGATAGTTTGATCGGGCAGGTGGGCCGCACCAACGGTATGGCACATAATGCATCGCTGATGGCTGTTGCTGGCACGATCCTGTCGCCACGCGCACCTGTCTCGAACCACACCGAGTAATTCCTCAAAATTGATACGCTGCGACGCCACGCTTGGTTGACCCTATGCGGTGGCAGCGGTATGCAACAGGCAGCCAACACACGGCGTGCCTTTCGAGGTGTGCCGAACTGAGAGGAACACCCCTTGCAGGAAATGCTTTTAGAATACCTGCCGATCATGATTTTTCTGGTGCTTGCCATTGCGCTGGGCCTGATTTTGATCATCGCGGCGGCCGTGGTTGCGGTCCGTAATCCTGACCCTGAGAAGGTATCCGCCTACGAATGTGGCTTTAACGCCTTTGACGATGCGCGGATGAAGTTCGATGTACGTTTTTATCTGGTCGCGATCCTGTTCATTATCTTTGACCTTGAAGTCGCGTTCCTGTTTCCGTGGGCCGTTGCTTTCCAGGATGTCAGCATGGTCGGCTTTTGGTCGATGATGGTCTTTTTGGGCGTACTGACGATTGGCTTTGCCTACGAATGGAAGAAAGGGGCGCTCGAATGGGAGTGATGACAGGAACTGCCGTGGGTGCCGACAAAGAACATGGCGCACAGCTGATAAATTCCGAACTGCAGGACAAGGGTTTTCTTGTCACGTCAACCGCCGACATCATCAACTGGGCGCGCACTGGATCGCTGCACTGGATGACCTTTGGTCTGGCCTGTTGTGCTGTTGAAATGATGCATACATCCATGCCGCGCTATGATCTTGAACGGTTTGGCACCGCCCCGCGTGCGTCACCGCGTCAATCGGATCTCATGATCGTCGCTGGTACGCTGACCAACAAGATGGCCCCTGCGCTGCGCAAGGTTTACGACCAGATGCCAGAGCCGCGTTATGTGATCTCTATGGGGTCCTGCGCGAATGGTGGTGGTTACTATCACTATAGCTATTCTGTCGTTCGCGGCTGTGACCGGATCGTGCCTGTTGATATCTATGTCCCGGGCTGTCCTCCGACCGCCGAGGCATTGCTTTATGGCATCCTGCAGTTACAGCGCAAAATGCGTCGCACTGGCACAATCGTGCGCTAAGCGCGGCGAAAGGATTAAGACATGACTGAAGCCCTGCAAGAACTTGGCACGCATCTAGAACTCAAGCGCACCGACTGTGTGCTGTCATGGGAAGTTGCTCATGATGAATTGACTGTGACCGTAGCGCCGTCGTCACTGGTCAGCTTTGTTGATTTCCTCAAGTCTGACGCGACCTGCAAGTTTTCATCGCTGGTTGACATCACCGCGGTCGACTACCCGACGCGCGCCAAGCGGTTCGACGTGATTTATCATTTTCTAAGCATGTATCAGAACCACCGTATCCGTCTGCGGGTCCAGATCCGCGAAGAAGATATGCTGCCTTCGATTTTGCCGGTTCATCCGTCGGCCAATTGGTTCGAGCGTGAAGTCTTTGATATGTTTGGAATTTTATTCTCTGGCCACCCTGATTTGCGCCGTATCCTGACCGACTACGGTTTCCGCGGCCACCCGCTGCGTAAGGATTTCCCGACGACGGGCTATACCGAAGTGCGATATGACGAAGTGCAAAAGCGCGTTGTCTACGAACCGGTCAGCTTGGTGCAGGAATATCGCCAGTTCGACTTCATGTCGCCTTGGGAAGGGGCACAGTACATCCTGCCCGGCGATGAGAAGAAAGCAGAGAAAGCGGGCTGATGGCAGCACCTGCCGTTCTTTACTGCGTCGGCGCGACCAAGGCGGGCACATCGTGGCTTTACCGCTATTTGCACGATCACCCTGACTGCGCGATGCCTGCGGTGAAAGAAGCCCATTATTGGGACACTTTCGACGCGGATGATCTGGAAAAGCAGCTCGTGTTTTACCGTGTCCGTTTGCGTGAAATGCGTGATACCAAACTTGACGCTGCAGATGCAGGACGCGGTTGGCAGGTTGAAAATCTTGACCGTCGCATCAATGAGATGAAAGCACTTGTCGCCGTACTTGAAGGTGACCGGGCTGATGATCGGGCCTATCTTGGCTGGATGCTGGATGGACGTACGGATGGGCAGATCGTTGGGGATATGACCCCTAACTATGCCACGCTGAGCGATGACATGATTGCCCGAATGCGCGATGCGGCTCCGGCGTCGAAGTTCATATTTTTGATCCGTGATCCGTTGGATCGGCTTTGGTCGCATATTAGCATGCAGGCTCGCCGCCAGCGTCAGGCGCACGAGGTCTACGAGAAGAAGTCGAACAATATACTTTATCGGATGCTGAATCGCGGTCAGGAAACACATATTCTGGAACGCGGTGATTATCCCAAGATCATCCGTAAACTGCGCCGTTTGATACCGGAAGGGCGGTTATTGATCCAGTTTGCCGAAGACCTTTTTACGCCACTGGGCCTCAAGCGGGTTTGCGATTTCCTGGGGATCGCGACGGTGAAGCCCGAAGTACAGCAACCCGCCCACAGAGGGCCAGAGGTTGTTATGCTGGATAAACTACGTCCCCGCGCCTTGGGGTTACTAAATGAACACTATGAATGGGTGGCCCGCAACATCGGGCCCCTGCCACAACGGTGGCAAGACAATCTAGCGAGGGCTTAAGCCATGATGGACGGCGATATCCGTGTGAACACATATGATGACGGGTCAACTGACGCTGCAACTGACGAGCAGCAGATCAGGAACTTCAACATCAACTTCGGCCCACAGCACCCCGCCGCCCACGGCGTGCTGCGTCTGGTGCTGGAACTGGACGGCGAGATTGTAGAGCGTTGCGATCCGCATATCGGCCTGCTGCATCGTGGCACCGAAAAGCTGATGGAATCGCGCACCTATTTGCAAAACCTGCCGTATCTGGACCGTCTGGATTATGTCGCCCCGATGAATCAGGAACATGCATGGTGTTTGGCGATTGAAAAGCTGACAGGTACGCAAGTACCGCGTCGCGCGTCCCTGATCCGTGTGCTCTACTCAGAGATCGGCCGGATCCTGAGCCACCTGTTGAATGTCACGACCCAAGCGATGGATGTCGGCGCGCTGACCCCGCCGCTGTGGGGTTTTGAAGAGCGTGAAAAGCTGATGGTGTTTTATGAGCGGGCCTGTGGTGCGCGTTTGCACGCGGCCTATTTCCGCCCCGGTGGTGTGCATCAAGATCTGCCAGACCAGTTGGTCGAAGACATTGATACGTGGGCCGTTGAGTTTCCGAAGGTGTTGGATGACATTGATGGTCTGCTGACTGAAAACCGCATTTTCAAGCAGCGTAACGCCGATATCGGCATCGTCACCGAAGACGACATTCAGGAATGGGGCTTTTCAGGCGTCATGGTGCGTGGTTCCGGCCTTGCATGGGATTTGCGTCGTGCGCAGCCATACGAATGCTATGACGAATTTGAATTCCAGATCCCTGTGGGCAAAAACGGCGACTGCTATGATCGGTATCTCTGCCGCATGGAAGAAATGCGCCAATCTACCCATATCATCCGTCAGGCCTGCGAGAAACTGCGCCATGAAAAAGGTGATGTGATGGCGCGTGGCAAGATGACCCCTCCGACACGCGGTGAGATGAAGACATCAATGGAAGCGCTGATCCACCACTTCAAACTTTACACCGAAGGCTTCCACGTGCCTGAGGGCGAAGTTTACGCGGCGGTCGAGGCCCCCAAGGGCGAATTCGGCGTGTTTCTGGTGGCCGATGGCACAAACCAGCCGTACCGCGTCAAGTTGCGCGCGCCGGGCTATCTTCACTTGCAAGCGATGGACTACATTTGCAAAGGCCATCAGTTGGCTGACGTGAGTGCGATTATCGGAACAATGGATGTTGTATTCGGAGAGATTGACCGATGACTTTGGGTGATATTCTTCTTGGTGTGCTTGTCGTCTTTGGCTTCTTTGTCTCGGCTGCGGTATCACGCATGTTTCGGCGGACGATGTCGGGGGTGATTATTGGTGGCGTGGTTGGCATTGCCGTCTCTGTCACGATCCTGTTCTACGGGCTAAACGATGTGTTTGCCGTCGCGCAAACAAGCGTTGAAAATTGAACTAGAAAGCAGACGCATGATCCGTAAATTGACCCTTGTATGCTTTGTTGGTGCATCCGCTTGTTCGGTAGCGCCGCCAGTATTTTTCCCGGCACCGCAAGCTATGCCGGCACCTATTCCGCAACCGGCGCCGCAGTCTGCAAAGCAACGATTCATAAATGCAGCTGCTGCAAATGGTTGCATCGTGAATGAAACTAATTCGGCGCTCATTCTTGCGAACGCGACATTGTCTGTCGAAGACCTTGGCCGCGTCATGACAGAACTTCGCGCAGAAGGCGGCGGCGAGATTGCGGCTGACGGCAGGTCGTTCCGTGTGACAACGGGCGCTTGTGCGTAATGACTATGGGCTTGTCTGACACCACGCGTGTGGTAGTGGATAGGCATAATTTTGGCGGGTTTGCGCCCGCTGTTGACTTGGCGCTTAAGTCGGCGCCTGTGATGATGACCGGAATGATCTAATGCTACGCAGGCTTTACCACGACCAACCAGAAACATTCGCATTTACACCTGACAACCAGAAATGGGCGCAGGCGCAGATGAAAAAGTTCCCCGAAGGCCGCCAAGCGTCTGCGATCATCCCGATCTTGTGGCGCGCGCAAGAGCAAGAAGGCTGGTTGACCCGTCCTGCAATTGAACATGTCGCAAAGATGCTGGACCTTGCGTATATCCGCGCGCTCGAGGTGGCTTCGTTCTATTTCATGTTCCAACTGCAGCCCGTTGGTTCGGTCGCCCACATTCAGGTTTGCGGCACGCTTTCTTGCATGATCTGCGGTGCCGAGGATCTGATTGGTGTCTGTAAAGACAAGATTGCTGACAAGGCCCATGCGCTTTCTGCTGATGGCAAGTTTTCCTGGGAAGAGGTTGAATGCCTTGGATCTTGTGCAAACGCGCCGATGGCGCAAATTGGCAAGGATTATTATGAAGATCTGACCGCTGTACGCCTGGGCGAGATCATCGACGAATTGGCTGCTGGCAGGGTTCCAACGCCGGGCCCGCAGAATGGTCGCTTTGCTGCAGAGCCTTTGAAAGGTCTGACCTCGCTGAAGGACTATGACAGCGGCAAGACGAAACATAACGCCAGTGTGCAGTTGGCAACGGATATCGGTGATACCGTCAAACGGATCGATGGCACCGAAGTGCCATTGCTGACTCCGTGGATCAAAGACGCGAAAGCAGCCTCTGCTCCAAAGGCGAAAGCGCCTAAAGCCAAAGCAGCCAAACCGGCCGCAGACAAGCCTGCCGACGCTACTGGCGTAACAAAGCAAGCTGCAGTTGCGAAATCAAAGGCCAAGCCGACAGGTAAATCCAATCCCGATCAGGCCGCTGAAACACAGCCAGAGACGCTTGCCGCGCCGCGCGACGGTGGTGCAGATGATCTAAAGCAGATCAGTGGCGTCGGTCCAAAGCTTGAAGGTGTATTGAACGAGCTTGGCTTCTGGCATTTCGATCAGATTGCCAAATGGACCGAGGCAGAGATTTCATGGGTTGATAGCCGCTTGAAATTCAAAGGCCGGATCGCGCGCGATGACTGGATGGCGCAAGCGGCAGCATTGGCGAAATCCAAGTAATCGTATTGCTTTGCGGCGGGAAATAGACTGCAGAAAACGGTTCTAGTGTGCTTGGGCGGTATTTCTTTACGGTAAGGCTTTATTTCGGGTAGATGTGTCTTGAGGTGGTTGGCGAAGTCAGTTTGACGCAGCGCATGCGCCACATCTGCAAGCCCGCAACATGCGGGTACCTGAGGGAGACAGACGACTATGAAAGATACTGCACCAATTAGTCAGGGCATCATCGCCGTGGCCGCTTTGTTCGCAATCATTGCCGCAGGCGTAGCCTTTGTTCTTTATGATTTTTCCGTTTTTGCATCTGCCGTCATTGGTGTTGTGATCGGGGTCGCCGTAGCTATTGCATTGGCGCTTGGCTGGCGCGAGCCACAAGCTGGCCCACAGGCCACGCCTGCACCCACTGCTAAACCTGCAGCGGCCGCGAAACCAACAACAGCCGCGAAACCAGCGACAGCCGCGCCAAAACCGAAGGCCGCAGCGCCGAAAGCAAAAGCTGCCGCACCAAAGGCCACGAAAGCCGCGGCTGCGCCCAAGAAAGACGGCACGCCCGAATTTCTGAGTGCGCCGCGCGAAGGTGGCCCTGACGACCTCAAGCAAATTAAAGGTGTTGGCCCAAAGCTAGAGCAGACCTTGCATAACATGGGGCTTTATCATTTTGACCAGATCGCAAGTTGGGGCCCGAATGAGCAAGCTTGGGTAGATGACAATCTTGCAGGATTCAAAGGTCGTGCCACACGTGATGACTGGGTCAATCAAGCCAAGACACTGGCTGCAGGTGGTGCAACGGCCTTTTCCCAAAAAGTTGAGAAGGGCGGCGTTTACTAAACGACGCAAGAATTATGGCGCAACACGGCAAAACAGATGAGGGCAGGGCGGGACAACGCGTCGCGTTGCTTGTGGCCGGAACTGGTGTCTTCTGGATCATGGCAATTCTGTTCGGGGCAGAGTATGACTGGCCCATCCGCGTCAGAGCGCTTTTTGATCTTGCAGCGCTCGCCGGTTTCGGGTTTGCCCTGCGGCAGACATTTCAATTGTGGCGTGCGCGCCAAAACGATCAACGACTGCGCGCAAGCCAGCACGACAAGGGCGATAACTGATGCTCAAAGATGAGAACCGGATTTTCACGAACCTTTACGGGATGCATGACCGCACGCTCAAGGGCGCGCAATCACGTGGCCAATGGGATGGAACAGGTGCGATCATTAAAAAAGGTCGCGACTGGATCATTAACGAAATGAAGGCGTCAGGCCTGCGTGGTCGTGGCGGAGCGGGTTTCCCGACCGGCCTTAAATGGTCGTTTATGCCCAAGGAAAGCGACGGACGTCCGGCCTATTTGGTTGTGAACGCTGACGAATCAGAGCCAGGCACATGCAAAGACCGCGAGATCATGCGCCACGATCCGCATACTTTGGTTGAAGGATGCTTGATCGCGTCCTTCGCGATGAACGCCAATGCCTGCTATATCTACATTCGTGGCGAGTATATCCGCGAAAAAGAGGCGCTGCAGGCTGCAATCGACGAATGTTATGCCGCTGGTCTGGTGGGCAAAAACGCCGCGAAATCCGGTTGGGACTTTGATATTTATCTGACCCACGGTGCGGGCGCTTATATTTGCGGTGAAGAAACTGCATTGCTAGAAAGCCTTGAAGGCAAAAAGGGTATGCCGCGCATGAAGCCGCCATTCCCTGCGGGTGCTGGCCTTTATGGCTGCCCGACAACGGTCAACAACGTCGAATCAATTGCGGTTGTCCCGACAATCCTGCGCCGCGGTGGTGGCTGGTTTGCGGGCATGGGCCGTCCGAACAACGCAGGCACCAAGTTGTTTGCGATTTCCGGTCATGTGAACAACCCCTGTGTCGTCGAAGAAGAGATGTCTATTCCCTTCGAAGAGCTGATCGAAAAGCACTGTGGCGGCATTCGCGGTGGTTGGGATAACCTTAAGGCGGTTATTCCGGGTGGGTCGTCTGTGCCATGTGTACGCGGTGAAAACATGCGTGACGCGGTAATGGATTTTGATGCGCTAAAAGAAAAGGGTTCGTCCCTTGGCACGGCGGCGGTGATCGTAATGGACAATTCCACCGACATGATCAAAGCGATTTGGCGTTTGTCCAAATTCTACAAACACGAAAGCTGCGGTCAGTGTACGCCTTGTCGCGAAGGCACGGGCTGGATGATGCGCGTTATGGCGCGTCTGGTCGAAGGCAATGCAAGCGTCGAAGAAATCGACATGCTGCTGGACGTGACAAAACAGGTCGAAGGTCATACAATCTGTGCATTGGGTGATGCGGCCGCTTGGCCAATTCAAGGCTTGATCAAGAACTTTCGTGACGAAATCGAAGATCGCATTAAAGACAAACGAATTGCAGGGATGGCAGCAGAATGATGACACGGGGATTGATGGTATGCGCAGCATTGGCTTTGGCTGCATGTTCGACGACAGGTGCAGCGCGGTCATTTGATGATCCGGCAGTGCAAAAACTGTTCACGCAATCAACCCCGATATATTATGCCGACCTGAGCCTTGCCAATCAGATCTCGCAAAGCTGCGCACGTTACAACTATGATGCGGCGCTTGATCTTGAATTGAACGAGGCCCGCAACGAAGTGGGTCGCGGTTCGCTTTCAGCGATTTCGCAACGCGCAGCAATCGAGATTGAAACCGACGTGACCAAACGCAGCTTTGAAGCGCGTCACGATGTTGAAGTCGGTGCTGATGATCTTTGTGCTGCAGGCGACGCCGAAACACTTGAAGGATCTGCGCTTAGCGCGTTGTTGATCCCCGTTTAAGCCGCGCAGTATTATGAGAAGAATTTTAGATGGGGCTGCGAGTTTTTGCGCAGCCCTTTTCACGTCTGCTGTCTGTGGTGTGCCTGCTTGGTATACATTTGTGGCGGTGCGCGCGGAACTTGCACCGGTATGGGTCTATGGATTTGTCGCGGCACTGGCCGTTATCGGATTGATTCTGGCGTTTGCTTTCTTGCGCAAGGGCATGGACGGTATTGCGCCAACCCGCCAAAGGCGGCGGTGATATACGGCAGCTGACAACCTGCAGTCCCTTTGCGAAGGAACGACAATGCATTTGGCGGAATTCAATTTTGGCACCTTGGCCTATCCATGGGGTGATCCGCGTATTGCTGGGTTCGAGAACGCAGTCGCACAGGTGAACGAGATTGGGTCGCGCAGTCCCGGTTTTGTCTGGCGTATGCCGGATGAAGAAATGGACGCGGCCCAAAATGATCATCAGGGCGCGCTTGCAGATCGGCCCAACACGGGCCTCTACCTTGTCGGTTTGGGAAGACCCTGCATCACTTTACCACTTTGTGACACGCACTTTGCACGCGAGGATCATGAAAGGTGCGCCGGATTGGTTCGTTCCGGGCGATAGCGGGCACTTGGTCTGCTGGTGGGTTCCCGAAGGCAGTACGCCATCCGTCGCGGAAGGCATGGATCACTGGCACGCGCTGCAAAATCACGGTGCGACCGAAACGACTTTTGGATCCATGCAATTAAAGGCTTTGGCAATGCGCGGTCTTGCGCCGACACAGTGATGTCATCGCGGTGATATTGAATATCTTTCAAGCACAGACGATGTGGAAGTCAACGTTTTGCCGCAACAGCGCGGCGCAAAGGAGACTGCATATGAAAATGCCAACTATGGCCGCCGCGATCGCATTTGCCTGTGTTGTGAGTGCGGGGGCGGCCTCTGCGCAAACTGCGCTAAAGGATGTGTCTTACGTGCGGGAAGGCATCGTGAATGTCGGGATGGCCTATGAGTTATCAGAACGCTGCGGTGATCTGCGAGCGCGACTATTTCGGGGCATAAGTTTCCTACAATCGCTGAAAGACTATGCGTCTGAGTTGGGTTTCTCTGACACCGAAATTGATGACTACGTCAACGATCGAGCCGAGAAAAAGAGGCTCGAAGGGATTGCGCGCGCCCGTTTGACCGAGTTGGGTGTCGTCGAGGGCGAAGAGGCGACCTACTGCACTGTTGGCCGTGCGCAAATTGCCGCAAACACCCGTGTGGGTTGGCTGCTGCGATAAACTTCCCCCAATGGGGCGAAAATTGCTGGATTTTTTCCATATCTGACTGGCGTTGCAGGGCGGGTCGCGTTAGAACCCGACCCAACGCGTCTTAACCTTTGCGGCGATAGACGCGAGAGGGAACATATAAGGCACGCCATGTCTAATCTGCGCAAAGTCGTCATTGACGGAAAAGAGGTCGAAGTTGATGGGGCGATGACCCTGATACAGGCCTGCGAAGAAGCTGGGGTCGAAATCCCGCGTTTTTGCTATCATGAACGTCTTTCTATTGCTGGCAACTGCCGCATGTGTCTGGTCGAAGTCGTTGGCGGTCCGCCCAAACCTGCCGCATCTTGTGCGATGCAGGTCCGCGATCTGCGCCCCGGTCCCGAAGGCCAACCTCCTGTCGTGAAAACCAACTCGCCTATGGTCAAGAAGGCCCGTGAAGGCGTGATGGAGTTTCTATTGATCAACCACCCGCTGGATTGTCCGATTTGTGACCAAGGCGGTGAATGCGATCTGCAAGATCAGGCTATGGCCTATGGCGTCGATTTCAGCCGTTTCCGTGAACCTAAGCGTGCGACCGAAGATCTTGATCTTGGACCGCTTGTCGAAACACACATGACCCGCTGCATTTCCTGCACCCGCTGCGTGCGCTTCACGACCGAAGTCGCGGGTATTCACCAGATGGGCCAGACCGGCCGTGGTGAGGATGCCGAGATTACCTCTTATTTGGGCGAAACACTCGATTCGAACATGCAGGGCAATATCATTGATTTGTGCCCTGTTGGCGCGCTGGTCTCAAAGCCATACGCGTTTACGGCCCGTCCGTGGGAATTGACCAAGACCGAATCTATCGACGTGATGGATGCGCTTGGCTCGAACATCCGCGTTGACACAAAAGGCCGCGAAGTTATGCGGTTCTTGCCGCGCAACCATGACGGCGTGAACGAGGAATGGATTTCCGACAAGACCCGCTTTGTTTGGGACGGTCTGCGCAAGCAGCGCCTTGATACACCCTACATTCGTGAAAACGGCAAACTGCGCAAAGCAAGCTGGCCAGAAGCGCTTGCCGCTGCTGCCGCTGCCATGAAAGGCAAGAAGGTTGCCGGCTTGGTCGGTGATCTGGTTCCCGTTGAAGCCGCTTTTGCGCTTAAGCAATTCATTGAAGGGCAGGGCGGTTCCGTCGAATGTCGTACCGATGGGGCGAAACTGCCGATCGGCAACCGTTCCGCCTATGTTGGCACTGCGGCGATTGAAGACATCGATACTGCGCAGATGATCCAACTGATCGGAACGAACCCCCGCACCGAGGCGCCCGTTCTCAATTCCCGCCTGCGCCGTGCTTGGTCGCGTGGCGCAACTGTTGGCATGATTGGCGAACAGGTCGATCTGACCTTTGATGTGGTCGCCGTTGGCACCGACCGTCAGGCGCTGGTTGATACGGCCGCCAAAGATATGGGTGCTGTCAAAGATATGGATAGCCTTGTCGTGATCGGCATGGGCGCTGTGCGCGAAGCGGACGGCGAAGCCGTGTTGTCGCAGGCGATGGCGCTGGCAACGAAAACAAATTCCAAGTTCCTCGTGCTACACACAGCCGCGAGCCGTGTGGGTGCCATGGATGTGGGTGCTGTCACCGAAGGTGGTCTGGATGTCGCGCTCGACGGTGCAGAAGTTGTTTATAACCTTGGCGCTGACGAAGTTGACGTAAAACCCGGTGCATTCGTGATCTACCAAGGCAGCCATGGTGATCGTGGTGCGCATCGTGCCGATATCATTTTGCCGGGTGCGGCCTATACCGAAGAGAACGGTTTGTTTGTGAACACCGAAGGGCGTCCGCAATTGGCACTGCGAGCCAGCTTCCCTCCGGGTGAGGCGAAAGAAAACTGGGCAATCTTGCGGGCGCTATCTGCTGAACTGGACGCGACATTGCCGTTTGACAGCATGGCCCAGCTACGTCAGGCGATCGTCAAGGCGCATCCGCACCTTGGTCGTGTCGATGAAGTGGCTGAAAACGCATGGGAACCGATTGCAGCGAAAAACCCCGGCAAGGCTGATTTCGTGAACGCGATCACTGATTTCTACCTCACCAACCCGATTGCACGCGCATCCAGCCTGATGGCTGAACTCAGCGCCAATGCCAAAGCACGCAAAGCTGCACCAATGGCTGCGGAATAAGGACGACAAGAATGGTTGAATTCTTTACCAACACCAACCTTGGCATTGTCCTTGTGATCTTGGGGCAATGTCTTCTGGTTCTGGTTCCGCTTTTGGTGGCACTGGCGTTTTTGATGTATGCCGACCGCAAGGTCTGGGCTGCAGTGCAGATGCGCCGCGGTCCGAATATGGTGGGTCCTTTTGGTCTGCTGCAGTCATTCGCTGACTTTCTGAAGTACATCGTTAAGGAAATCGTTGTACCGGCGGGCGCTGACAAGGTTGTCTTTTTCCTTGCCCCGCTTATTGCGTTTACGCTTTCGGTGGTCGCTTGGTCTGTGATCCCGTTCAATGACGGCTGGGTTCTGGCCGATATCAATGTCGCAATCCTGTTCATCCTCGCGATTGGTTCGCTCGAGGTTTATGGCGTGATCATGGGTGGTTGGGCGTCCAACTCCAAATACCCGTTCCTCGGGTCATTGCGTTCTGCCGCACAGATGATTTCTTATGAGGTATCGATTGGCCTCATCATCATTGGCATTATCATTTCAGCCGGTTCGATGAACTTTGGCGCGATCGTTGCCGCGCAAGACGGCAATGCTGGCCTGTTCAGCTGGTTCTGGGTTGCGCACTTCCCGATGCTGTTCTTGTTCTTTATCAGCGCTTTGGCCGAAACAAACCGTCCGCCGTTCGACCTGCCCGAAGCAGAATCAGAATTGGTTGCTGGCTATCAGGTTGAATATTCCTCTACGCCGTTCCTTCTGTTCATGATCGGCGAACTGATGGCCGTTGTACTGATGTGCGCGCTCATTTCGCTGCTGTTCTTTGGCGGCTGGTTGTCCCCGATCCCGGGTTTGCCTGACGGCATCTTGTGGATGGTACTGAAGATGGCGATGGTCTTTTTCATGTTCGCGATGGTCAAGGCTATCACACCGCGCTACCGCTACGACCAGTTGATGCGCATCGGTTGGAAGGTCTTCCTGCCAATGTCGCTGGCTTGGGTTGTTTTGGTGTCGTTCTTGGCAAAATACGAAGTTCTCGGCGGCTTTTGGGCACGCTGGGCAGTAGGAGCTTAATCAATGACGCAGATGGATTACACCCGCGCGGCCAAGTACTTTCTCCTGCAGGATTTCTGGCATGGGTTCAGACTGGGCATGAAGTACTTTTTTGCGCCCAAGGCCACGCTGAACTACCCGCACGAAAAAGGCCCGTTGTCCCCGCGTTTCCGCGGCGAACACGCACTGCGTCGCTACGCCAATGGCGAAGAACGCTGCATTGCTTGTAAGCTGTGTGAGGCCGTTTGCCCTGCCCAAGCGATTACAATCGACGCGGAACCACGTGATGACGGCAGCCGCCGCACCACGCGCTACGACATCGACATGACCAAATGCATCTACTGTGGTTTCTGCCAAGAGGCTTGTCCCGTGGATGCGATTGTCGAGGGGCCGAATTTCGAATTCAGCACCGAAACCCGTGAAGAACTTTATTACGACAAGGAAAAGCTGCTCGAGAACGGCGACCGCTGGGAAACAGAGATTGCACGCAATCTGGAACTGGATGCACCGTACAGATGACCGATCAGAACCCCTTTGAAGCAATGATGAAGATGGGTCAGGAATGGGCCAAGTCGATGAACGTCGACGCCGATACCTTTACCCCGAAGGGCTTTGAAAAGCTCTGGCCGACGATGTCGAAAGAAACAATGGAGATGTTCTTTGGCAACGGGCTGAATCCCGACGGGTTGGACGCAAAGACGCGTCTTTTGCTGACCCTTGCTGGTTTGACCGTGTTGGGCGCTCAGGCCGAGGCGCAGATCCGCCTCACTGTACGTCACCTGATCGAGGCCGACGCCACGAAACAAGAAATTGCCGAAGCGATTGCCCAAATGGGCATGTTCGCTGGCGTGCCTGCCATGACCAAGGCCATGGAACTGGCAAATGAAGTGTTGGAAAAGGACGAAAGCGCATGACCGTCTTCGCGTTCACATTTTACCTATTCGCGGTGACGACGATCACGGGTGGCCTGATGACCGTCGTTAGCCGCAACCCTGTGCATTCAGTGCTGTGGTTGATTTTGGCGTTTTTGTCGTCCGCTGGATTGTTTGTGACCTTAGGCGCCGAATTCGTCGCTATGTTGCTGATCATTGTCTATGTCGGCGCGGTCGCAGTTTTGTTCTTGTTCGTTGTGATGATGCTTGATGTTGATTTCGCAGAGTTGAAAGCGGAAATGACCAAGTACCTGCCGCTGGGTTTGCTGATCGGTGTGGTTGTGCTGATGCAACTGGCGATGGCGCTAGGTGTTTGGGGCTTTGCAGACGGTGCCGAAGGGCGTATCGCCGCGCCGATTGCTGCTGACGTCGAAAATACCCGCGCCTTGGGCCTGATTATCTATGATGATTATATCCTGCTGTTCCAACTGTCTGGTTTGATCCTGCTGGTTGCGATGATTGGTGCCATTGTGCTGACGCTGCGCCACCGCGTGGATATCAAGCGCCAGAATGTTCTTGCGCAAATGTATCGTGATCCTGCCAAAGCGATGGAACTTAAAGACGTGAAACCGGGGCAGGGCCTGTGATGAAGACTGAAGGAATGTCCCAATGATCGGACTTGAACATTATCTCACAGTGGCAGCCGCCCTGTTTGTCATTGGTATCTTCGGGCTGTTCTTGAACCGCAAGAACGTGATCATCTTGTTGATGAGCATCGAATTGATGCTTCTCGCGGTGAATATCAACCTGGTCGCTTTCTCAAGCTTCCTCGGCGATCTGGTCGGGCAAGTCTTTACGTTGTTCGTGCTGACAGTCGCCGCCGCCGAGGCCGCGATTGGCCTCGCGATCCTTGTTTGCTTCTTCCGCAACCGTGGAACCATCGACGTTGAAGACGTCAACGTGATGAAGGGTTAAGACAAATGGAAACCATCATCCTTTTTGCGCCACTTGTTGGTGCTATCCTGTGCGGATTTGGCTGGAAATTGATCGGCGAAACCGCGGCGCAGTGGGTTTCAACAAGCCTTTTGTTCCTTGCGGCATTCTTCTCGTGGATCATCTTTTTGACGTTTGATGCCTCGGCACATGTCAACGGCACTTATACCGTGAACATCCTGCGCTGGATCGAAAGCGGCACGCTGAGCACTGATTGGGCGATCCGTATGGACCGTCTGACCGCAACGATGCTGATCGTGATTACGACTGTGTCCGCGCTCGTTCACCTGTATTCATTCGGCTACATGGCCCATGACGACAACTTCAAAGAAGGCGAAAGCTATCGCCCACGTTTCTTTGCGTATCTGTCATTCTTTACCTTCTCGATGTTGATGCTTGTCACAGCCGACAACCTTGTTCAGATGTTCTTTGGATGGGAAGGCGTGGGCGTCGCGTCCTATCTTCTTATCGGGTTCTACTATCGCAAACCAACCGCCAACGCTGCAGCGATCAAGGCGTTCGTCGTCAACCGTGTTGGTGATTTCGGCTTCGCACTTGGTATTTTTGCGCTTTACATGATGACCGATAGTATTCGGTTTACTGATATCTTTGCCGCCATCCCTGATCTGGCCGAGCAGACGATTACATTCTTGTGGACTGACTGGAACGCCGCAAACCTGATCGCGTTCTTGCTGTTCATCGGTGCGATGGGCAAGTCAGCCCAGCTGTTCCTGCACACTTGGTTGCCTGATGCGATGGAAGGCCCGACGCCTGTGTCCGCCCTGATCCACGCGGCGACCATGGTTACGGCTGGTGTTTTCCTTGTCTGCCGCATGTCGCCGCTGATGGAATATGCGCCGCAAGCCACAAACTTTATCGTCTTCCTAGGCGCAAGCACGGCGTTCTTCGCAGCGACGGTTGGTCTGGTGCAAAACGACATCAAGCGCGTCATCGCATATTCTACCTGTTCGCAGTTGGGCTATATGTTCGTGGCCGCAGGTTTGGGTGCCTATTCTGTCGCGATGTTCCACCTT
>Ga0208544_10000984_pt1 | contig 20383 bp, 14 predicted proteins | sample DEB08_DNA_9_FD_184526 | JGI IMG/M metagenome (GOLD analysis project Ga0208544, IMG submission 184526) | Aqueous microbial communities from the Delaware River and Bay under freshwater to marine salinity gradient to study organic matter... | ecosystem: Environmental > Aquatic > Marine > Coastal ... | reverse complement strand
ATTTCCCGCTGACGATTAGTCATATTTATAGCTGGTGTTGGACGTCCTCTACTCATAATTTCTGCTTTTTTTGAAAAACCGCAAAGTTACAATAAATACTATTTAGAACTTCATGCGTAAACCACTAGCAATAATTACTTTTTGTCCAATAGCTTCATTTACAACAATAAAATACAATCCGTTTATCAAATTTTGTACATCTAATTCTACTTTTGATGTCTTAGCAGTTTGTTGTAAAACCAATCGACCATAAACATCAAAAATTTGTATCTCTCCTAAATTATCGGTTGAATTTTGTAACGCTAAAGATAAATAAGCAGTAGCTGGATTTGGCGCAATTAATAACTCATTTGTGTCGGAATCTACCTCATTTAAATTAGTCGTTCCTCCCTCATTATTACCCTCAAAAGTTGGGGTTTTAAAGTCAAAAGCGCCTGTTCCATTAGGTGTTCGGGCGTAGGCAACATCTGTTTGTTGTTCTCCAAACGTCACTTCATCTACAACCAAAGTATCTGGATTTACTAAAAATAATTCTTCTCCAGAAGCGGATAACTTAAAATTAGCATGTAACCCTTCTTGCATCCCATCTTCATCTGCCCAAACAATCAAATAGCCATTGGCAGGAATGATTGTACCTTCTGGAATATCATACTTATCTAAATTTGCCGAATTATCTGACAAAAAGTAGCCTGTTAAATCGATATCGGAATTGGTCGTATTAAACAATTCAATCCAGTCATCAAATTCTTCATCTTGATCCGCCACTGTTGCATCATTGGATGCCATCAATTCATTAATAACGACATCGCTATCTTGGGAAGTTCCCACCCTCACCCGATAAACATATACATCATGCTCTGCTCCTTTTGGCGCATATGTAACCGTATTGACCGCATCCGCCGCAATTGCTTCCACATAATATCGAACATAACTACCTGAGGTAAAACTAGGAATGGTCGCACTAAATGTGCCGTCTCCATTTGCAGTCATCTCCACTCTGTCAAATGTTCCAACCAAACCTTTCCCATAATACAACCGAACCTTTTCTACGCTATTATCCCCAGCAACCGTCGTAGTAATCGTTACCGTTTCGTCACTTGCAGGGGAAGTAGTTATCGTACTAACATCCGCAATCGTTAAGCCTTCTGCCCCCATTTCTGAATGGCTCAACAAAAAATCTCTTCTTTCTCGAACGTGATTTTTCAAATTAATAATCTCCGCTTCAAATTCAGCAGGTTCATATATTCGTTTGGTATCATTTTGAACAGACGCTCTAATTTGAGCCGCATAATTATCTATCAATTCATCCAAATAAGTTGGCGTAAAGTGGTCTTCCAAAATAACTCTAAAATGAGCTAAATATCGCTGCCTCAAATCGGGGCTAGCAAAAAGTCGATTGGCTAAAGGAAAATCTATTTCATTTTCTCGATAAAAAGGTGTCCACACACTTGTATTTTGAAATTGCATGACACTATTTCCATCATATTCAAGCGGTACTAAACGCCCAGTCTCCGCTTCCCAATACACATAATAATCCATTCCTCCTTTACTAAGATATCCATCAGCATCCGTGAATAAATTCTCATGTGCCATAAACCAAAGCGATTTATCAATGTCCAAATAACCTTTCAAATTATCGTATAAATCATTGTCTGTCGGTAGTAAATTTAACTTTTCAGTTCCTAGCGCCAAATCTTCCCAAGGGTTTTCCTTACTTGTTTTTTTCAAGGTATAATTAGCAATATAGGCCGTATCCGCACCAAGAAAGTTGAGCGTAGACATTCCTTGACCAAAATTTCCGCCGCCACCGCCACCTGCACCACCAGGGCCGCCACCTCCTGGTCCACCTGGACCGCCGCCTCCAGGGCCGCCGCCAACTGGGCCACCACCCGCACCTGCTAATGCGCCTTCCTGAAGCGCACGCCATCGAGTGCCATCATTACTCAAAAACCATTCTCTGATAAATTCTCCATTCGGTTGTTGCACATTCTCATAAGGCCCCCAATAAGTACCATTAATGTATAATTCCGCAAAGTTCGTTTTCAATCCGGGTGTATAATTTCTACCAACATGATTATACAGTATTTCTCGAATAGAAGAAGGGTCTTCATAATTCCCATTTAAATTTAGGGTCTCGTACCCTTTTACATCTTGCCCGTCAATAAAGGCATCCATTGAAATATTAAATGATTTTTTTTCAGAATCATTTCTAAAATCAGAAGTAGCCCCTTTAAATCGAACTCCTACACTATCAAATACTTCCCCATCAATGGTAACCGATGCTAGGACATCATTATCTCCTGCCGCCGTTATTTCTGCCCAAAAATTATCATTAGGAAAAGTTAATTCAACAATTCTAATTTTAGATTCATTATAAAATCCCGAAGTAGCTTGCCCGCCCAATTGTAAGCGAGTACCATCAGCAGAGAGCTGCATTTCTTTGGGGAAGTTTTGGCTAAAAGCCAGAAAAGTAAAGCAACTCAAGATAATTGTACAGATTTTTTTCATGTTAATAGTTGTTATTTTCTAATGATGTGGTTTTAAAAATAGGGTTTACTAATAAATAAATGAGCAAATTTAAGTTTATAAAAGATGGTATTTGGTAAGGAGGATTATAGCGCGCACATCTCAAAATGTCGTTCGTAGCTTAGACCTCTGGTCTGAGTAGCCTTAGCATACCTACTCAGACCAGAGGTCTAAGCTACTTTTAATGTTCAATTAATTTTTAATGCGACATTTTGAGGTGCGTATTCATTGCTATTACGGATTAGTGAAGGAACACGGATAATTATCAATTTCTTATCTAACACTCTAATACTTGCCTCACATCTCCTACTCATAAATAGTCTACATTTAATTTTATCCAATTAGCTATTTCTATAATAAGACATCCCATCATCAATTGTACTCATTTTTCTCAAAATATTATTAACCAAAATTATGCTTTTAACGTTATTAGAGTAGAAACTAAAACCAAAATGCTTCGATGATAAAAATAATTGAATGCCCAAGAGATGCCATGCAGGGCTTAAAGGAATTTATTCCAACGGAAATCAAAGCTGCTTATATCAATCAATTATTGAAAGTTGGTTTTGACACCATAGATTTTGGGAGTTTTGTCTCTCCCAAAGCTATTCCTCAAATGAAGGATACAGCAAAGGTGTTAAATTTATTAAAATTAGAAAAAACAACGTCTAAATTATCAGCCATTGTCGCCAATAAAAGAGGGGCAGTAGACGCTTGTCAGTTTGAAGAGATTGCTTATCTAGGCTACCCTTTTTCTATTTCTGAAACGTTTCAAATTAGAAATACCAATGCTACGATTGAAGAATCTTTGGAAAGAGTTCAGGCTATTCAAAATTTATGTTTGGCGCATAATAAAGAACTAAATGTCTATATTTCAATGGGTTTTGGTAATCCTTATGGCGATGAATGGAATGTAGATATTGTTCAAAAATGGGTCAGTCGATTAGTAGATATGGGCATTCACCTATTCTCCTTATCCGATACTATCGGCGTTTCTAATCCAGATAATATTAGCTATTTATTCACTAATTTGATCCCTCTTTTTCCTACTGTTGAATTTGGTGCTCACCTACACACGCCGCCTCATAATTGGAAAGAAAAAGTAGCTGCTGCTTATCTGAGTGGTTGTCGTCGGTTTGACGCCGCCATTAAAGGATTTGGCGGTTGCCCTATGGCAAAAGACGATTTAACGGGCAATATGGCAACGGAAAATTTATTACATTTCTTTGATGAAGTAAATATTGAATTAGGACTTGACCGTTATGCTTTCAATTTAGCGTTTAGGCAGTCGTCCGATGTTTTTCCGTTGCATTGATTTAACTATTCAGACACTAGTGGTACAATTTATAAGTCTTTGACAGGTTAACTTGTATTGTTGCGATGTTACCGTGTTGCCTTGTTGTCGATAAAACATGGCAACAACGCAACACCGCAACCTTAAATATTAGTTGTCAATCATTTATGAATCAAACCACTAGATGTGCTAATTTTAAGCTTTTTTACTTTTAAAAAATTATTACGAAAACCATGGCATAAATTGAAATTAGCTTAATAATAAAAATAGTATTCTCCACTATCTTTCAATTTTCGATTGAATTTTCTGATATTTGCGCCGAATTTGAAGTTTGGAACAAATTAAATCAATTAATGTATCGTCGGAATAGTAAAATAATTATAGCCATCGTCATTGCCATTACGGCAGTACAACTATTTCGTTTTCAGGACATTAAGTTCGATTATGACCTTACAAAATTCTTTCCTGTAAATAGCCCTGAGACTGATTTTTTCATGGATTACAGTGAAAAATATGCTTGGGATGATGACTTTGTACTGATTGGTTTATACAATGAAGCAGGTATTTTTCAACAAGATTTCTTACAGAAAATAGATAGTTTGAGTAAGGAGTTGAGAAAAATGGAAGAAATCACATCTGTTTATTCTCCAACGACCATTAATATCCTTCGAAAGACGCCCTTTTCTAGTGGGGTCATTACTAAGCCATATATTACCATTGACCAACCCGATAAATATGCGGCTGATAGTGCCCGTATTTATAGACATTATGAGTTAGTAGACCGTTTATTCGCTAGAGATGGAAAATCAGTAGGTATTATTTTAGGACAAAAACCTAAATTAGGCGTAGAAGGCTGTCAAGGATTAGTTGATAAAATAGATGGATTAATCAATCAAATTGGTTTTAAAGAGGCACATTATGCGGGAAAATGCTTTAGTCAAACGGCCTACACCTCCCTCGTTCAAAGTGAAGTCTTACTATTTGTAGGGTCTTCTGTCGTTATGATTATCTTCTTTTTATTCCTGAGTTATCGAAAAATATGGAGTATTTGGATGCCTCTATTAGTGATTATGACGACCGTTGTTTGGGCAATGGGTACGATGATTTGGGCAGGCGAATCCATTAATTTTATTTCCAATATCATCCCTACTATTTTAATGATTATTGGAATTTCTAATGTCATTCACCTTTTCACAAAATATCGTTTATTAATTCGGAAAGGCATCGAAAAAATGGAAGCTTTGCATACTTCCATTCGAGAAGTAGGTTTTGCAACTATTTTCACTTCTTTGACGACTATATTAAGTTTTCTAACACTGACAACTTCTGATGTTGACCCCTTGGTTAAATTGGGTATTTATGCTTCCTTAGGTTTAGTTTTTGCTTTCATTTTAACTTATACCCTTTTCCCCGCTATGCTGATTTTATATAAACCAGCTTACACCTTAGCACCTGAACAGTTAAAAGAAGTATGGCAACCATTTTTGTACAAAATCTTTCTTTGGGTTAAAAAACATCCAAAAGCTATCATATTAGGTTCATTATTCATTACCGCATTAAGTATTTACGGAACAACCCTGCTTAGAATAAATAACCACCTAGTAGAAGATTTAAAAACCATGGATGCTGGAAGAGTCGCTACTGGCTTTTTTGAAGAACGATTTTCTGGCACTCGACAGTACGAATTGGCATTAAGTTTAAAAGATAGCACTAAGACTATTTTCGATAGGGAAGTACTACTTGCGATGGAACAGCTAGAAGGATTCATGGAGAAGGAATTTGGTAATAATTATTGGTTTAGTCCAGTAAGCATCATCAAGGCCAGTAACAGAATTGACCACGGTGGAAATGAAGCTTATTTTAAGATACCAAAAACCCAAAGAAAAATAGATAAACTAGTCAAAGAAATTAAGAAAAATAGCAAGCGAACTGCTAATTTCCCAACCGTCTATACCCCTGATGAAAAAAATGCCCGACTATCTGGTAAAATCGCCGATATTGGTAGTTACGAAGCAAGAATCAGGAATGGTCATTTAGATGAGTTTATGACCGCTCAAAAATTGACAGACATTTTTGATTATAAATATACAGGCTCTGTACATTTGAATGATTTAAATGGTTATAATGTCGCCTTTAATGTACTGAATGGTTTATTATTTTGTATTGCTTTCATTATGATATTGGTCGGCGTAATGTTCCGTTCTATAAAAATGTCTATCATAGGCATGGTCTCTAATGTTTTACCATTACTAATTATAGCTGGCATTATGGGCTATATGGGCATTGATATAAAAATCCCAACTGCTATTATTTTTATTCTCTCCTTTGGAATAGCTGTAGACGATTCGATTCACTTTCTCAGTACATTAAGGTTAGAATTAAGCAAGGGTAAAAAAGTAGAAGAATCTATTAGAAATACTTTCTTAACTACGGGAAAAGCCATTATTGTAACCTCCCTAATTTTGTCTGGAGGCTTTTTAACTTTGGCACTTTCTTCCTTTTCTGGCACCTTTTATATTGGATTTTTCACTAGTCTCTGTTTAATTTTTGCTGTTACAGCAGATTTGATTTTATTACCTGCACTGATTTTGTTGTTTTATAAAAAATAAATTAAGCGCAACTTAAAATATAGTAAAGAAGTGTTTTTTCAAATAGTCCTTTTTTGTTTTTACAAACGGAACTTTATTTTTTTCAGGAATAAATTAGTAATAACACGACTACACTATATAAAAAACAAATAACTACTAATCAGTTATTTAAGCTATAATTACACTACGTCATTGCACAAAAAACACAATATAATCGGCTACTTCCAGTTTAAGGCCGAGTAATCAAAGAATATTCTTTTTTTTACAAAATGACGTAGTAGAGTTGTAGTAATTTTTAGTTAATATCATATAATTTACCCTACATTTGTCCTAATAAAACTACCTAAAAAATAAACAACAAATCAGCCTTATTCAAGTAAGACCTAAGCAATTGAAATTGTTAATTGAATAAAAATCAAGTACACTAAAATGATGAATGTCTTAGAACCAAAGCGAGATGTTAAGACTAACTTACAAATTGAGATAAGTCAAGTAGAAATCAACAAGGAAAGTTATTTCAAGATTTCGAATGCTGACCTAATGGATCCATTTTTCATGAGCATCGTCAGTGATTCAAATCATTGGATGTTTATTGCTAGTAATGGTGGATTAAGTGCTGGAAGAAAGAATTCGGAATATGCTTTATTCCCTTATTATACTTCTGATAAAATCACAGAATCAGCGGAAATAACAGGAAGTAAAAGTATTTTCTTAGTAGATAAAGCTGGTAAAAGCAATATATGGGAACCCTTTTCTGATAGATATGATGGAATACATAGCATAACTAGAAACTTATACAAGAACATCTATGGAAATAAAGTGATTTTTGAAGAAATCAACCATGATCTTGAATTAAGTTATAGGTATCAATGGAGTTCTAGTAACCAATTTGGTTTTGTCAGACAATCGACGCTCCAGAATAATGCGGCTGATGCAGTAAAAATCTCGTTGCTAGACGGAATTCAAAACATTGTACCTGCTGGCGTAGAAAGTGCGCAGCAAAATGCTAGCAGTAATTTGGTAGATGCCTATAAAAGAAGTGAATTAGAAAAAGAAACGGGTCTAGGCATTTATGCCTTGAGCGCTATTATTGTAGATAAGGCAGAACCGAGTGAAGCACTTAAAGCAAATATTGTTTGGTCTTTAGGGCTCGAAAATCCTAAACATCTAGTATCTTCTTTACAGCTAAAGCATTTTAGGAAAAGAAGACCTATCCAAGAAGAAACGGATGTAAAAGCAGAAAAGGGCGCTTATTTTCTGAATACAGAATTAGTACTTCCTGCTAAAGCCCAAAAAGAATGGCTGATTATTGCGAATGTCAATCAAAATCATGCAGCGGTTGCTCAAATTTCGGAAACAATTCGTAAAGAAAAAGACTTAGCCAATTTAATCAAAAAAGATATAGAAAGAGGAACGCAACAATTAATTGAATTGAATGCAGCTTCCGACGGATTGCAATTAACTGCCGATAAATTTAGAGATACCAGACATTTTGCCAATGCCTTATTCAATATTATGCGAGGCGGTATCTTCGATAATAATTATCAAGTAGAAAAATGGGATTTCCGTACTTATTTGGCAAAAGCAAACCAAAAAGTAGCGACCGCTCACGAAGCTATCATTGCCGAACTTCCAGAACAATTTTCATTAGCACAATTAAAGAAAGTAGCAGCAAATAGTGCAGACAGCCATTTTAAACGATTGTGTTTAGAATATATGCCACTTAAATTTAGCCGAAGACATGGTGATCCAAGTAGACCTTGGAATAAATTCTCTATCAATACTCGAAGTGAAATTGACGGTTCAAAAATATTAGACTACCAAGGCAATTGGAGAGATATTTTTCAGAATTGGGAAGCCTTAGCGCACTCCTATCCTGAATTTATGGAAAGTATGATTCATAAATTTTTGAATGCGTCCACTTTCGATGGCTATAATCCTTACCGAGTAACAAAAGATGGCTTTGATTGGGAATCAATTGAACCAGATGATCCTTGGTCTTACATCGGTTATTGGGGGGATCACCAAATCATTTATTTATTGAAGTTTTTGGAATTTATTGAAAAACATGCACCGGGTAGCCTAGAAAATTATTTTGATAAAGACCTTTTTGTTTATGCCAATGTGCCTTATAAAATTAAGGAATATAAAGCTATTCTTAAAAATCCAAAAGATACGATTGATTTTGACTATAATTCAGACCAAACGATACGGGAACTTAGAACCAAAATGGGGGCAGATGGTGCTTTATTACAAGCTAAAGATGGTACTATTTACCAAGTTAATTTTATTGAAAAAATCTTAGCGACTGTATTAGCTAAATTATCCAATTTTATTCCAGAAGGCGGTATTTGGATGAGTACCCAACGCCCCGAATGGAATGATGCCAATAATGCTTTGGTGGGTAACGGGGTCTCGATGGTTACCTTATATTACTTAAGACGATTTCTAAATTTCTTTGATCAATTATTCAATGATTCAACTGTAAAAAAAGTTGACATTTCAGTTGAATTAGCTCAATTTTTCAAACAAGTAGTCAATACCTTTGATAAAAATCAACACTTACTAGCTGGTCAAATTGATGATATTAATCGCAAATTCATTTTAGATGCCTTAGGACAAGCAGCTAGTGATTACCGACAACAGATTTACAAGCGTTCTTTTTCCCGTAAAAAGAAGTCGGTTAGCATCAAGAAGCTCAAGAGTTTTGTTAAGGTAAGTTTGCAATATCTAGATCATTCTATTGCCGCCAACAAAAGAAGTGATAACTTATACCATGCTTATAACCTAATGACGGTTAAAAATAAGCAAGCAGTTTCCATTTCTTATTTGAGTGAAATGCTGGAAGGACAAGTAGCTGTATTAAGTGCAGGTTCGCTATCTTCTAAAGAAGCATTAGCAGTTTTGGATAGTTTAAAAAATAGCAAACTGTTTCGGGAAGACCAATACAGTTATATCCTTTATCCTAATAAGGATTTACCAGGATTTATTGCCAAAAATAGAATTCTAGCAAAGCAGGTTACCAAAAGTAAATTACTAAAAGGATTAGTAAAAGCAGGCAATACGCAGATTATAGAAAAAGATGTGAAAGGTCATTATCATTTCAACGGCAATTTCAGAAATGCCAATGATTTAAATCTGGCTTTAGATAAATTAAGTACAAGCGAATTTGCTTCAGCAGTTAAAAAAGATAAAGATTTAGTAGGACAAATTTTTGAAGAAGTATTTAATCACAAGGCATTTACTGGTCGGTCAGGCACATTCTTTGGTTATGAAGGGCTTGGTTCTATCTATTGGCACATGGTTTCTAAATTGCTATTAGCCGTACAAGAATGTTGTTTAAAAGCCATTGCGGAAAAGGAAAGTGAAAAAGTAATTGGTCGATTAATAGAACATTATTATGAAATCAATGCAGGTATCGGAGTCCACAAATCTCCTCAACTCTATGGTGCTTTTCCAACAGATCCTTATTCTCACACACCCGCAGGAAGAGGCGCACAGCAACCGGGCATGACTGGTCAAGTGAAAGAAGATATTTTAAGTAGATTTGGAGAATTAGGTGTTTTGGTCAAAGCAGGCCAACTTCATTTCCAGCCTAACTTATTGAAAAAAGAAGAATTTCTGACAACAGCTAGCGTATTTAACTACGTGGATATTCAAGGAACGCATCGACAATTAGAGGTAGCCAAAAATGCGCTATGTTTTACTTATTGTCAAGTACCAATTGTTTATCAACTTTCTAAAAAAAGTAGTTTGGAAGTTGTCCATAAAAATAATGTCCTCCTAAAATTTGATGCATCCAATTTAGATGCGGCAACTAGTAAACAAATTTTTAAAAGAACGGGCGATGTGCGTCAAATTATTGTTAAAATTAAAGAAACCCTATTAAAATGATGATAAAGTCGCCTATATTGGTCTTCCTAAAATTAATGGCTATCCTACTGATTTTAAGCCTTTCTTTTTCTTGTAGTAATTCACAAGAAACAGAAAAAACAGTACCCTTAACTGAAACTAAAACAGGGTTAACGCCTAAAGAAATTTTGGGTAATCCAAAATATTTGGCGATTTCTTATGGTGGATACCGTAAAAATAGTCGAGATGTACAGCCAACAATTGAAGAATTAAAAGAGGACATGAAAATCCTTGCGGCTATGGGCATTGGTATCTTGCGAACCTATAATGTACAATTGGCGCAAGCAGGCAATCTTTTAGAAGCGATTCATCAATTAAAACAGGAAGACCCTACATTTGAGATGTATGTCATGTTAGGCGCATGGATTAATTGTGAAAATGCTTGGACAGAAAAGCCAAATCATGAGGCAGAAGACCTAGCGGGCAACACTTCAGAGATTGAAAGAATCGTAGGTTTAACAAATAAGTATCCAGAAATTGTGAAGGTCATTGCGGTAGGTAATGAAGCCATGGTTCATTGGGCAGCTACTTATTTTGTCCGACCTGGCATTATCTTGAAATGGGTGAATCATTTACAAAATTTACAACAGACCAACCAATTACCTAAGGATATTTGGATTACTAGTTCCGATAATTTTGCTGCTTGGGGCGGTGATGGGGCAGAATATCATGTCGAAGATTTAAACAAATTGATAAAAGCAGTAGATTACGTCTCTCTACATATTTATCCGATGCATGAAACGCATTATAAACCCGATTTTTGGGGCGTCTTTGAAGGAGAAGAAAACTTATCGGATATAGAAAAAATAGAGGTGGCAATGGCTCGTGCTAGAGATTTTGGTATTGCCCAATATGACAAAACCGACGCTTATATCAAGAGTTTAGGCATCGAAAAACCGATTCATATTGGAGAAACTGGTTGGGCAAGTTCTTCTAATGGATTCTATGGTCCTGATGGAACAAAAGCGACTGATGAATACAAAGAAGGGGTATATTATCAGTTGATGAGAGACTGGACCAAACAAAATGGAATGGCTTGTTTTTACTTTGAAGCCTTTAACGAAAATTGGAAAGATGAAAAAAATATAGGTGGTTCAGAAAATTTCTTTGGACTTTTTACGATTGACGGACAAGCAAAATATGCCTTATGGGATTTGGTAGATAAAGGTGTTTTTAAAGGATTAGGCAGAAGTGGAAAAACGATTGGAAAAACTTATGATGGTAATAAAGAAGCATTGCTAAAAGAAGTAAAGTTACCACCTACAAAAGGGAAATTGGTAGGTGCACACTAAAAGTAGCTTGGGCTTCCAGCCCGAGTAGGGGCAGCTACTTATTTCTCGGTCAGCCTGCTAAGCTACCTATTAATCAAGTTAATCAAGGCGAATGAATTCGCCAATACAAAACGAAAAAGAATGACACAACAGAAAACGGAAATGGTAAATCAAGTACCTTTTGGCCAAAAGGTTGCTTTTGGGCTAGGCATGTTAGCCAATCAAATGTTTCCAGCAGCGCTTGGTATTTTTATGGTAGTCTTGGTACAAGATTTGGGTTTCCCACCTTTGTTGTGGGGTATTTTATTTTTTCTACCTCGGATTTTTGATTGCTTTACGGACCCTATCATGGGCTTTATTTCTGATAATACGAGATCTAAATGGGGGCGACGAAGACATTATGTGTTTACTGGTGCCATTATCATGGGTTTTTCCTATTTTTTCATGTGGCAGCTATATCCAGAAAATAGCCTGACGTATAACTTCACTTACTTTTTAATTTGGTCTATTGTCTTCTATTTAGGCTTAACTATATTTAGTGTCCCTTATGTAGCAATGGGTTATGAAATGAGTGATGATTTCCATGAAAGAACCAATATTATGGCAGTTGCCCAATGGATTGGTCAATGGGCATGGGTAATTGCTCCTTGGTTTTGGGTTATTTTGTATGAGCCAGAATGGTTTGCGGATGCTGCGGCAGGCTGTAGAGAATTGTCTATTTGGGTCGGTGCTTCCTGTATGATTTTAGCAATGGTCCCCGCTATTTTTATAAAAAGTGAATCTACCCTTGATGATACAAGCCTTAATCCACTTAGTATGAAAAATATAGGAGGTAGTTTAAAGGAAATTTTCGCAGGCTTTAAGGACGCTTTTCAAAATACACCATTTAGAAAATTGTGCATTGCTACCTTTTTTATATACAATTCTTTTTATTCCATTGCTGCCTTTTCCTTTTTTATTATTGTTTACCATATGTTTGATGGCGATGCTAGTGCAGCAGGGATTTGGCCTACACTTCATGGAAGTATAGGTGCCCTTGCGACTACCTTTATTGTTATACCGACCATCACCTATATGTCAAAAAAGATGGGAAAAAAGAAAACCTTCCTCATTTCTCAAGGCATCTCTATCCTTGGTTATATTATGTTTTGGTTTTTATTCGTCCCAGGACAACCCTATCTATTTCTAATTGCCCTTCCATTTTTCTCTTTTGGTATTGGTGCGCTATTTACGCTAATGATGTCAATGACGGCGGATGTTTGTGATTTAGATGAATTGAATACAGGTAAGCGAAGAGAAGGTATTTTTGGCGCTATTTATTGGTGGATGGTCAAATTTGGATTTGCTATAGCAGGATTATTGAGTGGTTTATTTATGGCATGGGTAGGATTCACCCCTGATGCAGCCGTACAACCAGAAGGCGCCGTAACAGGTATGCGCATGTTCTATTCTGGCTTTCCAATAGTAGGAACCTTAATAGCTATGTGGATAATGAGAGATTATGGTTTGACGGAAGAAAAAGCGATGGAAATTAAAGCACAGTTAGATTTAAAGAAAGCAAATTTGTGATTAGTTATTTGTGACTAGATGGTTTCCGTAAATACCCTTAGTTTTGTGCCAATTAATTGGGATTGTATTTTTACTTAGCAGCGGACATTATAACAGCGCCAACTAATCACCAATCACTAGTCACCAATCACTAACTACACAACATGACCAATAAAGAAATCGCCAACGCTTTTCAAGACCTTGCCAAAATAATGGAATTGCATAAGGAGAATAAATTTAAAATTCGTTCTTATTCAAGTGCCTATATTACCCTTAGAAAATTAGGAACGCCACTAACGGAAATGTCCGATGCAGACATCAATGACATTAAAGGTGTTGGTAAAGCCATCAGTGGAAAAATTAGGGAATTACTGGATAATGGGGAGATGGCAACCTATCAGAAATATGCAGACAAAACACCTGCTGGGGTCATGGAAATGCTCAAAATAAAAGGATTTGGACCTAAGAAAGTCGAGGTCATTTGGCGAGAAATGGAGATAGAAACGATTGGAGAATTATTATACGCCTGTGTAGAAAATCGGCTGATTGAAGCTAAAGGTTTTGGGCAAAAGACGCAGGAAGATTTACGGCAAAAACTAGAATATTATTTAAAAAGTAAAGATTCATTTCATTTTGCATCTTTAGAATCAGAGGCGACTGAATTGCTTGTTAGTTTAAAAAAGCAATTACCCACTGCTCAAATTGAATTGACTGGAGCAATCAGGCGATTAAGTCCTATCTTAAATAATATTGAAATTTTAATAGCTTCAGATAATGCGATTAATAGCATTTTTAACGAAGAAAAATTAGTTCTACAAAGCGAAGAAAAAGGGACTTACCAAGTAAAAACAGAACATGGAACACCTGTGATTCTTTACCATTGCCCAGCCAATGAATTTGGGGCTAAACAATTTTTGCATTCTGGTAATCAACCATTTATTGATGCCTTTTTAGAACAATCACCCATTAAAACTTTCAAAGGAATTGCTACAGAAGCAGCCATTTTTGAAGCCGCTTCCCTACCCTATATTGTCCCCGAATTAAGAGAAGAATCGACTATTTTAGCTATTGCCAAAGCAGGCAATTTACCTACGCTCATTGAGGTAAATGATATTAAGGGCGTTATTCATAGTCACACGACTTATAGTGATGGCTTGAATACCGTTAAAGAGATGGCGGAGTATAGTCAATCCCTTGGTTATCAATATATTGGCATTACCGACCACTCTAAAGCTGCTTTTTATGCCAATGGTTTAAAGCCAGATAGATTATACCAACAATGGGCAGAGATTGACCAATTGAACGAAGGTTTTGGTGCTGATTTCAAAATCTTAAAAGGTATAGAATCAGACATTTTAAATGATGGCTCTTTAGATTATGAAGCAGATATTTTAAAGCAATTTGATTTTATTATTGCCTCCGTTCACTCCAATTTAAAAATGGATGAAACTAAAGCAACCAATAGACTAGTCAAAGCTATTGAAAACCCATATACTACGATGTTAGGGCATCCTACTGGACGACTTTTACTATCCAGAGAAGGCTATCCAATTGACTATCCAAAAGTAATTGATGCTTGTGCCGCCAATGGCGTTTATATCGAATTAAATGCCCATCCTTATCGCTTGGATTTAGATTGGACTTGGATTCCTTATGCTTTAGAAAAAGGGGTGAAAATTTCAATAAATCCTGATGCGCATAGTACTAAGGGGATTCACGATATTCATTATGGAACTTTGGCTGCTCGGAAAGGGATGTTGACGAAGGAGATGTGTTTGAATGCTTTGAACTTGGAGGATTTTGTGAGAGCTATTGGAGCAAAATAATAGGTATTATTCCCCAAACTCATTCCCCATCATCTGCCAAACCGTAATAAACAAAGCTGCAATAATTGGCCCAATCACAAATCCAGATAAACCAAACCAAGTAATCCCACCCAAAGTTGAAATCAAAATCAAATAATCAGGCATTTTCGTATCTTGTCCAACCAAACGAGGGCGTAAAATATTATCTGCTAATCCAATCACTAAAGCACCAACTACTAAAATAGCAATCGCTCGACCAATTTCTCCTTGAAAAAATAAAATGATTGCTGCGGGCAGCCAAATAATCGTACTGCCAATAGGTAACAGGGATAAAAATATCATTACAACACCCCATAACATGGCGGCAGGAATATCAACCGCCCAAAATAATAATCCACCAATAACTCCCTGTAAAATGGCGACCAATAAACTACCTTTAACGGTTGCTCTAGCGACACTTTCAAAACGACTAATCAAGGCTCTTTCCTTTTCATCCCCGATGGGTAACACCCAAATAATGCCCTCTATTAATTGTTTACCATCTCTCAGGAAAAAGAACAAACAATAAAGCATGACCACAAATTGTAAAAAGAAACCAAAAACATTTTGGGTAATTTTAAAAGCTTGGGCAGCGGCTATTTGTGACCCATTCGTTATTAAATCATTCAACCCTTCTCTTGCTTTATCTAAATCCAATCCATACCCTTTTAATCTCTCTAAATTCATCGGAATACTTGCCCTGATTTCATCAATCGACCCTTTTAAATCTATTTCCCCAGAATTGACTTTCTCGTAATAAAAAATGCTTTCTGAAACTAAAGAAGAACCGATAAATAAAATAGGAATAATGACAATTAAAATAATAAACATCAAGGTCAAAGCAGCAGCTAAATTTTCCTTTCCTTTCAATCGAATCTTTAATCTATCAAAAGTTTGATGGAATAAAATAGTCAGGATAATTGCCCAAAAAATACCCATTATAAATTCGCTAATCAAACCTACAAAGGCAGCAGAGACTATTAATACGAGTACTAGAAAGAAAATATGAGGGAAGTTTTTTTCCATAATTAATTAAAGCTTCCAGAACAGCAGTTCTGTTTTAGAAATAATAGATAGTCGGCTAAAATATGATAATAAATTCAACATCCAAACCAGCACGATTGCGCATCCCTTGCCAAAACTAAACTTTGAGGCAGCAGATGTATGGCAACGGATAATACGAAATAATAATTACAACAAATTCATCCTTCATCATTTATATTTCATCATTCTTCAAACAATATTAATAAAAGAAAACAAAGTCTAGTAACATTCTTAAAAAATAGGACCAATAATGTTGATTTTTCTACTAAAAGAGCGACATTTGCGTTTACTCAAAATTAGTATAAAAATACTAGAATTAAATTTAACGAGACCTAATATAAAATTATGACAAATTTACAAGTTGATAATCTATTTTCAGTTAAAGGAAAAAATGTTTTAATTACAGGGGGTTCAAGAGGAATCGGGTTGATGATTGCTTCCACTTTTGTTAAAAATGGGGCAAATGTAATTATCTCTTCTAGAAATGCTGAGGTTTGTCAGGCAGTAGAAAAGGAGTTATCTAAAATAGGTAATTGCACCGCTATTCCTGCTGATTTGTCTACGGGCGAAGGTAGAACAAAATTGGTAACCGCATTAAACGGTCAATTAGATCAATTGGATGTTTTAATCAATAATGCAGGCGCAAATTGGAGTGCCCCTTTTAAGGATTATCCAGAGATGGGCTATGACAAAGTAATGGGGATTAATGTAAAACCAGTATTTTATTTGACCCAAGACTTAATGCCTTTATTGGAAAAAGCCGCTAGTATGGAAAATCCTGCTAGAATTATTAATATCGGTTCAATTGACGGAATTCGGGTATCCACTATTGACAATTCCGCTTATGGTATGAGTAAAGCAGCAGTACACCATTTGACCAAAATATTATCCGTAAAAATGGCTGGAAAAGGAATTACCGTAAACGCAATTGCACCAGGGCCGTTTCCTAGTAAAATGACCAAGTCTATGCTAGATAACGCACAAGCTATGGTAGAAAGAGCCAATCCAATGCGTCGAATTGGACGAGCTGGTGATATGGGCGGTATTGCGACTTTCTTGGCATCTGATGCAGGTTCTTTTGTGAATGGTGCTGTTATTCCTGTAGATGGCGGGATGCATTTAATGGCAGCGATGTAATTTATTGTCCAGTAACTTCCCGTTACTGGACAATTTTAAGGCATTTCCAAAATTACTGGATAACAGGGAAGTTATCCAGTAATAGCCAACGCAACCGTTACTAAAACATTATTGAAAGTTCAAGCAGTTTAAAGATGAAAAAGAAAGTAACTATTGATATTATTTCGGACATTATTTGTCCTTGGTGCTATATTGGCAAAAGTCGATTAGCTAGAGCGATTGAACAAGTAAGTGATGATTTTGAGGTAGTTACTAGGTTAAGGCCCTTTCAATTATACCCGAAAGTACCAAAAGGTGGTTTGCCTAAAGAATCCTTTCCTGCTACTCGAAAACCAGGCATTGGGGCAGCCTTAAAAGAAGCGGCGGCTGAAGAAAACATTACTTTCAATTATAAAAATATCAAGGTAATTCCAAATACTTTAGAAGCTCACCGTTTGATGAGTTTATGCGATGATAATGACCTAAAGAATAAATTAGGCATGGCATTGTTTGAAAGTTATTTTGAAAAGACGGAGGATGTAGAAGATCCTTTGGTATTGGCTAGAATTGCCCGAGATGCTGGATTAGCCAAGGAAAAAATTGACCAATTTTTGCATACTAATATCGGAGAAGCAGCAGTCACAGAAGAAATTCAAACTTTAAAAGCAGATGGAGTAACCGCTGTTCCTAGCTTTATTTTAAATGGTGATTTATTAGTAATGGGCGTTCAGCCTGTTCATAAGTGGTTGCGGTATTTTCAGCGGATTAAATAAGTATTTTTTGTGGCCGTGTTGCGATGTTGCCTTGTTGTCGATAAAACATGGCAACATCGCAACTAACCAGCCAACCCTTTAACAAAATACATATCCACCTCTCCCCTATTCTTAATAGGAATCTTGCCTCTAAATTCACAGGCAAAGGTTGATTTTATTTGTTTATAAGTCGCTGAAGAAATATTGACTTTTCCTGCTTCGCTTTTAGACTCTAATCGTGCCGCTACATTCACCGTATCTCCCCAAACGTCATAGGCAAATTTTCTAGACCCTACGACTCCTGCCACCAATGGGCCTGTATGAATACCGATTCTTGCTTCAAAAAATGGTTCGCCTTTAGCGCTTCTTTCTGCTTTCAACTGTTCTAATTTTGCTTGAATTTCTAGTGCTGCTTTAACCATTTCAAGTGGATTATTAGCATTTTCTTGTGGCAATCCCCCTACACACATATAAGCATCACCAATGGTCTTTATTTTTTCTAGTTCGTATTTACCGATAATTTCATCAAAAGTCTTAAAATAGAAATCCAATTGACGCACTAATTTTTCCGGCGTTAAAGATTCAGCAATGCCAGAGAAATTTATAAAATCAGAAAACAGTACCGTTGCATTATCATATTTTTGAGCCTTCGCTACGCCATTAATTTTCAATTCATTGGCAACAACTGCGGGTAAAATATTTAATAACAGCGTCTCAGCTTTTTTCTTTTCTTCTTCTATAATCTCATTCTTGGTTTGTAAAACAGCAAAGTGTTTTTTCGTTTCAAAATAACGTAAAAACATTCCTACAGCCATTAATCCAATAATTCCTGCTAAGGCTAAAAAGAAATTCCGTTGACTCTTTTGTAAATCTAACTGACTGTTTTGCAAATCAATATGACTTTGCTGTAAATTCAATTGAGTCGCCTGCTCTTGTACGACTAATTCTTTTTGTTGTAAAATCAAAGAGTCTATAATCAATTCAGATTTAAAAGAATCCACTTGATTTTTTTGTAAGGCGATAACTAATTCATTTTCCAATTGCGCTTCCGATAAAGATTTCACTCTTTTAGTCAACACGTTTTTCTGAACAGCCAATTGCGTTACTTGACTTTCTAAAGCTTCTTTATTTTCTGTCAAGACTTCATTTTTAGCATTGGTTGCTATTAGTCTTTTTACCTCCGCAATTTGATTCTGATAGATAGCCGCTTGTTCTTTATCTTTATCTCTGTCCGCCAGCCATCGAAGTTGCGTTAAATTATTAATCCGCAAAGTAGGATTATTAACAGTTGCTAAATGAAAAAGGCTCTTTTCAAATTTCTCTTTAGCATTTTTTCTACTTTTATTGACTCTTTTAGTCTTTCGAATCAAAGAAGTCGCTTCTTTATTTAGCGCAATCGCCATGGCTTCTTTATCACCCAACTGTTCTGCTAATAAAAAGGCTTTTTCCGCTTGTTCGATTGCTTCCTCATATTGACCTTCATCGTGTAGGTTTTCCCAATTTTTGATAGTAATGTCAAAATTTTTACTCAAATTATTTTGGGCAAAGGAGCAGAAAGGGCTAAAACCCAAAACGAGTATTAATAGAAATTTATATAAATTTGGCATCATTATTAATGGGGTTGATTGAATGTTCTCTCAAAAACAATGTAAGGTAATTAAATTGTATTTAATCTTTTTTCATATCTTACATTTTACTCATAAAATTTCAGAACGTTCGCAAAATGTCCGTTTTATCTACCTAATAATTAAAAAAAATACTAGTGATTAGTTAATATAAAATTGACTAACCACTAGTAAATCTAATTAATCGTGAAAAACAAAGCTAAACTTATAGAAATCGTTAAAAAATATGGAATTCCTCCATTTGATCAAGACTTAATTGATTGCATAGAATATTCTATTAGATTAACTTCAACATCTAGTAGTAAGATAAAAATAGGTCAAACCAAATTTGGAGGAAATCCTCATTTGCCTAATAAAGCAGATTGGCCAAAAACCTTTGACGGAAACCACTACTCTTTTTTATTACAAGTCAATTTATCCGAAATTACGAATTATGATAGCAGTAAATTATTACCACAATCAGGAATGCTGTACTTCTTTCTTAATTTAGAATCTTGGAACGATGGACAGGTAGTTTATAAAAATAATTTTACTACTCTAAAGGAAATAACACCACCAACCGATATTCTTGTAGAAAAGAAGACATTCCTCCAAAGGATTTTCAACTGGAAAGGTCGGTCACATTATTTGAATGAATTTGGAATAAAAATAAATAAAACATTTTATGTTCCTTCTTTTGATTCCTTGAGAGTAGATAGAATTGCTAAAAAACATAATATAAAAAAAAGGAATTATCGACAAGTTTATCCAAACCCAAAAAGTAGTTGATACTAAATTTGTTAAAAGGACATAACAAACTATTTCTCCCCTAAGGCAGTTCATTGATAAATCAGGAAAAAACAGACCAAAAATCAAGCTACCAT
>Ga0208544_10000979_pt1 | contig 20415 bp, 15 predicted proteins | sample DEB08_DNA_9_FD_184526 | JGI IMG/M metagenome (GOLD analysis project Ga0208544, IMG submission 184526) | Aqueous microbial communities from the Delaware River and Bay under freshwater to marine salinity gradient to study organic matter... | ecosystem: Environmental > Aquatic > Marine > Coastal ... | reverse complement strand
GTGCGCATGAAGTACTTGCCCTGGGCGTGAGCGCCTTGGGTGGTGGTCATGGAGCGAATCAGGGCGACCTTGTCCATCTGTTGGGCGAGCCCGGGCAGGCAGTGACCGAGTTGAATACCGTCGACATTGGTGTTGATGGCCTGGCAGTTGCCTCGGATTTCGGAGCTGGCATCGGGCTTGGGATCGAGGGTGTCGATGTGGGTCATGCCGCCTGACATGAATAGGTAGATGACACTCTTTGCCTTGCCGCCGCCAGCCGCGATCACGGCGGGGTCTGCAGCGAGGGCTTTTTGGTTGAAGAACTGGGCCGCGGAGCCGCCAATGGTGAGTCCGAAACAGGACTTGGCCGTGGTGGCGAGGAATCCGCGTCGCGAGGTTTCGTTGAGTTTTAAGTGGTCATTAGTCATGGGAGGTGGGGAAAAGTTGAAAGTTGAAAGTTGTAAGTTGAAATTGGGAAATGGAGATGAAAATACTACTGGACGAAGAGGAAGCGTTTGGAGTTCATCATGGCGCGGGCGAGGGTGGTGAGCTCGCTTGGGTTGATGGTGATGGATTCGAATTGCTGGCGCTCTGATGCAGTGGGCATGCAGCCGTAGATGGAGAGGAACAGGATATCCAGACGTTCGGCTGCTGAGTCAGCTTGCCTTAGAGCATCGGAGAGCTTGCCTCTGCGGTCGGTGAGCTTGGAGACTTCACGGCCGTTGAACAAGGTGAGTGCCTGAGGGATGGAGGCTTCGGTTTTGGAAGCGTCCGGGATCATCCGGTCGGAAGCTCCGAACTGACGCATGAAGCTGCCCGGTTTGGCGGGAGCTCCTTGCTCGGATGCCCGCATGAATGGCCTTGGCTTGGTGTGCATGTTTCGCTGCATCATGCTGGCTACCATCATGTTCTTGCCTTCGCGTTCCATTTTTTTGGATTTTTTAAAGATCGCGTTGGCTTGTTCGCCGAGTTCTTTGGCACGCTTCATATCACCCTCCGCATGTGCCTGCTCAGCGTCGGCGCGCAACTTGCGGGATTCTGCTTTGATGGCATACACTTTTTGCTCCATGTCATCGGTGGCCTTGTTCAGGTCGACAAGCTCAGGCATGGATAGATTGAAGAGGGTCTCAACACTTTTGACGTAGCTTTCCCAGCGGTATTTCAGGGCTTGGTTTGAGGCTTGGTCTTGGTTGCCAAATTCGAGAGTGAGGAAGGAGTCGTGAACTTCTTCGGCTGACATTCTCCGGAGCAATGGGCCACGGAAGTCGTAGGAACCTCCCATTTCTGCTTCCTCAGAAGTGACCGCACTTTCGAACAATCGGGTGTGATAAAGCACGCGCATGAACTGCTGGACGTCATATTCAGTGGCGACCATAACCTTGCAGAGGTAGTCGAGCAGTTCGGGGTGGGAAATGCGGGTGGTGTCTGACCAGTTATCGAGGGGCTCGACGATGCCTCGACCAAAGACCTCGGCCCAGAGACGGTTGACGATGACCTTGGTGAAGAGGGGGTTCTGGTCAGAAGTAATCCAGTCAGCAAAGGCCTTGCGGCGGTCTTCAAGCGGAAGGTCGTCGGGGATGGTTTCGCCGAAGAGGGTTTTGGGGGTGAGGATGTCACCGGGTTGCCCATCGTTGTATTGATAGTCCTTGGGCAGGCGCAGTGATTTACCCGGATCTTCGCTGACGGCTATTTTCTTGAAGTCTTTGAACAAGGAGGCGTAATCGCGATAGTATTTTTTGCCGGCTCCTTTGCGTTTCTGGAATTTTTTTCTGAAGTTTTCTTCCGGATCGATTTTGAGGGCACCATCTTTTTCCATCGAGTAGCGGACCAGATTGCGTAGCAGATGGCCTGCGGCGTCACTCTTGTAGGTGGTATTTCCCGTGAAGGCGGCGAGTTCGTAATATTGTTTCTGGGTCCAGTCGTCAAAGGGGTGGTCGTGGCATTGGGCGCAGCCGATCTGGGTGCCGAGAAAGACCTGGACGGTGTTGCTGACATTATCGAGCAGCATGTTGCGGTCGCGCAGGTAGTAACCGACGGCGGGGTTCTCGGTGGCCATGCCACTGGCGGAGAGCATGGTATTGACGAGTTCGTTGTAGGGTGTGTTTTGTTCGACGGCGTCGCGGAGCCAAACGTGCCAGCCAAGGCCGTGTTTATCGAGTTGGGTCTGGACGCGGAGCAGGTCGGCCCAGAAGTTGAACATGTGGCTTTTGTGGCCATCGGACTCGACCAGGGTGTCGACCAGTGAGCTGCGCTTGTTCGTGGCTGTATCCTTGATGAATGAGCGGGCTTCGTCAGCGGTGGGGATGCGGCCGGTGATGTTGATGTAGGCGCGGCGGGCGAAAGTGGCATCGTCGATGATGGGATTGGCCTTGATGTCTTTTTGCTGCAAGTGGGCGGCGACATACTGGTCGATCTGATTGGTGGTACTGCGCACTGTTTCCTGACTAAAGGGCTTGGCAAGCAGTGATGTGGATCCCAGCAGGAGGGAGATGCCGAGGGTCGTGAGGAATGAGTTCATGGGCATGACAAAGCGAGGAATAACCATGTAACTGCTCGATTTTGATTTGGTTGCGCAAAAAGATGATTACCCGAAGATAAGCCTAGTCGAGGCGAGTGCAGCCGGGACGATTGCGCTACGCTATCGGGGCGAGAAGATTGGCGAGTGTGTCGTCATCGAGCTTGAGCTGGCTCAGCGAGGAGCTAAGGATGGAGTCGGCGACGGAGGATTTTTTTACCTGCATCTGCTGGATGCGTTGCTCGACGGTGCCTTTACAGATGAGTTTGTGAACAAAGACCGGTTTGTCCTGGCCGATACGGTAGGCGCGGTCAGTGGCTTGGTTTTCTGCGGCCGGATTCCACCAGGGATCGTAATGGATGACGGTATCGGCATTGGTGAGGGTGAGGCCAGTGCCGCCCGCTTTCAGCGAAATGAGGAAGACCTCGGCGTGGCCGGCTTGGAATTGCTCAACGAGTTCCTGGCGGTTTTTGCTCGCTCCGGTGAGTTTTAAATAGCTGGTGTTTTGTGTTATCAGATATTCTTCAATGATCGCTAACATGGAAGTGAACTGGGAGAAGAGTAGCACCTTCCTGTTTTCTTGCTTGAGGGTTTCAAGGAGATCGGTCAGGTAATCAAATTTTGCAGAGCTTGTGTGGCTGCTGGGAGCATCCGCGATGAGGAATGGGTGGCAGCAGATCTGGCGGAGTTTGAGCAGGGCGTCAAGAAAGACGATCTGAGCTTCCTGGCCACGGATGGCGAGGGCCTGGCGAACGTGTTTGTCCATGGTGGAGCGAACCGTTTCGTAGAGGTCTTTTTCATCGGTACCGAGTTCGATGAGGTGGGGGATCTCGGTCTTGGGTGGCAGTTCGGTAGCGACCTGGTCCTTGGTGCGGCGCAGGATCAGCGGGCCGACTTTGTTGGCGAGAGCATCTGCGCGTTGCTGATTACCGCCTTTTTCGATCGGCGTGCGGAAGGTTTCGCGGAAGGTCTCGGCAGAACCGAGTAATCCAGGCATGAGGAAGTCGAACAAGCTCCAGAGCTCGCCGAGGTGGTTTTCGATCGGGGTGCCTGAGAGGCAAAGGCGGTGGCGCGCATCGAGCTGGCGCACGGCCTGGGATACCTGGGCGGATGGATTTTTGATGTGTTGCGCTTCATCGAGCACCAACAAGTGGAAGGCTTGATGGATGAATCGTTCAAGGTCGCGGTGTAGCAGGGCGTAGGAGGTGAGGGCGATGTCGGTGTTTGCGAGTTCGGCAAAACGTCGGTGGCGATCATGTCCCTGCAGGATGGTGATCTTGAGCGATGGCGCGAATTTCGCCGCTTCACGTTGCCAGTTTTCAACCACACTGGTAGGGGCGATGATGAGGTTAGGCAGGCTATTGCCCTTTGCTTTTTCTGCTAGGATGTGGGCGAGGGTTTGCATGGTTTTCCCCAGGCCCATGTCATCTGCGAGGATGCCGTGGAGTTTGTTGTGAGCGAGGAATTGCAGCCATTCGTAGCCCTCGTGTTGGTAGCTGCGCAGGGAGGCCTGAAGTGTCTCCGGCACCTCGGCAGCTTGAAGACTGAATGATGAATCTTGAATGTCCAGAGATGCGATTTCGGGGGGAGGGGAGAAGTTCGGGTCGTCTTCGGTAAGGATTTCGCAGACGGATGAGGCGTCAATTTTGTGCAGTTTGATAGGCTTGCCGGTGAATTTGTAATTCACCAGTTCGCCGAGGTGGCTGAGAATACGGCGGAAGCGTCCCACGGGAAGGGTGATGCCCCTGCCGTCAGCAAGGAAGACAAGGAATTCCTGTCCCTCTGCCATATCCTTAGTGAGTTCGAGGAAGTTGTATTCAACCAGAGTAGCGAGAATGGGTTGGAGATCGGTGCGTTCGCCGTCGATTTCAAATCCTGCGGAGAGGCTAAACCAGCCTTTGCCTTCGTCGATGAATTCTGCGCGCCAGTTGGAGGCGTTGAATTGGACGGGCGGGTGGATAGCACCGGGGGCAATGGTGACTTGCCAGCCGCGTTTTTCGAGCGCCGGGATGGCTTCGTGATGGAAGCGTTGCCAGTAGAGGGAGGGTTGCCATTCTTTTTTGTCAGGCGACCATAAGGTGCCATCGGCAGAAGGGCGGGAAAGTTTTTTGAGTGAGGGCGGTGGTTGTTCCGCACCGGGCAGCAAGTCGAGGGCGTAGAGGGTGTTGAGGGCCTCCATCTCTGCGGCGCGGTCGCGTGGTTTGGCAAGATTGCCTGAGGGTTCGAGTGGGTATTTCCCTTTCTCGTAAATGGCGTGCGCGGTGGCGTAAGTTTCCGGTAACCACTCGTATCCCTTTTCTCCGGGGCGTTGTTGAATGTGGAGCTGGAAGCTGGCGGAGTGCTTGGCGCTCTGCTGCGATGGCGGCGGAGTTGCTTGCTCAGAGAGTTTATTGAAGGTGCCTGTTTCAGGTTCTCTGATAAGTTCTCCAAAGGCATTCTCCAGCCTCCCCGGGCGGGTCAGATGCTCAAGGGCGGCGGCAGCATGCTCGCAGCAAACGCTGACGGCACAGCTACAGGATGTATCGATTTGCAGAGACCCGTCTTCCAGCCATAGGGCAATGGTAGCTTCATCTTGATGGCCGGATCGGTCGATCACCGACGCGATGATCTCTATGTCATCTGTCTCAAGTCGTTCTGCCTTGCAGCAGGTAACTTGTTTGGCACGTGCCAGCTTGTAGCCAGTGACGGCGATCGAGCTTGAGAAAGTGGTTTTCCAGGCGCCTGATGTCAGGAATTGCTGGATGGATTCTGTGCTGATTCCGTTATCGGTCATAGTCTCGGCGTCGACTATTTGGGATTTTCCTCTTATCGCCGAGTTTGCCACTGCCCAACGGGGAATCCTTTTTGACTTTCAGTTTTTGAGGGGATGCTTGGGTGGATTTTTTGCCTTTGCCCTCGATGCCATAGTTTTTCGCGATACTGACCAGAGCGTCGTAGGCGTCTTGCTGCCCTTCTTTTTTAGCATCTTCGGCAATGGCTTTGCCGAGTGCACGATAATAGCTTTGCTCGTCGTAGTCAGTCGACAGGTCGATGTCTGAGACGGGTGAGAGTATCCACATGCGATAAGAGGTCTCAAATGCCTCGTCGTGATGTTGGTTGAGCTTTTCAGATAGAAATAGCTGAATGTTCTCATTGTAGTCCTTGGTGTATTCGATGAAGCGGGTTTTTTCATCACTGCTTTTATTGGCGCGTTGGAGAAATTTGTTGGCCGTCCAGCCACCGGCAGCAACGAGAATGACGAGTAAAAATAGGAAGCTTTTCATGATTGCTCATGCTCACACACAGAGCGGTAAGAGGCAAGCCTGGAACGATGAGGATGTGCATAAGGATGATATTGCGGTAATAAATGGCAAAAAAGTGCTTATTTCAAGTATTTAACATATATTAATCATTGCTGTGCGGCAGGCTTTTCCTCATAATGAGTCAGCGCTGATTGCATGATGAAATGATGATAATTTGCTAACGATATGCCTGGGAAACTCAATGTATTGATTGCCTGCGGTGGCACGGGAGGACACCTGTTTCCCGGGATTGCTGTGGCTGAGGAGCTTGAGCAGCGTGGGCATCGGGTATTGTTGTTGATTTCCGAGAAAAAAGTGGATGCCCAGGCATCGGAAAAATATGGCGACCTGGCCTTCCGGACAGTACCTGCGATGGCGAAGCCGGCGACCCTGTCGCCCAGGATGATACCCTTTTTGTTTAAACTCTGGCGGACGGTATGCCAGTGTCGCAAGATTCTCGTTGAAAACAAATGTGACGCTGTGCTCGGCATGGGTGGTTTCACTTCCCTGCCGCCGGTGCTGGCCGGCAAGAGACTGGGTTTGAAGACCTATGTTCACGACTCCAATGCCCTACCCGGCAAGGCGAACAGGATTACGGCGCGCTGGTGCCATAAGGTGCTTGTTGGCTTTGAAGAAGCGGCGAAATATTTTCCCAATGCAGAAGTCGTGCTGACCGGAACCCCAGTGCGGCGCGAGCTCGCGGTGCTGCCGGAGCAGGCGCAGGCACGTCAGAAATACGGGCTCGATCCCGCCGGGCGAGCGGTCCTTGTCATGGGTGGCAGTCAGGGGGCACGGCAACTAAACACCTTGGTGGTCGAAGCGGCCAAGGCGATGCCCGGTCTCCAGTTTCTTCATATCACCGGCTCATTCGATTATGATCGGGTCAAGGAAATGGCTGCTGGGCGTGATGGCTATCATGTCATCTCGTTCTGTGATGATATGGCTTCAGCTTACGCAGCTTGTGATGTGGCCGTTTGCCGATCCGGGGCATCCAGTATGACCGAGCTCGCTTATGTGGCCATGCCCTCAATCCTGGTTCCCTATCCCTATGCCGCAGATGACCATCAGACGATCAACGCGAAGGTGTATCAAGATGCCGGTGCCGCTGTGCTTAGGCAGGAGGCTGAGCTTGATGCCGGAGCACTTGTTGCCGATCTTGCCAGCATGGTAGAAGATGAAGAGGCTTGGAAAGCGATGTCAGCGCAAGCGGATGCCCTTGCCCTGCGTGATGCGGTAGCTAGAATTTGTGACGTGATTTCTGTGGATGTGCTCTCTGGCCAGCCCAGCCAACAAGTTCCCGACGTGGTGTAAAAATGAATATCGATGAACTAAGCAAACGCCTGACCAACCGCAAGAGCCCGTTGAGCATCCACCTGGTGGGTGTGGCGGGCTCGGGTATGAGTGGCTTGGCCTTGCTTTTGCTGGGCATGGGTCATCATGTCAGCGGCTCGGACATGGTGACGAGTGGGGAAACCGAGCGCATGCAGGGTTTGGGACTTGTTTTTTCCTCGCCGCACCGAGCCGAGGAAGTACACGGAGCGGATGTGGTGGTGTATTCTTCGGCAATCCGTGAGGAGAATGTCGCCCGTGCCGAAGCCCGTGCGCATGGTATTCCCTGCATCAGACGCGCCGAATGTCTTGCGGCGATTTTACACACGCGCCAAGGGGTTGTGATTTCCGGCACCCATGGCAAGACGACGACCTCGGCAATGTGCGCGCATATCTTACGCCGTGGTGGTATCATGCCTTGCCATTATGTGGGTGCAGAGATCCCTGTGTTAGGTGCTAATGCGCATTGGCAAGAGGATTGTGATCTGATGATCGCGGAAGGGGATGAGAGTGATGGTACGCTGGCGCTCTACCACCCGCAGCACGCGGTGGTGCTTAATATTGAGGAGGAGCATCTTGATTTCTACCGCGACATTGATCACATCAAGCAAGTTTTCACCAAATTACTCGATCAGACGCGTGGCCATAAGATTTATTTTTCAGGTTGCCCTGTGGCTACGGAGCTATGTTCGAGCCGTGAGGGGGCGGTTTCCTACGGTTGGGAAGATGCTGATTTTGCAGCCAGTGATATTCATGAGACGGGAGGTACTGTTGCCTTTGATGTCACCAAGCGGGGCGAGCGCCTGGGCCGGGTAGAGTTGGGTATTCCAGGCAGGCATAACGTGCTTAATGCATTGGCAGCCATTACCGTTGCTGATGCTGCAGGGGTTGATTTCCAGCTGGTCGCGCGAGCTCTGGCTACCTTTGCCGGCGCGCGCAGGAGATTTGAAAATAAATATCTCTCGACGATGTTACGCATTGTAGATGACTACGGTCATCATCCGACCGAGGTGGCGGCTACACTGCAGACGGCCAGATCGTTAAACCCAGGACGTTTGGTAGTGGTTTTTCAGCCGCATCGTTATAGCCGGACCCAGAAACTGGCGGATGACTTTGGTAAGGCGCTGCAGGCGGCTGACTTGGTATTTGTCACGGATATCTACCCGGCTAGCGAGCTTCCTATTGAGGGGGTAAGGGCGCAGACGATTGTAGATGCCGTCACTTCTAACGGGGATACACGAGCCGAGATTGTAGGTCCGGTGCAGTGGGCGCACCACGCGGTTGGTAATGCTCTGCGAGCCGGTGACCTCCTGATCACCCTGGGTGCTGGCAATGTGCATGAAATCGGCACGAAAATCGCTCGTGATATGCAAGTCATGGAGGAAATGGTGCGGTATTGTGATGAGGGTAGCGATGACGGCGAAACCACTCCAATGAAAGCCAGGATTTATGAGCCGATGAATCGGCACACCACCATTCTCTGTGGTGGCCCTGCGCAGTTTTGGTTGGAGCCAACCACCTTTAAAGCCTTTGCAAGGCTTGTCAGATACTGCCGTGACCGGGGAATCCCGCAAAGAATTGTTGGTCGTGGTTCTAATCTGTTGGTGCGCGACGGCGGAATCCGGGGCGTGGTGATCCACCCTGCGGGCGGGGAGTTTTCCGAGGTGCAGGTCGACGGTGATGTGATCTCTGCGGGTGCCGGTGCCCGGTTTAAAAAAGTAGCAAGTGTTGCGGCCGCCAACGGGTTGACTGGAATGGAGTGGATGGAGGGTATCCCGGGTAATGTCGGTGGTGCTTTGCGGATGAATGCCGGAGCCATGGGAATAGAAACATTTGACCAGGTCATTAGCCTGACTTTTCTCGATGTGGACGGGGAGATCTGTGAGCGCTCACGTGATGAAATCACATCGCACTACCGCAATGTGCCGGAACTTCGGAGCAATTACGCGCTTACAGCCAAATTCCAGGCGGATGCAGCGAGCCCCGGGCTGATTGAGCAGAAGATGGAGGAATCAAAACAGAAGCGCCGGAGGTCGCAGCCTGTCGCGGCAAGTGCCGGGTGTATTTTCAAAAACCCTGAAGAGATTCCTGCCGGCATGTTGGTCGATGAGCTGGGGCTGAAAGAAGCATCTGTGGGCAAGGCCCAGGTGTCCACCGAACATGGTAATTTCATCGTGAACCGGGGCAAGGCGAATACAGCTGATGTATTGGGTCTGATCGACCGAATCCGTCGCGAGGCAAAGTCACAGCGCAACATCACCCTGGAGACAGAAGTTCAGATCATTGGAGAAGATGAATTCGCCTTCTGATAAACAAATATTTTCCTCAATACGAAATCATGGATAAAGACATACTCATCGCTGTTCTCATGGGAGGCCCCGGCTCGGAGCGCGAGGTATCCCTAGCATCGGGGAATGCTGTTTTGGAAGCACTTAAGGGGCAGGGCCTGAATGCCGTGGCGGTGGATGTGACCAGCCATTCGCTGGATCTGCCCACGGGCACCGGGCTCTGTTTTAATACCATTCACGGAACTTTTGGTGAGGACGGTGAGATACAGTCCATCCTTGAGGGAATGAACATGCCCTACACCGGTGCAGGAATTGAGAGTAGTAGGCTGGCTTTTGACAAGGTCGCAAGCAAGGAGGTTTTTGTGGCAGATCACGTGCCCACTCCGGCTTCGGAGACGGTTGATTGCTCGGAGGGTGCCAAGCTTCCTGAAATGTCACCTCCCTATGTGGTCAAACCACCGAGAGAAGGATCGAGTGTTGGCGTGCATATCGTGCTTGAGCAATCAGAAGCCATGGCTGCCATGAAGGATGCGGCTAAATACGGTGATGAAGTCTTGGTGGAGCAGTATGTTGATGGCCTTGAACTAACCGTTGGGGTTATTGATGGCGTGGCCTTGCCGGTGGTGCACATCGCGCCTCGCAGTGGCTTTTATGATATGAATAACAAATACCCGTGGCTCAATGAAGGCGGAGGCACGGATTACTATTGCCCTGCCGACCTGGATGAAGCAACTACGGTTGCTGTGCAGGATGCGGCCCTTGCTGCCCATGGCGCATTGGGGATAGAGATCTATTCTCGTGTTGATATTTTGTTAGACAAAGAAGGTAGCCCTTATGTGCTTGAAGCCAATACCATCCCAGGCATGACTGCCAGTAGTCTGCTGCCCAAAGCGGCTAAAGTCGCGGGTTACAACTTCGGCCAGTTGTGCGAAAAAATCGCAGATCTTTCACTTAACCACCGAACCTAGGAGAACATTATGGCTAGATCCAAACCACGCAGAAAAACTGCTACCGTTCAGCGCAATGTGCGCAAAGGAGGAGACCTTCAGAAGCTTCACATTAAGGTGATATCGCCCCGGATCCTGATGTATCAGTTGTTGCGCGGTATGGATAAGGGAATAAAATGTGGGGTTGTTGTCATATTGTTAGTATTGATCACCTATGGCGGATACCGTGGGATTCAGCACCTGTTTCTGGGTAATGATAAATACCGACTTCAAGAAATTGACCTGCAGACTAATGGTCATCTCGACCATTCAAGGGTTGTCGATTTGGCCGGAATCGATTTGAAGTCAACGATCTTCGCCGTTGATACAGAGAAGGTGCGTGAGAATTTGAATGGTCTTCCCGAGGTCATTGATTGTGTGGTTGAGCGCCGTCTCCCGGGGACATTAAAAATTAAAATCGAGGAGCGTGTTCCGATCGTGTGGATCAATTGTGAGTCCTTGGGTTTTTCCGGCCGGCGTGACGGAGGAGTCCTTGTCGATGAGAATGGCATTACTTTCCCTTGCGAGGGAGTACTGTGGGGGGCAGCCAGAGACCTGCCGGTCATCGTTCTGCAAGTGGCGAAGAGTGAGGACTTTCGACACGGGATGAAAACAAAACACCAGGATTTACTGAGAGCATTGCATTTGGTCAAAACCTTTTATACTGCTGATGTTCGTGAAGAGTGGTTGCCCGAGCAGGTCGTGATTATCAATGACTATTCGCTGAAGGTGACAGCCAATGATGGTTCGCATGCAGTATTTGGAATGTACGATCATCAACGCCAGCTTGATGACTTCATCACAATCCGGGAACATTCCTTAAAAACAAGGCGCAAGGTAAAATATGTGAATCTTATCCCCCGTAAAAATATTCCCGTCAAATTTGCCGGTGCTCCCGTGATGGTGAAGCCCAAGTTGGCTCCCAATCCGTGAATCCGTAATGGTGACAAATTCAATAGGCTGTCAACCGCGATTGACACCACTCCTTTTCGATGGCATGTCCTCCTCGTTCAGTTTTAACCGATACCCTTCTTTCAGTTATATTTTCTAGTTAACTATGGCTAAGTCAAAAATACATGTTGGGCTTGAAATAGGCACTACCAAGACCTGTATGGTAGTAGGTGAGGTGAAGCCCGATGGTTCGGTCAAAATTCTTGGTGTCGGGGAAACCAGGAGTGCTGGAGTAAGAAAAGGCGAAATCACTGATTACCCCCAAGCGAGGGCGGGTTTGAAGGAGGCCCTGCTTAAGGCTGAAGACCTCTGCGATGTCGATATCAGCAGTGTCCTGCTGTCAGTCACCGGTGTGCATATCGAGGGTGTGAATAACTGTGGGACATACCGTTTGCCGGACGATGAAGAGGAAGTTCACGAAGGTCACCTTGCCGAGGCTACAGAAATAGCCCGCGATCTGGCCATTCCCGGTGATCACGTATATTTGCATAACTTTATCCGCCACTATCGGCTTGATGAACAGGAACACGCGGTGAGCCCTATTGGTTTGTTAGGGAGGTCGCTAGAAGTTGATTTCCATATCGTTCATGGTGTGCGTACCCGCATTCAGAATAGCATCAAATGTGTCAGGGAGATCCCGTTGGATGTTGATGACGTAGTATTTGCACCTATCGCCACTGCCCAGGTAGCATTGGACAGGGAGCACAAGGATGCGGGAGCATTGGTCATTGATATAGGCGGCGGCACCACGGACTACGTATTGTATCTCAAGGGAGCCATCGCAGCATCGGGGTGTATCCCGGTAGGTGGCGATCACATCAGCAATGATATCCATTTGGTTACCAAAATTCCTTTGAGCCGGGCGGAGAATTTGAAAAAGACCGAGGGCGATTGCTCTGGTGACCCTGCCCGGGCAATTGGTAAAGTGGCCGTCAAGGACGATCATGGCCTCATTGAGGGTGACATCGAACGTTCTCTGCTCAATGACATTATTCATAGCAGGCTGAGAGAAACACTTATCCTGGTCAATGAACGGCTTCCGGCAGATGCTCTGCGGGGAATTGGCTCAGGAGTTTTTCTGACAGGAGGTAGCAGCTGTATGCGTGGTATTACCGAGTTAGCCTACCAAATCTTTGGGCTTTCCGTTTATGTGGCTGATCAGGCTGATATAAGTGGTGTGCACGCCAATTTCCGAGACCCTCAATATTCGACCGCCGTTGGCCTGATTCGTTACGCGCAGATTCTTGATGCTGAGCGTGAGGCCAGCACTGGGGGTGCCGTCAGTCGTGCGCTTAGATCGTTCTGGCCATTCAGTCGCTGAGCTTTACTCCTTCTGTCTTGGTAAACCGATAGAAAATAAGCTGCCTGCTTGCACACTTTACAATAATACTGTTTAGTGAGCGTATGAAACTCAAGTTCTGCGGCGCGGCCGGTACGACAACAGGTTCCCAGCACTTGCTGGAAGTCAACGGCAAGCGCATCCTGCTTGATTGTGGTCTTTATCAGGGGCATCGGAAGGACGCTTATGAAGTGAATTGCTGCTTCCCCTTTTTTGACCCCAAGGATATCGATACAGTGGTCCTTTCGCACGCGCACATTGACCACTCGGGTAATCTTCCCAACCTATGCAGTAAGGGTTTCGAGGGTAATGTCTATGCCACCTTTGCCACCCGTGACCTCTGCCAGGTGATGCTTGCAGATAGCGCACATATCCAAGAGAGTGATACCAAGTGGTTGAACAAGAAACTGAAAAAGAAAAACCAGCCACTTGTTGAGCCGCTTTACTCAGCACGTGATGCGGAGAAGTGCCTGAAGCAGTTTGTCAATGTTGGATACGATCGCCCAATGATGATTGCGCCGGGGGTTATCGTCCGTTTTTTTGATGCTGGTCACATCCTTGGTAGTGCCCAGATATTGTTGGAAATCGACGATGAAGAGGATGGTCAAAAGAAGCGTTTGTTATTCTCCGGTGATGTTGGTAGAGGGGGTAACGATCTTCTGAATGATCCGGAGGCCGTGAAAGACATCGACTACATGTTGATGGAAAGCACCTATGGTGGGCGCGAGCATGAGCTGGGTGCAGGGGCGGATGACAGTATTGCCGAGGTGCTGAACCAGGCCATCAAGCGAGGGGGGAAAATCATCATCCCGTGTTTTGCGGTCGAGCGGACCCAGCAGATTCTCTACGTGCTGCACCAGCTCTTTGTAGATGGGCGAGTGCCGGAAGTTCCTGTGTTTGTTGACAGCCCGCTGGCGGTGAATGCCACCGAGATTTTCCGCCTGCACCCCGAGTGTTTTAACCAGGAGGTAAACGACTTTCTTTATGAGAAACGTGATCCCTTTGGCTTTGAAGGGCTCACCCTGATCCGGTCGGTGGCCAAGTCCAAGGAGCTTAACGACAGCAAGAAGCAGGGCATCATCATCTCGGCCTCCGGCATGTGCGAGGCTGGACGTATTCTGCACCACCTAAAAAATGGCATCGGTAACCCGAGCAACACCATTCTTTTTGTCGGCTACTGTGCGGAGAACACCCTGGGTTGGAAAATTCGCCACCGCCAGCCGGAGGTGAACATCTTTGGCCAGCCTTATAAGCTTCGTGCCCATGTGGAAATCATGGACTCGTTCTCAGGTCACGCGGACCACTCGGAACTGGTTGATTATTTTAAGGCCACCACCGGTCCCAAGAAAAAAGTCTGGCTTGTGCACGGTGAACAATCTCGCTCGGAGGTTTTCTGTGAAGCCCTGCGCGAAATTCACGATGGCGACGTTGAAGTGGGTGTCCTTGGCAAGGAAGTCGTCTTCTAGCCGATGGAGAAATCACTTGCATCCTGATTTGGCTCGGGCTAATCAATCCAGCTCGTCTTGCTGACATCTATAAGTTGTTGGTCACATGGTTAATAAAGCGCGATTAGCTCAGGGGTAGAGCGCATGCTTCACACGCATGATGTCGCAGGTTCAAATCCTGCATCGCGCACCATTCATGATTGCGGTGGGCGGCACCCTGGATATTGATAATCCAGTTGTTCCTAAAGCACGTAAAACACCAAAGAGCAAAAGCGGGCACTAAGGGGTTTGATTGATATGGCCTCCATAAGGCCTGGTTCTGCTCTAGCGCGTTGGCAGCGGTGGTAAGGTCGGGTTGTCGCCGTAGCCGTGGTCCCCCTTGCCGGGTAGCAGAGAGTTATCGTCACTGGGTAGCCAGGGCAGTAGGTTGCCCTGCTTCTGTGTCTGTGCCATTAAACGGCTGTGCACACTATGCAGTCGTCTTGGCTGGGCCTGTTGATCGATCACCTCGCCCTTGTAGAGGAGCTCAACGACATATCCGTAAAACTCACGCCGACCCAACAGATGCTCATCGGTGAGATGAGTTTCGGGAATAGAGTAGGAAATTCGGAGTGTCTCCTCGTTACCAGGGTCTTGCCAGTCGAGCTTGTTATCACCCCATGATGTTTTGATTTGGGCCAGAGTGCTCGCCTTTTTAATCTCACCCCCATTGACCTTATCGTAGAAATGAATCTGCACATGCACATCAGCCGGATTGATCGGCTTGTCAGGCCGGGCGAGGATAGTGATAGTGACATCCGCATTTTCGCTGCCCATCAGGTCCTTACCTTTGCCCTTGCGAGTATTCATGGGGCCGATCGATATGACTGAGCGCCGCGCGTGGGCAACATCCATTCCCTTAGTCAGTTTATTGGCAGCAAGTTTGAAATAAACTCCTGCCTTGATCCCTGTCTGCTGGACTTGCTGGTAGTGGTCCGCGGCCTTGATTAACATCCCCATTTCTTCAAAAAGAAGAGCCTTGTGGTAGATGACTGCCGGTTCTGCGGGGTCGATACGTCCGGCCTCATCCAGTTTGAGCATGGCGCGCATTATATCACCATCTAACTGAAGGGTGCGTGACTCCCGTACGAGCCGCTCAACCACGGGGTCGGCAATGGTGGGCAGGATCGGCACATCAGCTTGGGGAGGTGTTGCCAACACTGGTGATGAGAGGGGTATGGCATTTATCCTGAGGGGTGGGGCAGTATGATCCGATATCCCCCCATAAGATGAAGCGGGTGAAGGCTTGTTGCCAACACTGGCCAGAATATCCTCCAGACTGCGTGGCGAGACCGGGCGAACAGGAATGCTTGTTTGGGCTGTGGCCACAGATGAAGGCTTGTTGCGTACCGTGATTGCAGCGCCCACGGTTAACAGCTGGGCGAATGCCAACAAGGCGAGCAGCCAGCATGCGATGGCAAAGGTCGGCCGCCTGGTAGCAGGATGCTGGACAACCACGCTGGCAGGTGCGGAAACACCTGGTTCCCGGTTCTGATTCTGGAGGGTGCTTTGCATCAGAGTCGTGCAGCTTAGATAATGCTGCGCCATGCGTCAATGCGGGAAAATGGTCGGAAGCCGATCGAAGCGAGTGGACTAGGAGTATTTCTGGCCCTTCGAGGGGCCGGTCTGAAAATCGAGCGCACGCTGAAAACTTCAGGCATCTTGAGCCGCATGCTTCGGGTGGAACGGATCATTTCCTCAAGTTTATGGTCATCAATTTCCGGCTTGAGCTTCAAAAGACAAGGTGATGAATCATGATTAACTCAGGCTTTCCAGCTAAGGGCACCTTTTTTGAGAGCATACACGTAAGCAAAAGCCAAGACGCCAACAAAGCCGCAAACACTCCAGAAGGCCATGTTGCTGGTAGCCGTCAACTCACGGAATTGCACGGCCCACGGGTAGAGGAAAACCACCTCAATATCAAAAATGACAAACAGCATGGCGACCAGATAGAACTTCACACTGAAACGTGGTGATCCTTCACCTATCGGAAGCATGCCGCACTCATAGGGTGAGTCTTTGGTAATATTTTTGCTGCCTTTTTTGCCCAGCAGGACACTCATGAGGAGCATACTGGCACAGAATCCGATGGCAACCATGGCCTGCATGATGACGGGAAGGTAGTTCTGGAGCATCGTTTAAAGAGTGGAGAGTGGTTGAATGAATAGATTGGGAATGATGAGGAAAACTGAAAACCCGCATCACCTAATGATGATGCGGGTTTTTAAAACAATTCGCACTGAAATAACCAGCACGAAATTTAATGGTTTCAATCAGGAATGAACCGATATGATCTAGGCATGTTCCTGGGCCGCGAGAAAGTCGCTGTGAGCTTCGGACAGTTTTGCCATACCTTTGTATTCCTTACCTTCTTTCTCGATCATTCCACGGGTAACGAGGTTCTGGAGTTTTTCATAAGCGCGGAGGCGGAGCATTTCTTCTCCACCGCTTACGGCGTTGCGCTCCTTAAGCCTAGCGTAGACGGCCTCAAACAGATCGTTAAATCCGAAGAAGCTGTCATCATCACCCAGCACATTGACAATTTCATCTGTCACATGATCCGGGACGCGGCGAGAGAAGCGAGTTCTTTTCGTAGTAGCCATGCGGGTAATATATCATACTATCGGCTCTCTGCGATATGAAAATAACAAAAAGCAAAAATTTTTTAGTTTTTTGGCGTGTGTATGATGACAAATTCTCAAAATGACAGAGTTGACAGAGTGTCATATATCGACGATGTCAGCCTTTGTCATGACCACATCAAAAGGAAAGCATGTAGCAATCGTAGGGGCTACGGGAGCAGTTGGACGGGAAATGCTCGATTGTTTGGATGAGCGTAATTTCCCTATTCGTGAATTAACTTTACTAGCTTCCGCCAGATCGGCCGGAAAAGAGATTCCGTTCCGTGGAAACTTAGTAGAGGTTAAGGAATTGACACATGACAGCTTTGCCGGAGTTGATATTGCCCTGTTTAGCGCCAGCGGTGGGCTTTCACTGGAGTACGCACCCAGTGCCGCTGCCGCGGGTGCCGTGGTGATCGACAACTCATCAGCCTTTCGCATGGACGAGGATGTGCCGCTGGTGGTTCCTGAGGTCAACCCAGAGGCGATCGCGGATCGTCCCAAGGGCATCATCGCCAACCCGAACTGTACCACGATCATCACCTTGATGGCGCTTAGTCCGTTGCATAAGCTCTATGGGCTGCGCAGTATTATTGCTTCCAGTTACCAGGCGGTTTCCGGTAGTGGTGCCCAGGGCATCATTGAACTTGATGCGCAGATCAAAGTACTCGGTGCCGGCGGCGAGGTCACTGACGACATGAAAAACGTCTACCCTCACCAGATTGCTTCCAATGTTATCCCGCATGTGGATGCCTTTACAGAGAATGGCTACACTAAGGAGGAGCTCAAAATGCTCAATGAGAGCCGCAAAATTCTCGATCTTCCCGAGCTCAGGGTCACCTGCACCTGTGTGCGTGTGCCCGTGCACCGCTCTCACTCCGTGAGTATCACCGCTCAGTTTGAACGTCCTGTTGATGTTGAGGAGGCCCGTGCTGTTTATGCGCACTGCCCTGGGGTGGATGCCAAGGATGACCCTGAAAACCAGATCTACCCGGTACCGTTGGACACAACTAAAAAGGACAACTGTCTCGTGGGGCGGATCCGCAAGGACATGGTGTTTGAAAACGCCCTCGCCCTCTGGGTGGTGGGTGACCAGGTTCGTAAGGGAGCCGCGCTTAACGCGGTTCAGATCGCGGAGCTTGTCTAATCCCGCTGGATCCGTTATCACCAGTCCGATGGACGATCTCAAATCGTGGCTCAAGGCCAAGCAGAAACAAGTGGACTCAGCACTTGGCAAGTTCTTGCCACGTGAGACGGCTAAGCCGCAGACGATCCACAAAGCGATGCGCTACAGTGTTTTTGCCGGCGGCAAGCGGCTGCGGCCGATCCTCTGCCTTGCTGCAGCTGAAGCCTGTGGCGGTGAAACAGAGAATGCTCTTGCTCCCGCATGCGCCACCGAGGTGATGCACACCTACTCGCTGGTGCACGATGACCTGCCTTGCATGGATGACGATGACCTGCGCCGTGGACGGCCGACCTCGCACAAGGTCTTTGGTGAAGGTATGGCTGTGCTCACCGGTGATGCCTTGCTGACGGAAGTTTTTGCCATCATTTCCCGGACTCCTGCCACCAAGCGCTACGGGGTAAAGGAATATGTCGAGGAAATCGCCGCTACGGGAGGCAGTAAAAAGCTCATCGGCGGCCAGGTGCTTGACCTTGAGGGGGAGGGGAGGAAACTCGGCAAGAAAGACCTCGTCAAGATTCATGAGGCCAAGACCGCGGCACTGCTTACAGCATCGATCCGGCTCGGAGCCATGTCGGCTAATGCAACCCCGCGCAAACTTGAGGCCCTGACCATCTTCGGCTATAATCTGGGGCTCGCCTTTCAGGTGATCGACGACATCCTCGACGTTACCCAGACCACCGAGGTGCTCGGCAAGACGGCCGGCAAGGATGAGGCTGTTGATAAGTCCACCTATCCCGCTGTTCTAGGGCTGGAAGCATCCCGCAAGGAAGCGGCCAGACTCACTAGGAAGGCGCTCAAAGCCCTTGAGATCTTCGGTAAAAAAGGCAAACGTCTCGAGCAAATTGGCCGATATCTGCTGGAGCGAGAGTATTGATGCTGCTGCATTTCAGCCCGCTTGTACTCCTCGCTGAAGCTCGTCGTCCGTTCGACAGCCCGCTTGCACTTCTCGCTGAAGCTCGTCGTCCGCTCAGGAGTCAGCCACCGACGTTGTCGGGGTGCCTGCGGCAAGGTCAGGGGTCTTCTATCTTGCGGTCTTGCATCTTGTCGTCTCCGCCGCAGGCGGCCATGTGAACGCATCGTGCTGGAATTCACTATTCACTATTCAACATTCACCATTCCGCCCCTGGCGGTTGGCTGTTGGCCGCGGAACGCGACATCTGATCCAAATTCCAAATTCCTCATTCAACTGCTACTTGCAGAGTGGCTTGCAGATCTCGATGAGGATCGGGTCAACTCCGGCCTTGGCGTCCGTTACCTCGTGGATGGGCACGGTGCTAAAACTTCCTGAGCGGTAGACCATGATGTTGTTGGTTTCGCCGCGATGGAGGGAATCGACTGCTGCGATGCCAAACTTGAAGGCCATCAGGCGGTCCCTAACCGTTGGCGAGCCGCCGCGTTGAATGTGGCCGAGGATGGTGAGACGAGCGTCCATATTGAGAGTGTCGTGGATCCATCTGGTGAGGTAATCACTCATATTGCAGCCCTCGGCTACGATCGCGATGAGAAAGGTGCGCCCCTGCTCCATTTGTTTCTTCAGCCGAAGCCCGATGGAATCCAGATCGTATTCAAGCTCGGGGACCAAGCAGATTTCGGCACCACTGGTGACCGCGGAAGCCATCGCGAGGTAGCCACAGTGCCGGCCCATGGTTTCGACAACAAAGGCTCGGCTGAATGAGGTGGCAGTATCGCGGATGCTGTCGACATTTTGCCGAATCATGTTGAGTGCGGTGTCCACGCCCAGGCAGTAATCAGTCCCTGGAATATCGTTGTCGATGGTAGCAGGAATACCAGCGAAGGGGACTTTGAAGTCGCTATAGAACTGATTGAGTGCCCTAAACGAACCATCGCCGCCGATGACAATAAGCTTGGTAATGCCGTGGGCTTTGAGGTTTTCATAGGCCTGCTTGCGGCAATCGTATTCGAAGAAACGTTTGGAGCGTGACGAGCGCAACACCGTGCCGCCACGGTGGAGGATGCCTGAGACAGCTATTGATGTGGCCTCCTCAATATCGTCATCGATCAGACCTCTCAGACCGTTGCGCACGAGGTAAGGTTTGTAGCCGAGCATGCGTGAATAATCCACACAGCACTTGATGGCCGGGTTCATCCCCGCGGCATCGCCGCCTGAGGTCATAATAGCTAATCCTTCCATAGAGTCATCGATTGAGTTTTGCCCTTGGTTGCGGTGCGGTTTGCACGGACGGGTGCTGCATAGGCGGAAAATTTTCCTTTGGCAAGTATCTCTCCTGCCATCGCTTTCGGCTTAACAATTCGCCAATTGCGCTGTTGACAAGAACCGGCATCGCCACTACCAAGATCCCGCCCTGCGGGGGTATCCCCTCACGGCCCCATGATTCAAAATCAGGGCGGAGTAGCCAAGTGGTAAGGCATCGGTTTGCAAAACCGACATTCGCGGGTTCGATTCCCGCCTCCGCCTCCATCTAACCATCATTCCA
>Ga0208544_10000978_pt1 | contig 20416 bp, 16 predicted proteins | sample DEB08_DNA_9_FD_184526 | JGI IMG/M metagenome (GOLD analysis project Ga0208544, IMG submission 184526) | Aqueous microbial communities from the Delaware River and Bay under freshwater to marine salinity gradient to study organic matter... | ecosystem: Environmental > Aquatic > Marine > Coastal ... | reverse complement strand
AAAAGGAAGGGAGGTGTGCTGCGCGTATTCGCGAGGTTTAAACCGTTGTAAAAAGTCGACCATCGGCCATTGTGAAAAGTCGACCATCCGTAATTCCTTGCTTTTGGGGCAGTAGCTTTAGACCAGTTGCAGGTGACCTGCCAGCGTTGAATTTACCGATAGCCTCGGCAGAAATCGCGCGTCTGGACTCCCACGCCGGAGGGGCGTGGCAAGCTATTCCTTGAAAGGGAAGAGCTTGCCACGCTTTTTAGCGTGGGCGGGGGATGGGTTCTGAAGGAATGCGTGCCGCCCGCTGGATACAGGTAAATCACCCCCCATCCTCCCCCAACACCTCCGCCACCAAAGCCCGCACCGGCGCCACCGCCGGATGGCGCTCGCCCAAGTCTGCCAGCGCTGCGCGCAGCACGGTCAGCGGCTCGGTACCAGCGGGTACCAGCTGACGGATGAATACGCGTTGCTCGTCGGCGTGGTAGGAGATCTCTTCCTCGTCGGCGTAGCCGGGGGCCAGGGTGTCGGGCACCAGGATGGGGATAAAGTAGATGCTTTGGGGGAAATCGGTAGCTGTGGCGGCCGCGCGCTGCGCGGCGGCGTTGAGCCGGTCTTCCACGTCCATCAGTTCGAAGGCCTGCGCCTGGTAGCTGGGGTGCGCGATGGCGCCGAAGCGGAACAGGCGGGTCGGCGAGAGGGTCGTTTTTTCGGACATCAGTTGTCTTGTTTGTTGCCCGGCGGCCGGATCAGGGGCGGCGTACGGGCGAGGTTTTCGGGTAATAGGGCGTAATGGTAAATCTTCAACTTCTCCTGCCGCAGGCATTCCTGCAGCGGCCCCGTGTATTCGATGAAGTAGAGCAAGCCCTGATCGACGTGCCAGTTGCCGTAGCGGCCTCGCTCGCCTTTGCGCGTGACGCCGTACTTCCAGACCTGGCCCTGATGGAGAAAGATACTACTTTTTCCGGTACAGGAAAAGCACGGGTAGCGCCCCGCTTTGGCGGCCAGCAGCACGTACTGTTCGGCATCGTCGAGCTCGTCGAGCTCCCGCAGGAGTTTGGCCAACCGCCGGGGCGCCAGCTCGGCATCCCCCAGCGCGTTGTACTGCAGGTATGCTTTGGTGGCTGCCACCACCAGCAGCAGCCCCAAAGCCCACCACAGCCAGCGGTAGTTGCGGCCAGGATCGGGTGGCGAAGCGGGCTTGATTTTGGATGATTGTTTTACCATAACAATGGATTTTAGAGAGATGCGTTTACCATTCAGGTAGCAAGCAATTTCTACCCGGCGAATACTTTGTTCGTGTGGCTGATTAGTGTATTTTAGCCGCTGAATGGTTGTTTCGATGCAAATATAATTCCATTAAAATGATAAAAACAAATTTAAAGATTATTTTTTAATCTTTAAATTTACATTTTTTTAGATAAATGTATATAGCTCAGAATATTAAGTACTTAAGAAAGTTGTTCAATCTAACGCAATCCGACTTAGGCGATAAATTGGGTATTGTCGGAAATCAAATCACGCGTTACGAAAAAGGAGACAGCGAACCACCAGTCAGCAAACTGGTCCTCCTCGCCGACCTCTTTCAGGTAAGCCTCCAGGACCTGGTCATGACGGATCTCACCACCGATACCCCCAAATTTGCACGTCCGGATGAGTCCTACGGCAGCATGGCCAAAGAAAAGCGGGAAGCGATCCTGGTGGAGCTCAACACGGAATTGCGCAAGCGCATCAAGATGCTGGAGGATTATGTGGCCAAGACGGATCCGCAGCAGGCGCGGGATTGGGGGATTATTGAGTGAAGGGGGGGGCACTAAAATAAGGCTAGCGGAAGGTTACCTGCAATGATACCAATAAGGTTTAGATTAGAATAAGTGGCTGGAGGGCGGCTATCGGATCGGCGCCAGCGCTGCAGCCGTTAGTGGGTGAAAGAAAAAATGACGAGAGGGGTGTCTGGTATTATGGAAATGTTTATGTTTATTTACAAGTGCTGATGGGTAAGGTTGAAACATATGGCTGAGATACACGTAATGACTAAGTAAAAGGTGCAATGTGGGTTTTACTTAGTCACTATTGCTTCAATACATGAGTTGTGTGTGATGAGAAAAAAATAAAACAATCGAAGAAAAGTAAAAGAGAAATACGATAAATATGACCAAACAAAAAATACTGAACTACATGACTTATCTAACCCAAATCCGCACCCAAATAGCCAATGGCGAGTTGTCCTTAGCCATTCAGAGCCTTTTGACAATACTGTACAATAGTCCAAAATTGGACGAAGCCGTGCAGCAATCGGCGCGCTTTCAAGCAATCAATCAACAAATCCGCTTGGGAATTATCGGAAATGAGGAAGCTACTTTATCCAAAAATCAAATCACTTGGGGGATTTTGGAACTGTTGCGGAACTTAGAACAAAACCAAGATTCAATTGCCTTGAATTCCATATTAGATGAAATCGAAAACCAGTCAAAAGACCACGAATTGCAAAAGGAACTGCAAGCCGCCGCAAAAACCATTATCCAAAATGCGGAGAAAATTTACAATATTGAAAAAATAGACAACGCGAACTTTTCCTAAAAACAATTGAAAGCGCAATGGACAACATCATCATAAAGGATATAAACAATAGCACCATCCAAATAGAAGTTGCTGGTCAATTAAGGGAAATCCAAAACCAATTAGAAGCCTTCAAAACTCTATTTGAATCCCTTAATGCCAAGTCTTTCCAAACTGCGGATAAGATTTATAACATCAATAGCATTACCAATGCGAACTTTGGTTACATCCTTGGTCAGACCAATGCCCAGTTTGTGCTTCCTGCCAATATAGCCAATGAACTGATTACCGATGCTTCGCCATGGGTGACCAGTATCAAACAGGCAATTCAAAGACAGCAGGTTGCCGTTAGCAATAGCCCTCGATTTGTTTTCCAGCATTATGGTTGGCTTATTGAGGCGTACCTGTTGAAAATGGAGACCAAACAAGGAAAAGAACGCTCTCTACGAAGTTTTTCCTTTATGGTAGGCGCTTTTCAAAGTAGCCTACGCTACTTGTGTTATATCCAGATTGCGCAATTATTAAAACAAAATAACTCCGTCCAACTTCCTGTCTTGGGTGATTTCATATCTGCCTCCAAAGAAGAATACCTCACTTTCGACTACCTAAACTTACTGATTTTAAGTACCGAGGTATTGGATAGAGCTGATGCTTTTTGTCCGCAAATCCATGACCTTGTCGAAGAGCTAATTGACCCAAATAGCGACTTATATGGAACCGCTCTATTTTTAGATAAATACAGCAGGGATTTTATAAACGATAACTTAGCAATTTCGGATGCTATTTTAGATGAGTACTTGACCGCCCTTGTTTTTTGGTTGAGGAATATTGCTTTTTTAGCAAAATACCGCCTTGTTTCCATAAAAGACATTGCACTGAGATACCGTTTAGGGACAGCTAAAACCTACCTGCATATCTACGGTGAACTGCACGGAATTTATGACCATACCACGATGGACAGAGGAGAATATATAGAGCAAGCAATAGAGAATTTATTCACTTACAATCATAGCGTACTGCTCTTTAATGGAAGCAATATAGAAAGCTGTCTGGGTAATCTTGCCAATCCGAATGCCTATCTTTCCCTTTCGCCCCTCGTGATTGACAGAAGCGTATTTTTAGAAAAACCTACCCAAACACCTTCTATCTTTTGTTTTGCGGGTTGTGCAGGACGGGAGTATCAATTTCAAGAATACAATAATAAGATTTCATTAGCGGATAGTGATTCCAAAAAGACCTTGACGGTAAAACGAATAAATACCCAAACCCCAAAACTTGATGACTTTTTTGAAGAAATGGAGAAGAATTTTGCACCCTTTAAATCCATCAAGCCATGACAAAGCAAAATTCTCCATTCAAATTTTTAGATGCCTACCTGCGGACAGACGCTGACATTTGGTTTGGTCGGGACAAAGAAACCTCCGAGCTATATGACGCTTTAAGCGGCGTAAAACAGTTGCTGGTCTTTGGTCCTTCAGGGGCGGGTAAAACCAGTTTGATTGAATGTGGCTTGCGCAATCAGTTTGAAGAAGAAGATTGGTTTGCGCTGACGATAAGAAAAGGCGGAAATATCATCAGTTCGGTCTACGAAAGCATCAATGAAGCCCTGGAGGAAAAAATAGACCTATCGGAGAAAACAAAAATGCCCACGGAGCCAGATTTTAGCTTTGGTGATGCGGTGGAACGATTGTTTTCCGAACGGTACCAGCCGATTTATCTGCTTTTTGACCAATTTGAGGAATTACTTATCCTGGGGTCAGAAGACGAGCAAAAGGCATTTTTCACACGGCTCAATGACCTTATCCGCAACCGTGTCCCTTGCCGCATCTTGCTGATTATGCGGGAAGAATTTATTGGTCACCTCTCCGAGTTCGAGCCACTTTGCCCCAGTATTTTTCAGCACAGATTTCGTTTGGAAAAAATGCGGAAAAACAATGTTCGGGAGGTCATCCTGGACACTCTGACTGCCCCGCGTTTCCAAGACACTTTTAAGGTGGAAGACCCAAATGTGCTTGCCGATAGTATCCTTGCCAAACTTCCTGACAAGCGGCAAGAGATTGAGTTAGCACACGTACAGGTATTTTTGGACGAATTGTGGGATAGGGCGAATACCCAACCATCGCCCGAGACCTTGCCCGCATTATCCAAAAGCCTGATTCAGGAAAAAGACGATTTAGAGGGGATTTTAGATAGTTTTTTGAAAAAGCAGCTCAAAGCGTTGGAGCAGTCGTACGGAAAACAAATGCCCATAGAGACGCTTGCGGCGATGATTTCCGAACGGCACACCAAACTTCAACTGAGCGAAGAAGAACTGCAAGAGGAATTGCACGAGCGGGGCATAAAGCTGAAATCACCCTTGAAAAACCTGCTATCTGACTTAGAAAAACGGCGGCTGCTGCGTACCCAAAAGTCGGGCATAAAAACGCAGTACGAAATCAGCCATGATTTGCTGGCATTGGCAGTAGGGCAAAATTTGACGGAAGAGATAAAAATGCGCAACCGTGCCACTGAAATATATGGTGTCTATGAAGCTCGGGAGGGCTACCTTTCGCAGGAGGATTTGGACTATATCCGTCCTTTTGAGGTGTATAAACCGTTTCCTACTGCTTTGAGGGAAAGGATGAAAGAAAGTGCAGTTTATTTGGAGGATGAAAATAAGAAGAAATTAAATTATGCTCGGCAAAGAGTGGTTTTTGCAAGTGTACTTGCTTTGATTGCAGTAGGTGCTGCTTTATGGGCGTTTTCGTTAAAAAATAAAGCGGATGAAGCTACAGCAGTAGCAAACGACCAGAGGGAAAAAACGGAGATCGCCTTGGAACAATTGAAATCAGAAACGGCGGAAAAAGAACGCCAGCGCCTATTGGCAGAAGAAAAAAGTGCGGAAGCCAAGCGGGAAACCCAAAGAGCCGAAGAGGAGAAAACACAAGCAGAAGCGGAGCGGCAAAAAGCTGAAGAGGCCTTGACCGCCAAACAGCGAGAAGAGGCTGCGAAAAACAAACTTCAGTTTGAAGAAATCCTCCGCAATGCGGACAAACTTTTTAAAGCCAGACAGTTTTCTTATGCGAAAGAAAAATACGAGGAGGCACTTCCTTTGGCACCTAATGCTCAAAAGGCCAAAGAAGTCCAAGACAAAATCAAACAATGCATCACAAACCAGTAAAATTTTTCGAAATGGTGGCAAGAATCCTCTTCATCCTATGCCTGTTGGCCATGATACCCCAATTTTTATCAGCCCAATGCGACGCTGAAAAGTATAACTTCATCCTCAAAGAAGCAAATAGCCTCCGAGAGGAGGGCCAATTCATATTGGCCAAAAACAACTACGAAGCGGCCATGCAGTTCGCCTGCACGGATGAGCAGAAAGAGCATTTGGAAACCCAGGTGGATGGGTTGTTTGCCCAGATAGAAAAGTTGCGCCTTATGGCAGACTCTACCGCCAACGCAGCCCAGCAAGCCGCTTGGCGGGCTTATGCCAATGATTTGGCCGTCAAAAGCCAGATTGCTTTGAAACAGGGCAACCGTACCACTGCTTTTCGATTGGCGGAGTTTGCTCAGCGATATGTGGATGAGGGTAATCAGCAAGTCACCCAAGCCCTTGTGGAATCTCTACACTACAAAACTAATCCACCACTATCTTGGGCCTCGAACTTCTATGGACACAGGTCTAGAATTATTAGCGTTGCCTTTTCCCCAGACGGCCAACGTCTCGCTACGGGGTCTATGGACAACACTACTAGGATTTGGGATTTGGAATCCGGTAAAATGGCTATGACCCTGCGAGGCCACAAGAGAGGTGTTAATGGCGTCACCTTCTCCCCGGATGGCCAACGTCTCGCTACCGGATCATCAGACAAAACTGCCAAAATATGGGATCTGGAAAGCGGCAATGTACTTCTCTCACTTACACTAGAAGAAGGACGTCAGGGTGCTTGGGTCAGTAGCGTTGCCTTTTCCCCTGATGGAAAACTGCTTGCTACGGGATCCAGTGATGGGATTGTAACAATATGGGATTTGGACTTAGGTAAAGTGGTCATGAGCTTGAAACGCCTTAATGACAATATTAGTAGTATTGCCTTTTCCCCAGATGGAAAATTGCTCGTTGCGGGGTCTTGGTTCGATAATGCCAAAATATGGGATTTGGAAAGCGGTAAGGTAATCCTAAGCCTCGAAGGCCATACAGGTGATGTCAATAGTGTCGCCTTTTCTCCGGATGGAGAATTGCTTGCTACCGGATCAGACGATAAGACAGCCAAAATATGGGATTTGGAAAGTGGTAAGGTAATCCTAAGCCTCGAAGGCCATACAGGTAATATCAATAGTGTCACCTTTTCCTCAGATGGAAAATTGCTTGCTACTGGATCAGACGACAACACGGCCAAAATGTGGGATTTGGAATCCGGTAAAGTGGCTATGATATTGCAAGGCCACACGGAAGCTGTAAGAAGCGTGGCCTTTTCCCCAAACGGGCATCACCTTGCAACAGGGTCTAATGATTGGACGGCCAGAATTTGGGATTTACCAAAGCCAAGCCTCGAAGGACTTTCAGGTATTGTCGAAAGCGTCGCCTTTTCTCCAGACGGAAAACAGCTCGCAACTGGGGTTACGATGAGCCATACAGCCATAGTATGTGATTTGGAATCCGGCAATATAATCCTGACCCTCCAGGGGCATACGGGGTATGTCAATAGTGTTGCATTTTCTCCAGACGGCCAAACCCTTGCTACAGGGGCAAGTGACACCACTGCCAAAATATGGAATTTGGAATCTGGCCATATGATCCTAACCACAAAGGGGCATACGGGGCAAGTCACGAGTGTTGCCTTTTCCCCGGACAGCCAACGCTTTGCTACGGGGTCATACGACGACACTGCTAAAATATGGGATTTGGAATCCGGTAAAATGGCTATGACCCTGCGAGGCCACAAGAGCGGTGTTTATGGCGTTGCATTTTCTCCGGACGGCCAACACCTCGCTACGGGGTCAAGTGACGACACTGCCAAAATATGGGATTTGGAATCCGGTAAGTTAATCCTAAGCCTCGAAGGCCATACAGGTGATGTCACTAGTGTCGCCTTTTCCCCGGACGGCCAGCATCTTGCTACAGGGTCATTAGACGACACTGCCATAATATGGGATTTAGAATCTGGTAAAATCGTCATGGCCTTGAAAGGCCACAAGAGCAATGTTAATAGTGTTGCCTTTTCCCCGGACGGCCAACGCCTCGCGACGGGGTCAAGCGACGACACTGCCAAAATATGGGATTTGGATTTGGAGTCCAGCAAAGCGGTCTTAACTTTACAAGGCCACAAGGCATGGGTCAGTACCATTGCCTTTTCCCCGGACGGAAAATTGCTTGCTACAGGGTCTTGGGATGAAACAATTAGAATATGGGCAATAACTCCTGAAGGCTGTATCTCTTCTGCCCACCAATACCGCCGCCTCGCCACGCTTACCCTCCCGCAACTCAAATCCTACAATCTCGAAACCCTCCTCGACCAGCACCCCGACAACGAGCAAAAACTCATCGCTACCGGTGAGGTGTGGCAAATCGCAGCATTTGCCGACCTCTATGCGGATATAATCTCTAATGCCTTTCCCAAGAAAGAACACTACGACCGTAGTAAACGGCTATACGAGCAGTGTCTGGCCTCCGGTGAAGACAATCCATACTTTGAAAAGAAACTGGTGGACTTGGAAAAGCTATGGCGGGAAAAGACGGAATGATGAACTTATAATGTTCTTGACGACTTTAAGCACCAGTAAAATTACCCTTTACAAATGGCAGCAAGAAAACGATTAAATATGATAACCAGAATCCTCTTTATCCTATGCCTGTTGGCCATGACGCCCCAGTTTTTATCAGCCCAGTGCGACGCTGAAAAGTATAACTTCATCCTCAAAGAAGCAAATGGCCTACGAGAGCAGGGGCAATTCATATTGGCCAAGAACAACTATGAAGCGGCCATGCAATTTGCCTGTACGGATGAACAAAAGAACCATTTGGAAACCCAGGTGGACGGGTTGTTTGCCCAGATAGAACAGTTGCGCCTTATGGCAGACTCTATCGCCACTGCTGCCCAGAGTGCTGCACTCACGGCTTACGCCAACGACCTCGCCTATAAAAGTAAAATAGCGCTTAAAAACGGCGACCGCAACACCGCCTTCCGTCTTGCCGAGTTTGCCCACCGCTATGTGGATGGGGACAATGCCAACTTGACACAGGCTCTGATAGATGCTTTGTACTACAACGACAACCCCACCAATCCACTTCTGCCCCGCGTGACGAGCCTGGAAGGCCACACTTCCAACGTCTCGAGCGTCGCCTTTTCGCCTGACGGGAAATGGCTTGCGACAGGGTCATGGGACAACACGGCCAAGGTCTGGGACATAGGAAGCGGCAAAGCGGCGCTGAGCCTGGAAGGCCACACTTCCCGCGTCTCGAGCGTTTCTTTTTCTTCGGACGGAAAAATGCTTGCGACAGGGTCAGGGGACAACACGGCCAAGGTCTGGGACCTGGAAAGCGGCAAAGCGGCGCTGAGCCTCGAAGGACACACTTCCGCAGTCTGGAGCGTCGCCTTTTCTTCGGACGGGAAAATGCTTGCGACTGGGTCTTATGACAACACGGCCAAGGTCTGGAACCTGGAAAGCGGCAAAGCGGTGCTGAGCCTGGAAGGCCACACTTCCTACGTCACGAGTGTCGCTTTTTCGCCTGATGGGGAAATGCTTGCGACAGGGTCAGGGGACAACACGGCCAAGGTCTGGGACCTGGAAAGCGGCAAAGCGGCGCTGAGCTTCGAAAGCCACACAGATGCCGTCAGATGCATTTCCTTTTCGCCAGGCGGGAAAATGCTTGCGACTGGGTCCAATGACAACACGGCCAAGGTCTGGGACCTGGAAAGCGGCAAATCGACGCTGAGCCTGGAAGGCCACACCTCCTACGTCTTGAGCGTTTCCTTTTCGCCAGGCGGGAAAATGCTTGCGACCGGATCCAACACGACTAAGATCTGGGACCTGGAAAGCGGCAAAGTGGCGCTGAGCCTGGAAGGCCACACTTCCAACGTCACGAGTGTCGCTTTTTCGCCTGATGGGGAAATGCTTGCGACAGGGTCAGGGGACAACACGGCCAAGGTCTGGGACCTGGAAAGCGGCAAAGCGGCGCTGAGCTTCGAAAGCCACACGGATGCCGTCAGGTGCATTTCCTTTTCGACAGACGGGAAAATGCTTGCGACCGGGTCAGGGGACAACACGGCCAAGGTCTGGGACTTGGAAAGCGGCAAAGCGGCGCTGAGCTTCGAAGGCAGCAATTACGATGTCTTGAGCGTCGCTTTTTCGTCGGATGGGAAAAGGGTTGCGACCGGGTCTGATGACTTCACGGCCAAGGTCTGGGACCTGGAAAGCGGCAAGGCAGCGCTGAGCTTTAAACACACTTCCTGGGTCACGAGCGTCGCCTTTTCGCCTGACGGGAAATGGCTTGCCACCGGGTGTAGGAACAACACGGCCAAGGTTTGGGACATAGGAAGCGGCAAAGCGGTGCTGAGCCTGGAAGGCCACACTCATGACGTCGTGAGCGTTTCTTTTTCTTCGGACGGAAAAATGCTTGCGACCGGGTCTTTGGACCACACGGCCAAGGTCTGGGACCTGGAAAGTGGCAAAGCAGCGCTGAGCTTCGAAGGCCACACTTCCCCAGTCTTGAGCGTTTCCTTTTCGCCTGACGGGAAATGGCTTGCCACCGGGTCTAGGGACCACACGGCCAAGGTCTGGGACATAGGAAGCGGCAAAGCGGCGCTGAGCCTGGAAGGCCACACTTTCTATGTCACGAGCGTCGCCTTTTCGCCAGACGGGAAAAGACTTGCGACAGGATCTAGGGATAAAACGGCCAAGGTCTGGAACCTGGAAAGCGGCAAAGCAGTGCTGAGCCTAGAAGGCCACACCTCCTACGTCTTGAGCGTTTCCTTTTCGCCTGACGGGAAAAGGCTAGCGACCGCAGGGGGCAACACTGCAAAAGTCTGGAATCTGGAAACCGGAGCCCTCCTCCAGGGTTGGCATGAAGGTAGCGGGCAGGCAGGGCTTATCCGTTCCCAACTCCAGCAATACAACTTAGAAACCCTCCTCGACCAGCACCCCGACAACGAGCAAAAACTCATCACTACCGGCGAAGTTTGGCAAATCAAGGCCTTCGCCGACCTGGCAGCCTCTCAGGCGGCGGGCAGCAATATCCTCGAAAAGGTAGCGTCACAATTCGTGCGGGCGGAGCGGCTGTATGTGGCGGCGCTGGCCTTGCAGGATGAGCAGCTTATCAGAATAGACTATTCGAAGATGCTGCGGCGCTGGGCGGCGGTCTATCGCTCGGATGGGCGGGTGTCAGAGGCTGCTGAGTTAGAAGGAAAGGCAGATGGTATTTGGAAGGAGTCGAATGATTGAATCACTTCCCGACATCCGAACAAGAAAAAATCAAAAGGCTACTGCCCGATTGCAGAATAGACTTCTAAAACAACCTATAACTATGGCAAAAAAATCACCCCTAAAAACCGATTTGGTACAAGACCTTAGGGAAGCAGGTCCGGGAAACAGGTTTACTTTAACCAACGAGCGGAATATAGGAAGGAAGTCATTGTGTCCCTGGCAGCTGATTGGGTAGCTTTGTACGGCAAGCGTTTTCTGGCGATAAAAGATAAAAAGTCGAGTCACACTTCAAAGACGAAATACGAAATGGCGAAAATAAAGAAAAGAAAAAGGAGCACCACACCCAATCGAGTAGGGTAAGAAAGGCCAGATGACCTTTCTTATCCCTCTCACAACTTGTGCCGCCTTAGCGGTACCACTTAGCGTACGGGCCTTCCCGCAGAAAGTGCGGGACAGGCTGTACTAAGCGGTTCGTGAATCATGGAAAATTTGTTCGTAATACTTGGTAAAGGATTGGTAACCCCTGGTCACTTACTGGTCGTCGATCACTTGATCCCCAAGGTGGGCCCCCGAGCACCGCCAAGGCTTATCCGCAGATCGGATCTCCAGCAGCTAAGACCTACGTAAGCGTCCAACCAACCCCATATTGCCAGTCCAATCCTATCCCCTGATCTTTGCTCCAACCAAAGCAATGACTCATGCGGCATACACGCCAAGCGATTGATCAATTTCTGGACCGGCAGGCCACCAGCGGCCAAACCGTGGCGGCCTTCTGCACCGACCATAATCTAAAGGTACCTACTTTTTACTTCTGGAAGAAAAAATACAGCGACTCCAATCCTGCACCACCGCCGGGCTTTTGCCAGCTGACGCCCCGGCGGGAGGTAGCCCAACGGACCTTGCGCCTGCCCTGCGGATTACAACTGGAAATCACCGGTCTTACGCCTCAAAGTGGCTGGGTAGACGGCCCCACCGCTGCAACCCATGCCTGTGGAATCGGATTTTGAGGAGCTGGAGCTGAACGAAGTATAGCGTTTAGTATGGGAAAGCGATGCCTGGCACTAAGCAAAAATGGCCCATCAGGCCGTATCCGCCAAAAGCTGGGTCAAGGAAGCCTGCATATTCCGATCCATCTGACCCCCCCATTCCGATTTAGTCTGACCCCCCATTCCGGCGATTTGACCCCCCAGAATGTTAATAACATTCCGGCTGTCTGACCCCCTGTTGCTTCGTAAGCGTCCGACCAACCCCATCCTGCCAGCCTAATCCCATCCCCTGATCTTTGCTCCAACCAAAGCAACAACTCATGCGGCATACACGCGAAGCAATTGATCAATTTCTTGACCGGCAGGCCACCAGCGGCCAAACCGTGTCGGCCTTCTGCGCAGACCATAACCTAAAGGTACCGACTTTTTACTCCTGGAAGAAAAAATACAGCGACTCCAATCCTGCACCACCGCCGGGCTTTTGCCAGCTGACGCCGCGGCGGGAGGTAGCCCAACGGACCTTGCGCCTACCCTGCGGATTACAGCTGGAAATCACCGGTCTTACGCCTCGAAGTGGCTGGGCAGACGGGCTCCACCGCTGCGACCCATGCCTGTGCAATCGGATTTTGAGGAGCTGGAGCTGAACGAAGTATAGCGTTCAGTCTGGGAAAGCGATGCCTGGGGCTAAGCAAAAATGGCCCATCAGGCCGGATCCGCCAAAAGCTGGGCCAAGGAAGCCTCAAAAACCGGTGCAGAAATACCGAAAAAAGCCTAACTTTAGTCGGTAAATTAAGAGCTTGTATAAGAATTGCTGCGTGAGGCAAAAAGTAGTCATTTTTGTGCTGTTTAAGGCACGCCCGGAGCCTAATAGCACTAGCTATTAAGGCGAGGACGGAACGCAGAACAGGGCTAAAAGGGCATTTTTTGACCATGCGAGTAGTTTTTAGACAAGCTCTAAACCAACGGAATGCCCTTTTCCACTATAGCTATTATCGAAAACCTTGATCAGGGGTGGTAAATGTTCAACGGCTCGTCGCCAAAGGCTTTGGCCGTCGGCGACTGATCGGTCTGCGTCAGTGATGGTCGGAGGAGGTGTTGGTTAGGGGGTGGGGGCGCAGACGGGCCTTTGAGTTCTCAGAAGCAAAAAATAAAAAAGTAGTTAATATAAAAATAAACGATCGTGCAAGCTGAAAATAAAGAGCTGTTAAAAAAAGTAATTGTTCAAGACATTGGACAAGGCATTCTGCTTTTGCTGAAAATAGTTATACCTAAGAGTACTTTTTATGACGATTGCATAATGCTTAGTGGCAGGTATACCAACTTGTCATACAACTATTCCAATAATGCAATTTCTTTTGACAATAAATCAATTGAAGAAGGGAAAATCAGACTATCTATTATTAACATCATAAACTCGTTATCGGAGGAAGATGTTTTCTTAGACCATATCGATGAGATTTTGCTTGATAAAAACAGTTCTTTGTTAAGTAAAGATGGTATTCTAATAGACTACTTACATAGCATAGGTTTAGTAAAATCGAGCATAGATAAGATTGAGAATGACGCAGACTCTGTGAATCAAAATTTTGCTAAAGCAGGAGAAAGAATGCAAAAGCTAAGGGAACTAAATATTGATTTTTATGACAACGTAGAGTACTATGTCGAAATTTCTAAGGATTTAGAAAAAGAATTGCTAAAAAATTTTTCCGATATAAAAGAAGAGGTAAGTATTTTATACGGAAAATTAAGAAATGAACAAAATTTATTTCAAAAAATTAAAAAAGAAATTGAAAAAAAAGCGGTTGATACTGAAAAGAATACTAAATTAATAACTAAAATATCATCTTATTACGAAACAGAGTTTGATATGGAAGAAGTGAATTCTTTATATGAAAATTTAGAAGAAATTTATGTCCTGACATACAAGAGCGAAGAGTTTGATTTTTTTATTAATTACAAAGAAGACAATTTGTTTCTTAAAGAAATACAGAAATTGCTAGTGAAAATCATAAATTTTAATTTTATAGTCTATAACTGTTTGAAAGAATATTTACCAGTAATTATTTCAAGACATGATTTCTTTGTTGAAAAAGAATGAATCATAAATCACCCCCCCCCTCAATACCCTCAATCCCGATAACTAACCGGCAACCTATTCAATTCCTCCCTCAGCTGTCGCCAGTTGGGTAGATAATGATCCATGTAGGAGATGAAGGTATCGTTGTGGTGCCTCACCAGCAGGTGCACCATTTCGTGTACGAGGATGTATTCTAAACAGGCCACAGGTTTCTTGGCCAACTCCAGATTGAGCCAGATCCGTTTGCGCTCGGTATTGCACGACCCCCACTTCGTCTTCATCTGCTTCACCCCCCAGCCTGCGGCTTTCACCCCCATCACCTTTTCCCACTTGGCCAGCAGGGGCTGGATTTGTATTTTCAATTGCTTGCGATACCACTCCTTCATAATCCGGGCCTTCTCTTCCACGGGAGCGCCAATTGGGACTTTGAGGCTTATCTTTTTGGTTCCGCTCAGCTGCACCTTACCGTAGCCAGCGTGTGCTTCCACCTCCAGCAGGTAGCGTTTTCCCTGGTAGTAATGACTTTCCCCGGATACATAAGCGCGCGGGGTTTCTCGGGCTTGCTCCTGGAAATGCCTGACCTGCTTTTTAATCCATCCCAATTTACTGATGGCAAACAACCGCAGCACGTCCTCATCGGTTTTTTGAGGTACGGCCAGTCTGATTCTACCCTGGGGTGGGTATACCGCCAGGTGCATATTCTTGATGTCTTTACGGACCACATCAATCTCAATATTTGCTATTTTTAGGAACTCCGGTTTAGTACTCACTTTGGGCTTTTATAATATCCATTAATTCCATCACTTTCTGAGGATCACTGATCACCTTGTTTACCTCCAGCCGCAATTTCTTTTCTTTTATGCCGCCATCACGCCAGCCATCGAGTTTGTTGTAGCGAACGGCTTCGTCCAACAGCACCGCCAGGGGTTCGTCGTTGTCCAAGTTGTCGTACAGCGCTTGTTTGGCCCTGGTATTGATCGCCGCAGGGTAGGCGGCATGGTCCGCAGGATTGGAGACCTGCTGGGCCAATTCCTTTATTCGCGCCAGGTAGCTTTGGTAATCCAGGGTTTCCTGCTTTCTCTGCAGAATAATTTCGGTCAACAACTTGGACATTTTCTCATAGTACCTGGGGTTGGTTTGAGCTTCCTCGTTGATGACCTTTCTCACATTGTTCTCGATGGTTTCTGCCACCGCTGTTTGCCTGCTGCTCCTTTTGTCTTCCGCCGTTGCGGCCAGGTCATCGCTCAACTTGACGATGAGCTCTACCAGTGATCTATTCTCAAAGTCGGAGATCTTTTTACTGGCATTGGCATCCAGGTACATGTCCATCAACTGGCGCATGCCGGGTTCAAACCGCTTGAAATCCAGGTAATCCCCACTGGCTTGTTTGATGGTTTCTCTCAAGTCGGAATAATACTGTACTTCTCCTTTTATTTTAGCAGCTTGAGCGTCGGAGTAACCCAGTTTGTGCATTTCGTTCGCCACATTGGCGTAGGCCCGGATCAATTTAACCACTGCTTTGTACAAACCGACTCTTTTTTCTTCCGTCGCCTTAATGTCGGCTGGGTACTCGGTATTGCCACAGAAAAACTTGATAAAGTTGGGCTCGTCTTTGGGGTGCACGGGCTCGCACAAGGCTCGCAAGGCTTCCAGCGCCGTTTCCAGACGTTCCTTGCTTTCCGTATGCCGGTCTTTGAGCAACCCTTTTACGTCGTCCTCATCGTAGTTGTCGAATACTTCTGACGTATAGTCCGTGATGGATTTTTGTAAGCTCTTGAACAAGTCCTTGTAATCGATGATGTAGCCATACTCCTTGCCCTCCGTATCGATGCGGTTTACCCGGCAAATGGCCTGGAATAAACCATGGTCCTGCATTTTTTTGTCGATATACAGGTAGGTCGCCGAGGGCGCATCAAAGCCTGTCAGCAGCTTGTCTACCACGATCAGGAGCTTCATCTTATTGGGCTCCTTGATAAACTTGGCTTTTACCTCCGCCTCAAAGTCTTCCGTGCTTTTGCCATTGAGCATTTTGGTATACACTTCGTACTTCAGCAGTTTATCCGTCGGGTTGTCTTCCCCTGTTTCTTCGCCTTTGAGGTCGCCGTGATGGGGTTGGTAGGAGGTAATGATGGCGCAGTTTTTAAAACCACTACGCTGGAAAAGCTCGTAGTATTTGCAGGCCTGGTACACCGAACCAGATACGAGCATGGCATTGCCCTGGCCGTCTGAAAGCCGGGGTCTTAATTTGAAATCTTTGACGATATCAAATACAATCTTTTCCAGCCTGGATTTGGAGCCCAGCACCTTCTGCATGGTACCCCACCGCTTTTTGAGTTCCACTTTTGCCACATCCGTTAAGCCGCTGGTTTCGGCCTCAAACCAGTCGTCGATACTTTGCTGGTCGGTGACAAACTGCTCCACATCCCTGGCTTCGTACAACAGATCCAGGACAACGCCATCGGCTACGGCTTCATCAAATTTGTAGGGATCGCCGATGTAGGGGCCAAATATTTCAATGGATTTTTGTTTGTCCTTTTTGAGTAGCGGCGTACCCGTAAAGCCAATGAACAGCGCATCCGGCAAGATCATTTTCATGGCCTCGTGCAGCTTGCCCGACTGGGTACGGTGGCATTCGTCTACAAACACGTAGAGGTCGCCTTTGGCTTTGAAATCACTGCCCAGGCTGGCCTTAAGCTCGGCGATGTAACCCTCAAAATCGCCCTCCTCGGCATGGCGGCCAAACTTATGCACCAGGCTCCCAATCAGATTTTCCGTTTTCTGATTCAGTACGCTAATTAAATCCCTTCCGCTTTTGGTGCGGTAAATCTTTTCATCTACCCCCGTAAATAACTTTTCAATCTGGTCATCGAGTTCTTCACGGTCGGTGATGATGAGCACCCGGCTGTCGCTCACATTTTCCCGTATCCATTTGGTAAGCCACACCATGGTCAGCGACTTGCCCGACCCCTGGGTGTGCCACAGTATACCTCCCTGGCGGGTGCGTACGTTTTTCTGGGCGGCTTTGATGCCAAAAAACTGATTGGGGCGGCACAGTTTCTTCACGCCTTTATCAAACACAATGAAATCATGCACCAGCTCCAGGAACCTTGTTTTCTCGCAGAGCAAGTAGAGGTGCTTGTCCAGCACATAATCAAACGCCTTATCCGCTTCTTCTTTCCAGCTCAGGTAATACTTCTCCGGCGTTTCGATGGTGCCATAGCGCAGGCCCTGCGTGTCGTTACCCGCCAATACCAACTGCACGGTGGTGAAAAACTTGGGAATGAATTCGACCTTTTGGTTGTCCAGGTTTTGGCGAATCCCTTCCGTTACGCCTACTTTGCTGCGCTTAAGTTCCAGTACCCCCAGCGCAATGCCATTGACGTACAGTACAATATCCGGGCGCTTGGCGTGCTTGCCTTGCACCGTGACCTCTTCCGCAATGGCAAACTGATTGCTTTCCGGATTTTTCCAATCGACCAACCACACCGTTTCCTTGGGTTGCCCCAGCTCTTCCCTTACCGTAACGCCATAGCGCAATAAGCGGTACACCTCTTTATTGGCTTCGTACAACCCACTGGAAAGCTGGGTGGCTGCTCTTACGAGTGCGTCTACGGCCTTTTGCGCCTGTACGGCAGAATAGCCCTTCGCCAGCAAGTAGGCCTTCAGTATACCTTCTTCTACGGCCTGGGTGCGTACTTCTTCCTCCCAGTTACCCAGGTAGGTGTAGCCCAGCTCCTGTTGGAACAGCTGGATGACCCGGTTTTGGGAGGCTTTTTCTGGTTTGCCGATGTTATTCATTCTGGCTGCGTTTTTTATTCACTGCTGCAATTGTCTGAACACGATACCTAAGATGACTTAGCCACCCTTGTCTGAACACGATGTATAAGATGATCAAGATGGTCACGATTTATAACACGCCCCTCATCCTGTCCCTCCTGCCCATCTTAAAAATCCTGTTCAAGACCATTTTCCACTGTCAGAACACGATGTATAAGATGGCTAAGATGGCCACGATTTACACTTACCCCCCTCATCCTGTCCCTCCTGCCCATCTTAAAAATCCTGTTCAAGACCATTTTCCACTGTCTGAACACGATGTATAAGATGACTAAGATGGCCACGATTTATAACCCGCCCCCATCCTGTTCCTCCTGCCCATCTTAAAAATCCTGTTCAAGACCATTTTCCACTGTCAGAACACGATATATAAGATGGCTAAGATGACCACGATTTATAACACCCCCCTCATCCTGTCCCTCCTGCCCATCTTAAAAATCCTGTTCAAGACCATTTCCCACTGTCAGAACACGATATATAAGATGGCTAAGATGACCACGATTTATAACACTCCCCTCATCCTGTCCCTCCTGCCCATCTTAAAAATCCTGTTCAAGACCATTTTCCACTGTCTGAACACGATGTATAAGATGACTTAGATGGCCACGATTTATGACACTCCCCCCATCCTGTCCCTCCTGCCCATCTTAAAAATCCTGTTCAAGACTATTTTCCGCTGTCTGAACACGATACCTAAGATGACTAAGATGACCACGATTTACAACACCCCCCACATCCTGTCCCTCCTGCCCATCTTAAAAATCCTGTTCAAGACCATTTTCCACTGTCTGAACACGATGTATAAGATGGCTAAGATGACCACGATTTATGACACGCCCCCCATCTTGTCCCTCCTGCCCATCTTAAAAATCCTGTTCAAGACCATTTTCCACTGTCAGAACACGATGTATAAGATGGCTAAGATGGCCACGATTTACACTTACCCCCCTCATCCTGTCCCTCCTGCCCATCTTAAAAATCCTGTTCAAGACTATTTCCCACTGTCAGAACACGATGTATAAGATGGCTAAGATGGCCACGATTTATAACACCCCCCACATCCTGTCCCTCCTGCCCATCTTAAAAATCCTGTTCAAGACCATTCCGCCATTGTCAGAACACGATGTATAAGATGACTAAGATGGCCACGATTTACACTTACGCTCCTCATCCTGTCCCTCCTGCCCATCTTAAAAATCCTGTTCAAGACCATTCATTGTTTGTTTTTCAGCTCTTTGTTAAATACGCGATGGTATTGCAATCGGAGGTTACCAAAATTAATAAGTAAACCATCAGCGATGTTGTAAGCCTCACAATAATTAATGGCTTGTGCCTTATGCATACCCTCCAAGTTTTCAATGGCTTTTATTTCTACCATGACCGCATCTTCTACAAAGAAATCTACCCGACGCGTTCCAATATGATGGCCTTTATAGGTCAATTCCATTTCCATCTCCCTGACAAATAAGATGTCTTGCAAACCAAACTCAATAGCTAAAGCCCGCTGATAGATGACTTCCTGAAAACCATTGCCCAGCTGATTATGCACCTCCATAGCGCACCCAATGATTTTATGGGTCAGTTCATTAATTGAATTATATTTCATTTCGTCCATCTTGTCCATCTTAAATAGCTTAAATATCTTAAAAAATCCTGTTCAAGACTACACCGCAGTTGTCTGAACACGATGTATAAGATGGCATGATAGCCATGATTCATAAAGATTCCCTCATCCTGTCTTGCACATCTTATCTTGTACATCTTAAATATCTTAAAAATCCTGTTCAAGACTACACCGCAGTTGTCTGAACATGATGTATAAGATGGCTGGATGATCACGATCTAGATAACGCCCTCCTAATCTTGTCCATCTTGCCCCTCTTAAAAATCCTGTTCAAGACTATGCTGCCACTGTCTGAACACGATACCTAAGATGACCAAGATGGCCACGATTTATGACACCTGCCCTCATCCTGTTCCTCTTGCCCCTCTTAAAAATCCTGTTCAAGACTATGCTGCCATTGTCTAAACACGATACCTAAGATGACCAAGATGGCCACGATTTATGGCACCTGCCCTCATCCTGTTCCTCTTGCCCCTCTTAAAAATCCTGTTCAAGACTATGCTGCCATTGTCTAAACACGATACCTAAGATGACTAAGATGACCACGATTTATGGCACCTGCCCTAATCTTGTCCATCTTGCCCATCTTAAAAATCCTGTTCAAGACTATGCTGCCATTGTCTAAACACGATACCTAAGATGACTAAGATGACCACGATTTATGGCACCTGCCCTAATCTTGTCCATCTTGCCCATCTTAAAAATCCTGTTCAAGACTATGCTGCCATTGTCTAAACACGATACCTAAGATGACTAAGATGACCACGATTTATGGCACCTGCCCTAATCTTGTCCATCTTGCCCATCTTAAAAATCCTGTTCAAGACTATGCTGCCATTGTCTAAACACGATACCTAAGATGACTAAGATGACCACGATTTATGGCACCTGCCCTAATCTTGTCCATCTTGCCCATCTTAAAAATCCTGTTCAAGACTACACCAA
>Ga0208544_10000974_pt1 | contig 20470 bp, 7 predicted proteins | sample DEB08_DNA_9_FD_184526 | JGI IMG/M metagenome (GOLD analysis project Ga0208544, IMG submission 184526) | Aqueous microbial communities from the Delaware River and Bay under freshwater to marine salinity gradient to study organic matter... | ecosystem: Environmental > Aquatic > Marine > Coastal ... | reverse complement strand
CCTGGCCTGCCTGAACGCCGGATTCATTAGATTCATTGAGGCTTATGGAGTAGGCCTGCCCGCCTGGATGCACGTATTCCTTCGGCCACTGGGCCTGTCTTCGTTTTGGTGCTCGCGCCTGCCACGTTTTCAGCGTGGGCGATTGCTGAAAAACGGATACGCCTGATGCTGTTTTCGCCCTACTTTTACACTTTTCCCCTTTTCCACCTTTACACACGGCCCTATTTCCGCCTTCCCACCTCCGATTTCCGACTTCGAGCGCCTTCCCACCTCCCACCTCCGATTTCGAAAACCTCCCCTCACCCATAAAAACAGTCAGAGAAGGTTTTTTTTTTCAAAATAACGGTATCTTTAGCGACTCTAAACAACGTTTAGCAGATCGCGTCTACCGTTTTCTGGTTTTTCCCTACCGTTCCCTATTTCTTGCCCTACGGATACAATAAAGCTTGTGCCGATTCCTGGTTGAAAAAGCACATAATCAAGGGTAAACCTACCGTTTTCTAACTAGCGAATAAATGATAATGCTTGGCTGGTGAATAAGTGTACCTTTGACACAGAGACCGGAATAATAGCAACAATTTTACACCCTGCTTGTAACAAATTATAATTCTTTTGGGAGTGTAACTCCCGGCAAATCAAAATCTCGTGTGAAAACGAGGGTGTAAAAATAAAGGAAGTTAGCAGAAGCAACCGGTCTCCCCTCGGTTGGGAAAGCTAACCTCCGAAAGATGTATCAGATGGAAAAAATTTGAAAGAGCGGCTCGCATTTGGCGGGCCGCTCCTTTTTGGTTTAGGGCCGAAATTTTCTGCTTACCCACACGCCTTTCCGGTATCCATGGGATCCCTGTGTTCGGGGATTAATCGTCCTGTTTTCTTCCATTTCACTTCGGAAATACTAAAACGTCAGCTTGACCTGCGCCGCTACTTCCGTCCGGGTTGGTTTCCCCGTATCCTCCAGGCCACTGCCGATGCTATCCTGGTCCGACCAGTAGGTACGGGCGTAGCGTGCTTCCAGCGTGAGGTTGCGAATACCTTTGTACCGGACATTGAAGTAGAAGCGGCTCCCCTGGTTGTAATACGGCGGGATGGAGAAGTTGTAGAGGAGGCCATTTTCGTAATTGTAGAAGCGCACCTGGTAGCCATCGGTATCAAAGAATGCCAGGCGGGTGGTAAAACTAATGGGAAAAGTGAGGGGCGAGAACAGGAGGTCCTGGTACACGCCGAAACCGGTGCGCGCGGTATTGATGGGGGTGTCGGTGAGGCCCCAGTCGACTCGGCCGCGCCACTCCAGGGCCTGGTTGATCTGGTAGGCACAATGCAGGCGGCCCTGGAAGCGCTGCTGGGGCTGCACGGCGTCGAGGTTGCTGCCGATGAGCTTCACGTTGACGTCTTTCAGTTCGTTGCGGGCTTCCAGGTAAACGGTTAGGCGGCGTTTTTGGAAGTAAGTCAGCCGGAACCGGTACTCGCTGCCTTGCGAAGGGGCGTCTACGGTGGATCGCAACCAGGGGTGCTGCCAGGTGTCGAAGTAAGCGCTCACGATCCAGTGGTTGACTGGCGTCACTTCCAGGCCGATGTAGAGGCCGTTTTCGTTGCGGCCACCGCTGGTTTCCCCAAAGGGGTTACCCGTCAGGGCCTGGTAGTCGCGGGGGTAGGCTCTTTGCACAATGGCCAGGTTCACGCGCCGGTCGAGGGTCGTCAGCAGGCCGTTGATGGTGGCGATGGCGCCGTTATCGCTCACCGCGGTTTCCCCAAAGAAGGTCAGGTTTCGCCACCGGTAACTGTAGTCTACGCTGGCGTTGGTCAATTCTTTTCCCTGGAAGTAGTACCGGTTGTAGACCCTCGGGGTGAGGGTGAGGGCTTTGTCCAGGCGGTTGTGGATGGTATTGAAAGCAACGTGTCCCTTGTTGCCCGTCCATTTGAGGGAAGCGCCGGCCGTAAAGTTATTGATCACGTTGCGGTCGGCAATTTCGTTGGCCGTACGGTGCAATCCGCTGAGGTTGAGGGAGCTGAATTCGGAAAAAGTGCCGTCGAATTCCGAGTCCAGGGTGTCGGAGAGGGTGATGAGGTTGCCGTCGCGTTGGCGCCAGGAGGCCAGGGCGGTAAATTCCCAGTGTTTCCCCAACGCGAGCGTGGTAGCTGCACCGCGTAAAAAGATAGCTTCGTTGACGGAGGAGTACTTGCGCAGGGTGCGGCCACCCCGGCGGACACTGGCTACCGAAGCGCTCTTGCCGTAGCCGAAGCCAGCGAAGAGGATCAGTCCCTGCCCGAAGCTGGCGGTATAGTCGCCCAATGCCAGCGCTTTGAGTCGTTTGTTGTAATCGCGCAGAAAAAAATGGGCGCTGTAGTAGTCGAATCCTTTTTTATTGCTGCCCGTGAAGAATTCTTCACCCCGGTCTTTTTCGGCCGTGAAACCGTAGCTCAGGCGATTGCTGAAGGTGTGGCGGTAGCGCAGATACAGCTGGTTGGGGTCGCCGAGGTAAGGGGTGCTGTCGGGGCGTTCGGGTAGGGGAGTAAAGCCGCGTTGTTGTTCCAGGATACGGTTCCAGCGCAGGTAGAGTTCGTTGTCGCCCTTGCTGATCATCTCCCGAAAGGGGGCCTGAAAGTCGTCCACATCCTCGCGCAGGCTCACGAAAGGCAGGATGCGCCGGATACTGGCCAGATCCATCCCCGCGACGGCCTGCAGTTCGTAGATGGCAATGAAGCCTCCCAGTTGCTCGCGGTAGTTGAGGATATTGCTGATCTGCACATCACTGAGCAGGCCCAGCTCCCGAAATTCAGCTTCCGTAGCCGCATTCAAATTGAGCGGATGTTCGCGGTAGATGGCCAGGTCTTCGAAGATGGTGTTCAGGTCGAAGTCGCCTTCTTCCTCCGCATCCTGGAGTAGATCCTCCAGGCGCTGCTCACTCAGGTCGGGCGTCGGGTCGGGGGGCAGACTGTCGATCTGCGCCGGGAGAGTGGTTCCTACAAGGAAACCGGTGAATAGAAGAAGGAATAGCCGCTGCATCGGGTTACGAATTTTACCAAGCTGTGAATTCGAATGCTAAGATAGGCGATGGATTTTGTTTTGCAGGGTGTTGGGCGGAAGAAATGGGACCGGTTTTAGATGCGTTTAATGCGTATGACAATTGGGGATGGGGGCGATTACGGCACTTTTGCCAGCCAGTTGATTTTTACCCGACGGTTGCTTTTTGTCAGGTTAATGGATTAAATTTACGGTTTTATTCGCTGACCCCTTAGCGCTTGTTTCAGCTAATCAGGTCGTCCAAAGCAAGCTCCTGGAACGCATAGTTGCTTTTATATAACCATTGCCTACAAATAACAACCTTCATGAACAACGCCAATCACACTTTTGCCCAGGCAGCTGAACTAATGGATGACCTCGGTTTTTGCATCGTAGCGCAAGACAAAAACCGCCCCTGGGGTGGGTTTTACGTCATTGACGAGGCCCAGGCCCAGGATTTCGCCAACCATTTTTTCCCGGAAGAAGATTTTGAAAAACTCAAGCTCTCCAAAAAGTTGAGCCCTAAAATATTAATGGTCGCGCCCGGCAAACGCCTCAGTTGGCAGTATCACCACCGCCGGGCGGAAATTTGGCGCTGTATCGACGGGCAGGTGGGTGTGGTTACCAGCCTGACCAATGAAGAAGCACAGAAACATACCCTGAAAGTAGGCGATAAAATAAAATTGCAACAAGGCGAACGCCACCGGTTGGTCGGTCTCGATGATTGGGGTGTCGTAGCAGAAATATGGCAGCATACCGATGCCAACAAGCCCTCGGATGAGGAGGATATTGTCAGGTTGCAGGATGATTTTGGGAGATAGACAGGCCATTACGTTTAATTTATACCAGCAGTGGCCGTTGGCAGCAACAAATTAAGAGGTGCTAACCTGGCCTCGCTTACTACGGGCTCAGTGCAAGCTGACCACCTTGGCCAACCGCCAGTTGCCGTACTCGTTTTTCCAGACCGCAATAAATTTACTGGGAATGGAAGGTGCCGTTGGTTCCTGCTTGTTGAAGAATTTGTGGAAACCTATTGCTACGGCACCGTAGTTGGCAATGGGGTAGACTTCTACACTGCCCTGAATCAGGGTGCGGGTGACCTTGCCGCAAATATTTTTTTCCGTAGCGGCCAGAATATCCTGTTTGGAAGTCGACAGCCCGCCTTTGTCGTGAAAGAATTCGATATCGTCGGCGTAGATGGCGGCTTGTTTGGCCAGGTCGCAATTGTTGTAGGCATCAAAAAACACCTTGTCCATGGCGACGATGTCGTCGTAAAGCTGCTGGTCAACCGGGCTGTATGGTGGGATTTCTGCCAGTTGGCGAACGGCCTGTCGCTGGCACGACAGGAAAGTGAGGCTAATCAGCAGGCCGGTGAAAAAGAGAATAAATGGTTTCATTTTTTGAGATATGGGTAATTGGTAAGAACAGCAAGATAAGTAAATCTCTCGCTGTCCAGAAAAAAAGTTCTCGTACCAATCACCCCCTGAAACCCCGCTATTTGCTACCTTACCCACGAAAATTACCTCAACGCCTATCCGCATGATCCGCAAGCTGTGCTTACTGCTCCTGGTATTTGCCAGCTGGCTGGTTGCCCTTTCGGCCCAGCCCCAGCGCTTTCCCGTCGCCCTTTCGGCCCGGACGGCGAGTTACGATATGGATATTCGCCTGGATGTGGACCACCAGCAGGTGCAGGCGACCCAGACCCTGATCTTCACCAACCCTTCGGCCGATACCATCCACACGATGCGCTTCCACGTGTATTACAACGCCTGGAAAAACAACCAAACGGACTTCTTCACCGAAACCGGCCGCATTCCCCGCGACAAGCCCCAGGCCGAGATCGACAGCTGCCGCTGGTCGTGGATCAACGTCACCAAAATCACCGACGAGCAGGGCAACGACCTCACCAAGGCCCAGGCCTACGTACAACCCGACGACGACAACCCCTTCGACCAGACCGTGCTGGAGGTGCGCCTGGTTCAGCCCGTGCTGCCCCACCAGACCTACCGCCTGCGCATGGCCTGGACCGCACAGATTCCGCCGCTGATGATCCGCACAGGTTACCGCAAGGATTATTTTTTTATGGCCCAGTGGTTTCCGAAGCTGGGGGTCTACGAGCCCGCCGGTACGCGGTTTGCTACCCAAGGCCAGTGGAATTGCCACCAGTACCACGCCGCCACCGAATACTACGGCGAGTTTGGGGTGTACGACGTGCGCCTCACCGTACCCAGCAACTACCTGGTGGGAGCCAGCGGCTTCCTCGTGGATAAGCAAGTAAAAGGAGAGGAGACCACCCACCACTACCTGGCCGAAGATGTCATCGATTTCGCCTGGACGGCCCACCCCGGCTTCCGGGAGGTAGTGGAGCAGTGGCGGGATACGGAGATACACCTGCTCATTCGCCCCGAACACCTGCCCAACCAGGAGCGCTTCCTGGGCGCCGCCCGCCATACCCTCGACTTTTTTGCCGACTACCTGGAACCCTACCCGTACCCCACGCTGACCATCGTGAGCCCCCCGTTCTACGGCCTCAATTCGGGCGCCATGGAGTATCCCACCCTCATCACTTCGCCCACTCTGAGCAATTTGCCCGCCGGCCTTAAAACCACCGAAACCCTCGTCATCCACGAACTGATTCACCAGTATTTTATGCAAATGCTGGCCACCAACGAGCAGGAGGAACCCTGGCTGGACGAAGGCTTCACCGCTTATTTCGAAGCCCGCATACTGGACCAGTACTACCCCGAAGGAACCGTCTCCTGGCCGTACCTGGGGCTGCGCGTAGGTTCGGAAGAACTGCGCCGGGGGCGATTCTTTAGCGCCGAAAACAGCAAAGCCAATCCGCTCAGCGACTTCGGCTGGCACATGTCTCCCGGCAGCTATTCGCCCATCGTCTACGGCAAAACCGCCGTGCTGCTGAAAACGCTGGCTGGCCTGGTAGGGGAGGCGTGTATGCAATCCATCATGCGGACCTACTTCCAACGCTGGAAATTCAAGCACCCGGGGCGCCAGGATTTTATCGACGTAGTCAACGAAGTGGTACCCCACATGCTCGGCGACCGCTACGGCCCCGACATGAACTGGTTCCTGGAACCCGCGATCTACGGGACCGACGAGTGTGATTACGCGGTTCATACCATTGAAAACAAAGTACTGGAAGCCCCCTTGGGCTTCCTCGAAAATACCGACGATTGTACACGAATGGGTACGGCCAGCGGAGCCGTCATCCAGGCCAAGGCCACCCTCTTTCGCCTGGGCGAGTTCGTCGTGCCCCAGGAAGTCCGCATCGTCTTCGACAACGGCGACGAGGTGCTGGAACACTGGGACGGCCGGGCGCGCACCCACGAATTCGGCTACACCGGTAGCCGAAAAATCGTCAGCGTAACGATCGACCCCAATAATAAAATACCATTGGACAAGAACCTGCTCAACAACAGCTACGTCCTGGAGCCGGACGCACCGGGTATAACTCGCTACGTCACCTCTTTTCTCACCTGGTTGCAGGCCATCATGGTGAGCCTGGGCGGATTGGTTTAGAAGATTTAACGCGTATTCAATTGTATAACAAAATGACCAGTTTGACTGCCCTACGATCCGGATTTCGGCAAGCCTGGCGCTACCGCCGGAGCATCCTGGTGATGTACCTGGCTACGTTGTTGCTGGCTGGCCTGGCGGCCTGGCCACTGCACGCCTTGCTCCAGGCCGAAGTGGGGCATTCTGCGTGGGTACAGGCCATGGTGAAGGGGTTCGATTATACGTTTCTGAACGATTTCTGGCAGAATTACGGGGCTGGTTTTATCCCCGTCTTCAACCAGTCGGTCGTGCTGGTGGGGGCTTACTTTTTGCTGCTGGTTTTTCTCACCGGTGGCCTGGCCAGCCTCTTGGTGCAACAGCCTGCCACTTTCGACCGCGCAGTTTTCTGGGGAGGCAGCGCCACCTATTTTTGGCGGATGTTGCGCCTGACGCTCTTCTTTCTGGGCGTACACGCCCTGGTGTTGGCGCTCTTTGGCGGGCTGTATTACCAGGTAACCAAAGGCTTATCGCCGATGGCCCTCGACAACGAGGGCATCATCACCGCCTGCCTGCGGTGGTTGGTGCCGTTGTACCTGCTGGTAGCAGCGCTGGTTTTTATGGTCCAGGATTACGCGAAGCTGATGCTGATTCAGGGAGAATACCGGTGGATTTGGCCAGCAGTCAAAAAGGCATTTTCGTTCAATCGCCGTCATTTTCGGCAGACCTACGGCCTTTACCTGCTGAACATGGGCTTGTTGGGCCTCTTGCTGGGGGGGAATTACTACCTGTCCACGGCTTTTCAGGTGACGACCACCCCGACCATTTTGTTGTCTTTTGTGCTTTCCCAGTTGTTTGTACTGGCGCGCTACGGGCTCAAGGTGATCAACCTGGGCAGCGCAGTAGTCTTGGTGGAAAAATGGACAAATTCGGGTGACTAAACAATTAATTAAAGGTGGTGTAATTCGCGCAAAAGGCGGCTACCTAAGCAGTATTATCAACATAAAAAAACTTAAATTTGGCGGTCAACTGCAACCAGATTTCTGATTTTGGTGACTCAATTAGCTATACACATGGAAGACCTACTCAAAGAGTATATATTTGTTAAACACAAGGGTGCCTACCAGCGCATCCTCATTAGCGACATCATCTATCTGGAAGCCAGTGGTGATTACGTCCTTGGGTATTTGGCCAGCGACCAGTTTGTAGTGCGCAGTACCCTTGCTCGCATACAGACCTTATTGCCGGAACCTCATTTTATGCGCATCCACCGCAGTTACCTGATCCAGTTGGAAAAAATGGACACCATTAATTTCCTGGAAGGCTCGGTCGGAATTAATGGCAAAATATTGCCGATCAATCGGAAAAGTCGCAAAAAAATTACGCTGATAATCACCAAGTTAGATTAGTTGAGTTGGCTAAGAATACCACTAGCAACGTATTGCTGTTTAACTTGCATAGGATGTCGCTAAACGTGGTTTAGTTGCTGCTGACCGCAAAAGTATTGGTGTTTGTTCTTTTGTTGTTACTTTTACTAGCTTATTATAAAATAGTTTCAGCTATTTCTAAAATGGCAGTCCCTTTTGCTGTGTAATAACAAATTACTTATATCTCAATCTTACGTATGACGACTAATTTACACCGAAAAAATCAAGGCCGTTCTACCGCCTTCCAGCTACCAGGTCGCCTGGCCAGTTGGGGGCCGTTCTGCCTGCTGTTACTCGCCTTCCTCTTGTGGGGGCAGGTACCCTTAAACGCCCAGTGCACCTTTGCGGAGGAGTACACGATTTCTGAACATTACCAGTTTGGTGACTATTGTGGACCAACGACCTCCCGGAGTGGGGTTTTGGATGTGGGTGATCCTACTTTTACCCGGCCTCCTGCAACAGAAGACCCAGGCGCACCTCCTACATGCTATTACGAGCGTTTTGATTTCTCGATAGATGCCGTAGATCTCTATACCTTTAGCATGGCTGGTGTATTTGGCCAGGATTTGTATTTTGCGCTCTACCAGGGCGGGTTTGATCCCAATAACCCATTAAACAACCTCCTGGCAACTGATGATGATGGTGGCCCTGGCTTTAACCCGGAACTAATGATTCAGCTGATGCTGATCCCGGGCAATTATACGTTGGTCACGACCACATTCTTTAGCCTAGATGCAGCCGGTGCCTATAGCTACACGGTGAGCAGTGCCAGTGGTGGAAATATATACGGTTGTCCTGGTTTAGCATCTCCAAGATTATCCCTCCAAGAGTCTATTGCGTTGGGTTTTCCTCCGGGAACGACCCTGACTGCCGAAAGCCCCTTGCTGATCAACATTTGCTTCGCGGCTGATATAAATACGGAAAACTTGGAAGTCCGGATTGCCAATCAACTTTTTTACATAGGAAATCTAGGTTATGCCACGCCTAGTATCCAGTACAATGCCTACTGCCGGGATTTCGTTATTCCTGCCGCTGCGGTGACAACAGATCTTGCAGACGGCGATATTGATATTGACGTTAGACCTTATATCAGTGGTGGCGACTGGGCATCTGGTGATGATTTTGCCTTTAGCGTCACCAATGTTTCCGTAGACATTGGGGTGAGTGGTTTTGCGTTTACCAATCCGGCACCTGGTGCCGTGGTGAATGGTGTGGAAACCCCTTATGTAGTTTGTAAGAGCGATGGCACTTTCGATTTCAATGTGCCCGGAGAAACACCGGCGGATATGGCATTTAGTATCACTCCTTCCGTTTGGGCCGGTGCGCTGAACGCAGGCACCGGCGTGCTGACCCTGGCCAACGTAAATGCGGGTGTCTACACCGTCCGGTACACCATAAACGTAGCCGGTTGCCCGGTTTCGGCGACACGTAGAATTCGAATTTCCGATGGGCCCGTGGCCAGGCTCAAAAAGGCCGTGGTCAACTGCGTATCGCCAACGGGTGATCCTGCGGTCAATAAGATTGACCTGGCCCGGATGTTTGACAACAGCAACGGAATCTCCAATACCGCTGGCGGATCGTTTACCGTCGTCGCACCAGGTGGTGCCACGACGACCATCTCCAGCGACAATGATCCTACAATAAGTGGTACCCAGTACAACTATACCCTGACCACCGGTGGTTGCCACCAGGTAACCTACACCGTGTCGGGTGGAGAATGTGGGGCCGTACCCGTTTCCAGTACGGAAACCCTCTATTTCTTACCTGTCCCCCAAACACCTATGTTTTTGGTGATGGACATGGCACCGATTCCGGCCGGGCAGGGTGCTTTAACGAATAACCGCATTGTGGTGTCGAATACGACGCCCCGCACGGTTGTAGTCAGTAATACGACTCTGGGCCTTAGCCCGTCTGCTACCCCCCAGTTAACCGTGGTATCGAATGGCGGAACGGTGAATAGCAATCCCATGCCGTTTCCCCCCGTGAATCCTTTTACCACGACGACCAGTCTGACCCTGCAGTCGCCAGAGCCAGGCAATTCCTTTATTTATACCATTTGTATTTCGGAATCCAACGCACCGACAGGTACTGCTGGCTGTCTGCCCAATAATGCGCAGGACGATGTAAACACCCCGCTGGTGGACGAAAGTACGCAACCGATTACCCTCTCTCCGTGTGCCGTGCGAACCTGCCAGACCATCGTCATCGTCAACCCGACGAATGTCAATACGGGCGGACCAGCCAATGCGTTCTTTGAGAATGAATGTTTACCCGATCTGGAGGCGACCGACATCTGTGATGTAACTGAAAAGCCCTTTTTATCCTTTTCGTGTAGTTTCATTTCCCTCACGCTTACTTTTCCCTTTATCGAGGCCCGGTTGAGCAATTATCCGCCGGTGCTCTTTTGTACGGATCCTGATTTTACGATCGATTGGCAGGGCAGCTTACCCGGTGCACTGGGTGATGCGACCACCGGTGGCCAGACCATCCGGGATTTGGCGCCACCGGCCTCCACGATCGTTTGTGATGTCATCACTTACGAATTCTGTATCCCCTTGATTGTTGCCGATCTTTGTATCGATCCCATTCCGCTGGGCCCACTGGAAGACGCCTGTGATAAAACCATCGGACAATTTGTCTTCGATGGCTTAGCAGCCATTCTGGGCCGGTCGGCTTCTACCAGCGGTAGTTCAGACCCTACCTTCAATGCGTCGGGTTCTTCTACCATGTCTTCTACGACCACGACCAACGCCGATGGATCTACGAGCACAACCTCGTCGCAAGAAACCAACATTGAGCTTTCGGTGGGTTCTACCGAGTCAGACGGCAATGCCGTACGGCCTCCGGGTGGTTCGGGCATCGTGATTGCGGATACGGACGGCGATGGTAACTTCGATTACGGTGTGGCCAACTATGGCTTCCCCGCACTCGGAACGGATACCATCCCCAATAACATAAAAGGCAGTGGTACCATTACCGTACGCAACGTCGTGGCCTGGCCCTTCAACGCCTCCGATGCCTGTGGCGAGATTAGCGGGGAGTCCATCAACTTGTTGGATATCCTGCCCATTGCCGCTATTCCGATCGTTGGAATTATCATTGAAGATGTCCTGGCTGCTGCTGCCTGTAACGTAGACCTCGTGTTTACGGATGGGGTGACCGTCGAGATTCCTGTTTACAATAATTCTGTCCCTGAGTTTGCCAATTGCATTACCAACGAGGATGGAACCAACAGTTATATTTTCTCCCAGGACGGCGTATGCGACATGGAAGCCAACTGGTCGATTCCCGTGGCTTACGATGGCTGCGGAAACGGTGTCTTACCTTACCGCGGCTATACGCCTTACCTCTGGGGAGGCACCGATATAAATGGTGACATGGACATCACGCCAGCCGAAGGCGCCCAAACACCTGATGCTTATTACAATGGTATGACGCCGGTACCGGTGGCCCTTCTGGGTAACGGATCCGTCATGGAATCGGGTATCTACCAGACCAACGGACCACTGCCGGGCTCCGATCTGCCAGCAGGTGTCTACGCCATTGAGTACACCGCTTATTCTTGTTCGGGTATTGCGGCCGCCTGTCGTTTTGATGTGATTGTTACAGCTGGCGACCCCGTGCTGGCCTGCCCCGGACCCATTACGGTGAAAAACGATATAGATCGTTGTGATGCTGTGGTGACGGGCCTCGAGCCCCGCCAGGGTATCAGCTGTGCCTCCGTCATCAACTACCAGATCACTTATCCCGATATGAGTACGAGCACCAACGTGCCAACGCCTTGGTCGCCAGCTAATGTAGGTATCCATAATGATGCCAGTGGACAAATTTTCCCCGAGGGCATCAGCACGGTTACCTACACCATGGAGATCGACATCAATGGGGATAATGTAATTGATCCTACTGCGCCGGAAACGCAAACCTGTACCTTTACCGTTGAAGTGGTAGATGCCCAAAAGCCCGTCGCACACTGTGTGGATGTGACGGTGAAATTGAGCAATACCGGTTCTATCGAGGTCTTTGCTGCGGCGGCTAGTGGTTCACCTTTCATTGACGGTGGCAGCACCGACAATTGTGCCATGCCCCCAGAGGTGTTAATTTCTAAGTTAGCCACAATGGATCCTCCGAGTGCGTCAGTGACGTTCATGTGTAATGAAATTGGCAGCAACCTGGTTATGCTCACCGCCAGCGATGGTACCAATACGAGTACTTGTTTGGCCCAGGTCATCGTCGAAGACTTCTTCGAAGATATCCAGTTTGATTTTGATGTACCAGAAATCTGTTTGGAGGCGAACAATCCTTCGCAGTTGGACTTTGCCAACTACCTGGTCATTACCCTGCCCAACGGAGTCACGTTGCAACACGCACAGGTCGCCAGCAATGCTTACCTGGGTGACGCCCGTGGTGGTTTTGGCATTACTGCCTTTGCCCCGTCTCCGGGTTATGTCAACGTGTCTGGCCCCGATGCTGCCGGATCTATTTCTCCTGATGGGGTATATACCCCCGGTACCGGTTCGGGCTTTGTAACCGTATCTTACGTACTGGCCTTCCCGGACGCTATTGGTGATCCGCTGATTCAAACCGGACTCATTGGTTTGTCGGGTTGTTTGGAGATCGTACACACGACCTTCGAATTGCGCCAGCCACTGGATATGGAATCACCCGAGTGTGAGTGTATCGCGCAGAATGACCGCATCGTCAACCTCGGTGAAATTACCGGTGGTTTAGAGCCTTACACCATCCAGTATGGTGGCGTCAAATTAGACGTGGACAGCGACGGTATCGTCGATGACCAGGACGGTAGCTTTACCTACGACGGTACGTTTACCGGATCTGCTGGTGTCGCGATGAATTACAACATCTTCGACTTCACTGAAGACCTCGGTAACCTGTTGGTAGATTACACCCAGCCCACCTGGTCATTCACCATTGTGGATGCCCGTGGTTGTGAACTTTTCCGTTCTGGCTCTTGTGATAACGATGATGAAACAGGTACGCCGATAATTGATTGTACCGCACTTGGTGCAGTAACAATTTATACCAGGGATGAACCAGCTTGTGAAGTACAAGATACCTGGGTGCATACCTTACCAACGGATAACTGTGATGTTATTCTTTACACTTATACGATTGAAAATCCTGATGGTACCATTGCCGGGCCATTTGACCTTACGGCATTGTTGAACCCTGATATTACAATGCCATTACCAGATCAGTTCTACGGAGAGTATGATTTTGAACATCATTCACCAACTGAAAACGTATCAACGGTAACGTACTATGCAGAGGATGCTGTAGGAAACTTTACCCAGTGTAGTTTCACGGTTACCGTAATAGATGATGATGCACCCCGCTTTATCAATTGCCCAGAGCCTGCGGTAATTGTGGATGCACCACAATCATGGTGTGCTGCCTTCGCGAACTATTCTTTACCATTAGCGGAAGATAACTGTGGTACTGTTGTGGTCACACAAGTTGACGATACGGGACTTACTTCGGGTTCTTTGTTCCCGGTTGGTATTACCATCAACACTTTCGAAGCGGTGGATGAAACCGGCAATACCACTCGTTGTGACGTGAAGATCATTGTTAATGACTATCACACCCCGCCAAGCTTCACTTGCCCTGGTAACGTGGTAGATGATACCGACCTGGGCGATTGTGGTGCGGTTATCACAGGCATCGCTCCTACGAACCTAGCAGACAATTGTTTGGATAACCTAACGGTCGTTTACCGCATTGACGATGCCAATGGCAACGAATTGTCCAGTGGTTTTGATGATGCCAGCGGTACCTTCTTCGACTTGGGTACGAGCACGGTACGCTACGCTATCCAGGATATGCCATTGTTGTTGATTACAGAAGTAACGCACGAATTCAGTAACACCGTTGACGGTGCACCTGCCACCACACCCAGCTGTTTTGATGGTATCCAGAATGGAGACGAAACAGGCGTTGATTGTGGCGGTAGCGTTTGTACTTCCTGTAATTGTACCAACAATGAAGTAATAGTAGAAATTTTATTGGACAATAATCCAGCAGAGACAACCTGGACTATTACCGAGCCCAATAATGGTGCTGTTGTAGCATCAGGAGGGCCTTATGCTCCCGGTATGGCGGGTACTACGGTTACGACAAGTGTTTGTCTGCCAGACGATTGTTATGATTTTGTAATCAGAGATGCGGCCCTTGATGGCATCTGTTGTGCTACTGGTAACGGTAGTTATACGGTTACCACAGGAGGAAGTGTACTGGCATCAGGCGGTGATTTTGGCACGAGAGAAGTGACCAACTTCTGCTTGGATGGTGCACCAGCTCCTGGCGCTCTAGCAGGTACGGCAGGTTCACGGGACGCTTTGGAGATTACCAATTTTGGTTCTGCCAATTTGGATGTGAGTTGCCTGATGATTGAGCGTGTCTTTGCGGGTGGTTCTGAGACTTTTGCTGTACCAACAGGTGTGATTTTAGCACCAGGCGGCGTTTTAACGATTCACTTTGGCAACGGTCATAATGATCTGGTAAATAATGTCTTTTACGTACCGGGTGCTGTTGATTTAGCCATCAATGAACCGACTGCCTATATCGTGAGCTTGTCTCGTTCTATCCTGGATGTAGCAGTAATGAATGGTTTTAATCTCAGTGGTTTATTGGTACCACCTGCCTATGACTTAGGTGGCCAAACCATTGCCGACTACTGGTCGGGCACGGTAGGCCCCGTTTACGGTGGCGGTATTGTGCGGGCCACCGTTTGGGATACCGATACTGCGGCTGACTTTGCCCCCGGTGAGGCTTGTTTGCCCATTACCATTGGCATGCTGAACCCCGGTTTGGCACAACCTACCCCCAACGGCGCCAACACGGCCATCCAGGCCCAGCCTACCGTACGGGTAGAATGCAGCTTCACGGTCAGCATCTCCGACGACGAGGCTGCCGTGTGTGGCTTGTACTCCGAAGGATACGACTACCAGGGTGGCCCCATCAACATCAACTTCGGAGAGTGTGTCGAAACGATCATCAACGTGGCCGATATCTACAACGTAGCCGACGTCAATTTGAATTTGGCAGGACTGGTGGGCGACCTGGGCAATCTCACGATTACCCTGATCAGCCCCGAAGGCACGGAAATAGAACTGGCTGAAGCCGTTTGTGCGGGTACCAACGCCATTGAATTTACCTTCGACGGTGACTTTGGTCCTGCTATCGATCCGGCAGGCTGTGCTATCCTCAACAATGCCGGTCAGTTGGTCATGCCCATTGGCGACATCGAGGCCTTCAACGGCGAAGCGGTCAACGGCGACTGGATCCTGCAAATTGGCCACAATGGCCAACAGAGCATGGCCCCAGCGACCATCTCTTCCTACATCCTGCTCATCACAGGACGCGATCCTTACCCCGACTACACGACGACCATCCCCAACGACCTGGATCTTTGTGGTGCCGAATACACCTGGTTGCACCCCATCCTGTTCGACAACTGCCCCGGTGGTAGTGCGGTGATGGAGATCACCTTTGAAGGTGACCTGGAAACGACCACCAACTACCCCATTTTCCCTGAGAATACGGCCATTACGTACTTCTTCCAGGTGGGCGAAAGTGTGGTCAAGTACACGCTGACGGATGCTGCCGGCAATATGTCTATGTGTAGCTTCACGGTAACGGTAGAAGATGTTCAGTTCCCCACGCTTACGTGTCCGGATGATTTGATCATCCAACTGGCGCCTGGGCAATGTGTGACGCAGGCGTACCCAACCATCCCCGTAGCCTACTACGACAACTGTCCCGAATTTGTGCTGAGCTCTTTCCCTCCGGGAACGCCAGTGCCAATCGGTGATACGATCATTACCCTCATCATCACGGATGCTTCTGGCAATGCGACCAGCTGCACCTACAACCTCACCGTACTGGAGCACATCCCCACGGGTGACCTGGCTTGTATCGCCAATCAGAACGTGACCCTGGGTCTCGACTGTGAGGCGACGATCACGGCCGATATGGTGCTGAGTGGTGACGATTACCGTTGTTACGACAATTACAATGTAACGCTCTACAACCAAAACGCCGACGGTGGCCCCGGAACGATCATTGCGACTTCGCCCACGGCAACGGTAGGCATCGAGCAGGTCGGTCAGGAAATTATCGCCGAAGTATGTGATCCGGCAACGGGCCTCTGCTGCTGGGGTTATGTGCTGATTGAGTTCAAAGACGCGCCGGAGTTCATTTGTCCGCCGAATGCCACGGTTCGTTGTACGGAGTCGACGCATCCCAATGCCCTGGGCTACCCGATCGTCACTTCTTGTGTACCTGGCGGCGCTATCATCGAATTTGACGATGTCGTAACCGACAACGGCATGTGTGGTGATCCACGCCTGCTGATTAGCCGGACCTGGACGGTCACCGACGGTGAAGGCAACTTCGCGACTTGTGTCCAAGACATCGTCATGGAAGCCTTCGACCTGGATCAGGTAGAATGGCCAGCCGACTACGATGGCATCGACCAACCCGTACTGAATTGTAGCGCAGTGTTGGCGGACGCCAGCCTGACCAGTGTGGCTAACCTGGGCTTCCCCACCATTGACGGCATCGCTGTCATGAACGCGGGCTTCTGTTCTGCCGCCTTGAACCACCTGGATGAGCGTTTCGATATCTGTGAAAACAGCTTTATCATCTTCCGTACCTGGCGGGTGATCAACCAGTGCTTGCCGAATCCGTTGGCGAGTGCCCTGACCCACGTACAGACGATTCGCGTCGAAGATGCGGACGGTCCGGACCTGGAATGCCCAGCCAACCAGACGATTAGCGTTTCGCCGTTCGATTGTGAGGCGGCTTACCAGATTCCTGCCCTGGTGGTGCTGGATGCTTGTTCGGCGGTGACCTACCGGGTTGCCGTAGATCGCGACACGCTGCCCTACCGCGCGAACAACCAATACACGGTGACTGGCCTGGAAATTGGCGAACATACGGTGACCTACACGGCTACCGACCGCTGTGGCAAATACAATACCTGTAGCTTCATCCTGACGGTTGAAGACCAGATTGCTCCAACGGCTTCCTGCAACGACGAACTGAACGTGTCGCTTGGTGGTGGAGATATCGCGGTAGGCCTTTATGGCATCGCCGAGATCTTTGCCCTCGACGTAGACGAAGGTTCCAACGATAACTGTACCGATGTCCGCCTGGAAGTGCGCCGCAATTTCTGGCTCGCCGGCACCTGTGACGCCAGCGCCACTAGCTTTAGCCCCTGGGGTGAATCTATCGAGTTCTACTGTTGTGACATCAACAACGAGATCACGATCGAACTCCGCGTATGGGACGACGGCAACCGGGATGGCATCATCGGCAACGAAGGGGACAGTTTCAATACCTGCTGGCAGGTGATTACGCCGGAAGATAAGCTGAATCCGTTCTGCTACGCACCGGAAAACGTGTCCCTGACTTGTGATGCCCTACCACTGACCTTCCCCGGCAACCTGACGGAGGCTTACGCCAACGACTTTGCCGCTACTTCCGCGATGATGAACCTGCTGTTTGGCGGTGCTTCCGGTACGGATAACTGTGCCGTGGATACCATCGTAGAGCGCACACCCAACCTGCAACTCAACGAGTGTGGCTGGGGTACGATTACGCGTCGCTTCGAAGCCTGGCAAGTACGCCCGGAAGGCGATGTGAACGGCAATGGTACCATCGACCTGAACGAAGTATTCCGCTCGACGAACTCTTGTAGCCAGCTGATCACGATCACGGAAGTACACAATTTCTGGATTGCCTTCCCTGAGGATGCAGACGCCGACTGTGCGGATCCGACGATCCCCGAGATCGAAACGTCTGCCATCGGTTGTGATGTTTTAGCCATCAATACAGGAACGCCAGTCCGCTTCAGCGCGACGGGTGACGAGTGTTACAAGTTGGGCATCACTTACGATGTCATCAACTGGTGTGTATGGGACGGTGAGTACACCGGCTACGTGCTGCCCCGCCTGACGGAAGACGACGGCGAAGCATTGCCCGTTGACCGCAGCGTAGCTGCCAACGAACGGCCGGTGGTGATCTTCACCAGCCCCGTGCTTAGCCTGGTCATCGACCGCGACCACGAAACCAACGGTGTAGCTAACGACCAATGGTTTGTAGCTGGTGGTGACGATTCCAGCATTCCGAATGCTTCACCCGCTCTGCCAAACTACGGCCGTTATATCTACACCCAGTTCATCAAGGTATACGATGCTACGGCACCAGTGGTGACCGTTGACGCCTACGGTGGACCAACCGATCTGTGCCCCGCTTTAGTGGCTGGCCAGTTTGGTGACGCAACCGGTGATTGTGAAGCCGCAGTAAGCATTCCGTTCAGCGTAGCTGACGATTGTGAACTGCTCAATGGCGCCGGTGACCTGGTGGTGAGCATTGTCTCTGCCGAGCTGGATGCCTTCGCGGTAGACGCTAACCGTGACGGTGCGATCAAAGCGAATGAATTCGTGTCTGACGCCAACGTCCTGGCCAATATCACCAACAATGGTGATGGCACTTTTGTCTTTACGGGTACGTTCCCGATCATCACTTCGGCGATGGGCGACAACATCGTACACGCTGTACGTGTCCTGTTCGAAGACGGCTGTGGCAACCAGGTGAGCGAGATCATCGAGTTTGATGTGATCGACTGCAAAGGTCCTGCACCAATCTGTATCAATGGCCTGACGGTGACGTTGATGCCACAAACGACGGGCGGTTGCGCCATGACGATTTGGGCATCGGACTTCGAAGGTTCACCAATCTTTGATTGTACGGGCCAGGGTCCGCAGACCAACAACGGCTTGCTGCGGGTGACCAAGTTTGCCATCTACCGCGCGAGCGATGTGGAAGCTGCTGGCGCGGCCTTCGTGCCTAGCCCCACCAATACCGGCTTGATACTGAACGAAGAAGATGACCAACAAACGGTGGTTTACGTATACGGTTTTGACGAAGAAGGCAACTACGACTACTGCGAAACCTACGTACTGGTGCAGTTGAACGCAGCTTGTGACCCCACGAATGGTGGAGGAACGATTGCCGGAACCATCATGACCGAACAGAGCGATGCCGTAGAAGGCGTGGAAGTGGGCCTCAACGGAGGGATGGTCATGAATATGACGACCAGCACGGACGGTACTTATAGCTTTGCCAACCTGCCCCTGGGTGGTGACTACTCGGTCACGCCGCACCTGAATGCGATGCCGTTGAATGGTGTAACTACCTTTGACCTGGTACTGATGAGCAAGCACATCCTGGGTGTAGCGCCGCTGAACAGTGTCTACAAGCGCATTGCCGCTGACGTAAACCGTTCGCAGACGATCACCACGCTGGACATGATCCAGCTGCGCAAGCTGATCCTGAATATCGATACGGAATTTGCCAACAATACGAGCTGGCGGTTTGTGGATGCGGCTTACGTGTTCCCCAACCTGACCAACCCTTGGGCGGAAGAATTCCCCGAGTTGATCAACGAAAACAACCTGAGCAGCAACGTGCTTAACGCAAACTTCATCGGTGTGAAAATCGGTGACGTGAACGGCAGCGCCCAGGCCAACCTCCTGAGCGGCGACGATCGCAGCCTGGAAGGTCAGTTGAACTTCAGCGTGGAGAATGTCAGCCTGAAGGCAGGCAATGTATACACGGTGGCCTTTACCGCCGGTGAGCTGGCTGCTGGCTACCAGGGTACCCTGGCGCTGAACGGTGCGGAACTGGTGGACATCGAATACGGGGTAGCTACGGCCGAAAACTTTGGCCTGCGCTTCGTGAGCGAGGGAATGATCACCACGAGCTGGAACGAAACCAACAGCCAACTGGTTGCTACGGATGTGCTCTTCAGCCTGGTACTGCGTGCTACGCAGGATGCCGAGCTGAGCGAGGTCGTGCAGGTGAACAGCCGCTACACCGCAGCGGAAGCGTACCAAAACGACAACGCCCTGAATCTGGGTATCAACTTCTCCAACGGCAGCGTTACTGCGGCCCAGTTTGAGTTGTTCCAGAATACGCCGAACCCCTTCCAGGGTGAGACGATGATTTCCTTCTCCCTGCCCACCGACGAATCGGTAACGCTGACGATCAGCGATATCAGCGGCCGGGCGGTGAAAGTGATCAAGGGCGACTACCCGGCAGGTTACCACAAAGTGACCCTCACCAAGCAAGAGCTGGCGAGTGGTACCGGGGTGTATACCTACACGGTCGTAGCGGGTGCCTATACGGCCAGCCGCAAGATGATTGTACAGTAAGTAGGACCAATTTGTTAGTGGATTAATAAAAGTTTAAGTCGGGCGCCGCTGCGGAATTTTCTGCAGCGGCGTTTTTTTTAGGTATCGGACACCTTCAAGGTGTCCGATACCTATAATCGAGAAATCTTTCGTCCTTACAGGACTAATCCCTTCCTCTGGCTCCTTATCCAGGGTCTGACGACCCTGGCAAGGATGTGTCGTCCCTCCGGGACTTTTGTGAGGACAGCTATTGGGGTTTTCTGACCTGGGCGCGTTTAATCTATACCAGGATGCGGGACTTAGGCGAGGCCAGC
>Ga0208544_10000971_pt1 | contig 20510 bp, 31 predicted proteins | sample DEB08_DNA_9_FD_184526 | JGI IMG/M metagenome (GOLD analysis project Ga0208544, IMG submission 184526) | Aqueous microbial communities from the Delaware River and Bay under freshwater to marine salinity gradient to study organic matter... | ecosystem: Environmental > Aquatic > Marine > Coastal ... | reverse complement strand
CCCCAAAACCCCAAAACCCCACGAGGTTGCTCGTAAGTTCTGTTTTTGTTTAATAAGACAATTAAAGTTTTAAAGTTGGAAATTAACTACATATTCGTATAACTTGACTGTATGTCACTTCACCGACTGCTTTCCAGCAAGAGAGCGACTGAGCGCTTGACCCATCTCCGTGGGTGGAATCTGCTCGGGAGATCCAAGTACGTCACCGGGTTGTTGTCGGAGCTGAATTCGTTGCTCAGAAGACGGTTTGTCGTGCGGAACACTGGACAGCGGTAGATGTAGATCTTGTTGCCCAAGCCAGGCTCATCGTCTGCGATCAAGTTGGACGCCTGGATCGATGTCTGCCCCCTCGTCACATTTCCACCACCGAACTTGTTGTTGACATTCAACTACGCTTGTGTCTGTTGATGACCCTACGAGCCCAAGTCTCCAAAGTTCATCGTTGTCTTGAACTGCATCGACGCGGTGCTCATCTTTGGCTCGTTAGTAGAGTTAAAGGCCACGGACTCGTTCGTTCGGTCGACCTGCGAGGTTGCTGCCATCATCTTCATTTTTGAATCCATGCCCATCTCGGCGCTACTCTTGACATCGAGGTGCTCCAAGTTAAGCGGCATGTTACTTTCCGCCATACTCTTCATCTCCTTCATCTTCGTTTGGCGCTCCTTCTCAGCTTGGCGAAGCTCCTTCTTCGATGGCTACGGGTTGTCTTCGAACACGGTGAGTTGGTCAAACTTGAGGTCATCGTCAATTTCTTTGTCGAGTGACCTGACTTTGATAGCGGGGAACTTCTCGAAGATGTTTGATGTGATTGGCTCGATCAGCAGCTTGTTAGTGGCGTCCCACTCGGCACCCTCCAGCCACAAGCCATCGATGTAGGTCGTGAACGGCTCCTTTGGGCAGTTCTCCATCGTGGCCTCGTAGAAGGGCATGACTTCGAAGGTGTTGTAGAGTCGGCGGGTTGGCACTCTCTCCTCACGCGATCTGTTCTACAACTAGGCCTGCAAGAAGTTGTTCGGGTCGAAGAAGCCAGGCATCCAGAAGGAAGGCATGACGCCGCTGCAGTCGAGACACCTCTGCCAGAACTTTACCTTCTGCACCAGTTCGATCAAAAAGTCGGCAAGTGATGTGAACGCTGTCTAGAAGGACAACCTTTTCCAAGTCGCGGGAATCTCATTCTTCTAAATCTTGTGCCACAAGTGCTCAACTTCGATGCAACGAGGAGTTTTACCGTCAATGTGGTCAAGCAGGTCGTCAACTGAAACCATTATCTCCTTGATTAAGTTGATGTAGTAGTGGCACTCGGTGTTAAGTGAGTTTTGGACAGGCATCCTGTACCTCACAGGGAACTTCGAGTTTACCACCTGTTCGTTGAACATCTACTGGAGCACTTTCTTGATTTGTCGTGCGACCTCAGACACTTTTTTATCGTTCAAGTCTCTGAAGGGAAGCAACTTTTTGTCGATCTTCTCATCGTAGCGATCACTATCCTCGACGATGTTCTAATCAAGAGAACTCTGCTTCAACAACTTCTATATTTGGACGAATAAGGGCAGGATGGAGTCTGGGCTGCTGCTGTTGATTGCGAGAGGGTTGAAGTACTCAGTGACTTTGACCTCGGGTGGAACCACCATGTTTTACTTAAACTGACTGAAGCTCCTGTTAAGTCTTTCTGCGATTACCATCGAGCCCATCGAGCTCTTTTCTTTCATGGCGAGCTGCAGGAATTGACTCTTGTTGCTCTGGGAGTTCTGCAAGCTTGACTTTGCGAGACTGATCTTCATCGACGTGTTCTCGAGATCCAAGTCTAAATCACTGTAGCCAAGTCCTGTCTTCTCCAAATCATTCTTGTTCAACTGGTAAATCATCTGGATGAGCTTCATCGACTTCTGCTTGGAGACTGACCTGTCAATTGTGCGATTGAATCCGAATAGCTGACTTGTGTCGATGGTGGGCAGCTTGGCGACGAACTTTTCAATCATAGTGTTCTCGTTGGGAAAACCGTAGTGGGACATGTTCAGGTTGGGCGGCAGATCTTTACAGAAGGCCACTTCCTCACAGAATAAATCATTGATATGGGCTTCGAGCTTGCGCTGGTCTTCTACACGCGAGATCTTTCCTGCGAAGTTGATGTTCGTGAAGAGATACTTGATGACGTTGAGGATTTACTTTTGGTCCTTGAACTCCATTCTCATAAACGACTGCAGCTGCAAGTCACTGATCTCGAAGTCACTCGAATCAAAGCCTTGGTAGACGTTCCAGCCCAGGGAGCCATAGTTTTTGCGACCGTCGAGGACTGCGTGCAGGTAACAGAGACCGAAGAAGAGGTTCTTGTGCAGGTTGCTGTTGTGAAGGGAGCGTCGGAAACTGCTGTCGCCTTCCATCTCACTGACGTGCCTCTCGAGCTTCATTTTGATACCTGCAGGTTGCTAAAGTGCAATTTTGATTGACTACCTGAGGATTCTTTCGGGACAGTTGTCCATCTGGACACAACTCAGCCACAGCCGGAACCTCTTGTGAGTGTGTTCAGCGCTCAGCTTGGAGATCATCTGTTCCAGCTCGGGCAGCCATTCCTGCGCGAGATGCAAGTTCTCGATGAGCAGCCAGTCGCCCGAGCTTTACGACTTCGCCAAGTAGTCTTCAAGCTTCTTCTCCAGACCTTTGCCCACCGAGAAGTGGTGAAGTTTGGCCGGGTTGCTAGCCGCTTGTTTCAGGTGGAAAGATTGGAGCGAGGAGTAGACGTTCACTGAGTGAGTTACGAGGAAGAATATAGGGGTTACGGCCGTTGACTCCTGGTAAGCTTCCTAGATCAAAAGCCTGATATTGTTCTTAGCATCTTCTTTCTTAGGAGGCACATAGTTGTGCATGTTTTGCTGATTTGCTCGTCCCACCACCGCAGTTGCTTTATGTCTTCTCATGCTCAGGGTGCCATCAGGGTCGATGAACTTGGAAAGGATGTCCGAGTTGAACCCTGTGTAGTTGAAGTCGTAAATCGAGCCGATCAGCTTGTGGAGCACAGTTTGGATCAAGTCAGGGCGCAAACAGCGAGCGATCGCGAGTTCGATCTGACACTTCAAGATGAACTCCTTTGTTTAGTGCGCGAGTCTCTCACGCTGTGTCCTGCCAGTCGACTCCGAGAAGGGGTCTTGCCCGTGGCCACGACTTGCTCCGGGCGCTCGGTCTACCATGTACTTCGCCATCTCCGTTTCTTCAGCTATCATCTAGTCGGGGTCGGAGTAGAATTGTTTGTTTCTTTTCCTGGCATCATAATGGGTCACTTTCTCAACCTTCTTGCCTTTTTCAAAGAACTCATCATCCGATTCGTCCGAGTCCGTGACGTGCCACAAATCATTGTCTGCCAAGATTTCGGCTTCTGTCCAAACCTTCTCCTCGCTGACGATCCTCGAGTCGCCTGAAAGACCCATTGGTGTGGTTCTGTCGTCAAATCCCGTCACGTCAGAGTGCATCGCCGATTTCTGAGCCCTGACGTCAGGAGGTGGAAGACCAGCCTTCAATTTCATTGATCCCTTAGAATTTCTGAGGTCTTTAACTTATTCCTTCAGTTCATCGGTGTCACCTGACTCCTGCAGTTTCTTCTCAGATGCGCTTCCATTGTTTCCCTTTGATGGCTTTGCTGAAGTGAACTTAAGGTCAAGCTCTGTAGCCTTTGCAAGCTCATTGATATCGACTATGTCGAACTGTGCAAGGTCGATTCTGGAGGCATTTGGCAGGTTGTTAAACGAGAAGCGCTTCATAGAGTAAAGGGGCGCCCACGCTTCGGGGTTCTGCTCAATGTGGCCGATGAGGTTGGAATTCGAAAAGGGCTTGATCTGACTGAGCGAGATCAGATCAGCCCACATGGAATCCGTAATCCAGGGAAGACCAACCTTGGAGCCTGGTGATGTCACCTTTGCTGGCACTTTTTTGCTTCCAGCCAGTGCAAAGGAGAGAAGCTCAGAGTCTGCTAGGCCTTCCGCGTGCAGAATCCTCATGCTTATGAAGTACGTGACGAGTTGTCTGTCCTCCTGGTACACCGAGAAGATAACCTTCTTGTACAGTTCCTGCGTGAAAGTCTTGATCAGGATGTTGATGCGCTCGTCAGCTGTGAACTTGTTGTTGAGCAGCTTGTACTCCTCGTCCTCAATCACAACTTCTTTCTTTTCTTGGAGCATGCTTGCTAGCTTCAACGAAGTCATGAACACATTTGTGAACCATGTCAAACTAAACTGATACATGCAGTTGATCTTGTAGAGGTCAGAAACCGCGAAGTAAAGCACGGCTGCCCTGAAAGCAACCGGCGCGTACAGCTCGCGAGACTTGCTCAAAAACTGGTTTGTGCTCGAAATCTTTTTCAATTTCATCGCGATGATCTCAGCCGTGTTCTTACTGTCTTTGAGAGTCTCGATCAGCACTTCGTCTGACAAGATTTACTCCACGTCGATTTGCAGGTTCTAAAGGATTTGGTTCTCGATTGTCTTCAGCGACTTGATGTTGTCGAAAGTCGCCTTCATGTTATCGTTGTAGCTTTCCTCCAAGTCCTTACGTTCATTGGCCACCACCATCGACAGAAGGTTCTGCGTGAGTCCTTCGACTGTGACGAAGAAGTTTATCAACGTGATATGGTTCGTGATGTTCACGTCGTAGTGGGGTTTGCCGAGGCTTGTCACCATGATCATGTGGAAGTTGGGGTCATACTTGAGCTGCCGTCTGCAAAGCTTAATCATCCGTTGGTCTCCAAACTTCGTGATCTCCTTGCGAATCAAACTTTCAACGTGGACGTCGACCCGCTCGCCCACATTCTCAATCATGACCATTTTACCGAGGTCGATGGCGATCTCAATCGTGCGCTTGAAGGGTCCATCGGTCATCTTCGTCGTGATCATGCCAAGACTCGCGTACTGTCGCTTGAGCCAGTTAGACGCTTGCATTTGCGGGTCAATGCACAGACAGTAGCGCTTTGTCTTTTCCATGATGAGAGCGTTGTCTGTTGAAACGGAGTCAGGCGGAAGCTAGTTACTGTGCCACTCCCTGATTTTGAAGTTGTCACCGAAGAGCTCCTGGAACGCAAACTCACTGTTGTATGGCAATTCTTAGCAACTCAGCGCGTACTGCCACTTTTGGATCAGCTTGATGCGGAACTTCTGGGTGAAGGCTCCCGCTAAGGTGATGAATGCGGCGGCGAGGACGACGTCGCCACCCACCGTCTCATACTTTGAAGAGAGCATTCGGGTGCACACAATCCACTTTTGTTTCTCTGCACTGAGACCCTTCAGCAATTCGTCTGCCCGTCGTTTTCTCAAAATAGCATCTTAAATTTCTTCCTTCAACGCTTCAATCACTTTGTTTTTGTTTGCTTAATGGTGCCTAAGACTGTCCAGATGCTCGTCAAGACTCCTAATTTGCTTCTTTTGTGACTGTAACTTGTCATTGAATTCTCTGTACTACTTCTCGGCGAGTACAAGCGCGTCCCTTCTCGGCTACATCTCTTAAAAGATATAATAATAGTCTCTGATCGCTTTCACCCACCTGAATAGGCCAGCGCACGAATGACTCGCATTGAAGGCTGCCTCGTAAGTGTAGTCAGCTTCGCTCAAGATGTCCTCAACTTCGGCCATCTTCTCCTGAGTCAGCTTGTTACGGTCGTAGGTGACGAGGATCTGGGGCAGTTAGGGGTCACCAAGAACTTTGGGTCCAATCGCAGCTGTCCAGTAACATTTACCATACTCTCCACTTGCAAGCCTAGTGAAGACTGGCTCCACATTGAGCAAGACGCAAACGGCCCTCATGACGAGCTCGATGATGCGGGGAGGATGGGCCATGGATCGGATCTCCGAAATTTCATACTTGGAAATCTACTGCATCGAGTTGATCGCTTCGTTGAGGCAAGGCACTACCTTGTCGAGCGCGTCTTAGCAGTTGTTCAAGAGGTGAAGAGCCTCTTCAGTGACCTTCTCCTGCTCGTACTCCTGCTTCTTCAAGTGTTCCCTGGTTAGTCTCACTCGCTCGAACTCTTCTTCGATGTCAACGATCACCTCAACGAGTTTACGCTGTTTCTCCATCAGCACAGGGGTCTTCTTCTCAAGCTCAGTGTGATAATCTTGAATCTACTCCACCGTACTTTTGATCTTTTCAAGTCCTTCTTCGTACCGCTGCGAGATCTCATGCACATTCTTCTTTCTCTCCTCGAGCAAGCGCGTGAACACCTTGAAGATTCGCAGGTAGAAGATAGGTGTGAAGTAGAGACTATGCACGTGTTCTTCTTGGAACTGCTTCGCAATCTTATGTGTTTGAAGGTACATGTGGGCCACGGTCTTGAGTACCTTGTTGTTAACAAGAATGTCCTTTTGCATGTTGTAGGCATCAAGCTGCTCATTTCTGTTAGGGTTCTAAAGCTGCTTCTCCTGTTCCTTGATCTGTTTCTCGTAGAACACCTTCATGCCAATTTGGATTAAGTCGTCTTTCTGAAGATTCTAGATCCAGATCATCTGCGAATTCATCATCAGTTGCTTGTGCTTTTCCATCTTTTCTCTAAAGTTCTTGCCACTGGGCGTAAAGTTGAACACCAGGTGGAAGTTCTTGCGCACTCTCTTCAGGAAGATGTAGTACAGCTCAGCTTTTAGGGTTGGGGAGTTCATGATGGTTTTCCTGTGCTCTTTCATTACGGTTGCGTAGTTGTTGTGAGCGGATTAGCCTGTTTTTGCTCGCATACTCTACCCCATGATCTCCATGAAGTCCTCCTTGGTCTTCTTGTTTCCTCGAGCGGCTCTTCGTTGCTGCAAATGGATGTTAATGAGGCAGGAGAGGGTGTCTTGCTTGCGAGTAATCTCTGAGCACACGCTTGACTTGAGAAGACTCTCTAGATCTTTGTACCACAAGTCGGAAGTGATGCGGTACTCGTCGGCAACAAAGCACATCGGTTTGTCTTCCTGCGCAGAGTAGATAATGTTTCGTCTGAGCTCAGCACGCCACTCTTCATCTGAAAAGTTAGGATGCATCTCCATTTCTTGGTGCTAGATGCCTGAGATGAAACAAGCCAACTTGGTGAGAAGCGTGATTCCGTAGCCGCGCAGTCCGACGATGATCAAGTGGCCATCGTGCATGTTGATGTTGCGCAGAATCTTCAACAGGTGTCGGTTGAACTCTGAGTACAAGATCAAGGAGATCTTCTTGCGATCGTTCGACTCGTTGAAGCGGTCGACCCACGCTTCTATCAAACCGGTTATATTGTCCGTGTTAGTCACCTCCTGGTAGCAGCCTTCAACTTCTTCATTCAAGATACTGAACCAGAGACTTTGCGGGTCACGAATATTCAAGTCGATCTTTTCCCACGACGCTTTGGACTGCTTCTTGGGCGTCTCAACTTGATGGGTCATTTCATCGGAGTTCTTCTCCCGTGAAGTGCGCACTGACGGGTATTTAATGTTCTTGGCTCCACTATACTGTGCGTTCAGTTTGTTGCTTTTTGGGGTGCCCTGACCAGACTTGTTCTCGTTTGGAAGAGTCTCCTCGTTGTCCTGCTCGAAGTTCTCCTTGCAGATCTTGGTCAAAGTTTCGATGAACCAATTCAAGTCGTGTTTCATTAGGATTCTGTCTGCGTAGGAGCGCATAGCCTCATGGAAGAACAGGCGCATCAAGTTCTCTTCACTCCGCAAGTAGTTTCCTTCGACCTTCGCAATAGCGTTAATCAGCTTGAAGTTCTCTCTCTGATTGAACGTGTACTACACCTTCATGGGAGTCGGCTTGAGATTTGCCTTGCAGGCAACGTAGAGCTCCTAGATCGACTGGGACACTTTCCAGAGGTGAGACTGGATCTGTGAAGGCCAGGTGCCACCGTGCAATTCAATGATAGCTTTGTAGATGCTGGTCTGCTTCTGGTCGCTGGGTGATTCGATGCCGTAGAGGAAGAACTTGTTCATTAGGCGGTATGAAATCTGCTGCTTATTTTCCATGTTTGAATCTAGGCACGTGATGAAGTTAACATCTTCGATTTGGCGAATACCACGCTTGCGAACCGAGAACCATGTTTTGGAAATCAGATAGTCACGGAGAGCCTCAAGTGCCGGCTGATCTTTATAGTTATCAATCCATGTCAGGTGCAAGTCCTCCAAGTAGACAAGCAACTTACTGTTGGCGCTGCCCAGTGGCCGAAGCTTCTTGGAGTCTGAGCGCTTTTCCATCTCATTAGTCGACATCGTCTTGTTGAACTCGTCTTTATTGTTCACAAACTCGATCCGCTTGGTCTCAAGGTTCCGCTCAATGTTCTCCTTGATAACGTCACTGGTCGTGTGGTGAGAGCACGTCACGTGGTCTGAAAAGACGTTTTGCGCGTACTAGTAGATGTTCGAGAAGATCAAGTCTTTGACGAAGGAGCTCTTTCCGCAGGCTGAAGGACCCACAAGTGCCACAGGCTGCTGAGTTGTCAGTAAGCACTCCATGATGTAGCTAGCCTGGACAGAGTCCATAGTTGGGATAATCACATTCTGTACAACCCGGAGCGAGGGCAACGAGTTCTAATGGTTCAGCATAGTTCTCGCAGTCGCTTTCTCGAGACTAAACTTCTACCACTGGTTGTTGTCCATGTTGAAGAAGCAGTCGAAGATGGTGTAGTCTTGCTCGAAGGGGTAGTCCGAGATGAACATCGGCTTGGTCGTCGCGTTGGGGTTGAACTCGGTGGTCAATCCCATGTCGTTCTCAATCATGAAGCCGTCAACGGAGAGCTACTTGAACTGAGAGGCCTTCAATGTTGACCTCTTGAAGTTGGACTAGGAACTGTTTGATGAAATGGTATTCAAGAAGTCTTTAGAGGTGCTTCCATGGCCGTTTTTGAAGTGAGAGCCACGCTTAGAGCTATTTACGCCGCCCTTTGAGATTGTTGCCGTCCTCTGGAAACTCTTCTCCTGCTCCTTCATCGTAGCAAGTCGTTTCTTGTTCTTCTGGTAGGCCTGGAAGTCTGACTTTTACTTTAAGATCTTCGCCTTGAACCGTTCATTGAGCTCTTTCTTGGCATTGTCGTTGAACAAGGGGGCGAATGTCCACACTAGAGATGTGAGCACGAAAGCTTCGCACCAGATTGGCAAAAACTTCAACGAGTTTTCAAATCGAGTATCGTTGGCCACGAAGTCATTTGAAGCGATACGGATGTCGTTCTTACGCGAGATGAAGTCGCTGCCTGCTTCGGTGAGAGCACTCGGCAGACGTCTGTTAGCAAAGCGTTCGTATACTTCATGCGGGTCCAACTTATCATCATCCTGCTCTCTCTTCTAATCAAGGTCTTCAGTAACCCCGTGAGCTTGCAGTGTTTTAGCGAGCGCATTCTACTGCGAGGGTTCATCTGAGTTTTGCAACTGGCCTCTGATAAATTCAATCCAGTAGCCTTGGAAGAAGCTGTCCAGAAGTTTCACGTAGTTTTGCACAAGCCAGTGCTCGTCGATGCCACTCAACAGCAAGTTTCCTCTCTTCTTTTCATTGTTGAACACGTCGAGTGCTTCCGGCATCAAGTAGTTTGTTTGGTTCTCAATGTCTTTGATAGACTCGGACAAGTTTGGTGGCAGTCTAAGCAAGTACTGGTTAAAGACTTGTTTGCTCTTGTTGATCTCGGTTCGGCTGAGGAAGACCAAGCCACAGCGAGAGATGGTTGCAGGGGTGACATTCACCAAGCTGTCAGTCTCGAGCAGCAAGCACATGCCGTCGGACATCTTGATAGTCTCACCGTTTGGAAGGTTCATCTTCCTGTTATCGTCCAAGATTGAATTCAGGTTCTCGACCCACATGTAGTCGATAGGTCCATCCAAGATGATCCACTTCTTTCTTGAGCTTTGGTCATGAGAGAAAAGCCTGAACTAGTTGGTAAAGACACCCTCGTTCCACACGTAAGACTCTTTGTTGATCACACCAAAGAGGTCGTCTAGTGGAATTGACTTTGGGTTTATTCTCTTCGATACCACGCCCTTTAAGACGAGCGACTCTCGAATTTTCATAAGATCGTGGGCATCCAATCTTGTCTTTTTGTACATTTCTTGCCACACTGCCAGCTTGCTCTTATCGTTCAGCCGACTCTTCTTCGCCTACGACTTGTTCTTGGTTTATCTTTACGAAGTGGACTCTTTGTCGAACGAGCTGTTAGTCTTCATTGCCAAGTTGCGGGCTGAGTTTGTGCTCATGTTCCCCGTGTCTTTATGGACTGATGAAGATTGCCTGGCGTTGGCCTTGCCGTGGCGTGAGGTAGCATTCGAATTAGTGCGCAAAGCAAATGCTTTCAGTCTCGTCTTGCGCTCCTATGCGATCCTGATCTTAAGTTCATTGTTCGAAGCTCGATTGAGAGCGCTCATCAGAAGTCTGACAAGAGTAGACTTTCCGGACTGAGTCTACCCAAGCACGATACAGCCTTGCTTGACTTATGAGATCTCAAAAAGCTGATAAGTCTTGGTTTCCATGTTTAGGTTGTAGTCGAGCTTCTCGGTGATGAAACTCTGCCTGACAAGGTCCTTGAGGCTGCCGTAGTCTTCTTGGGTGTTGAAGGCGGCATCGGAGCCAGTGAAGACATCGCGAATGATGCCCTCGATCATGATATACTGCTCCTGTGCAAACTTCGAATGATTGTAGTCTCTGATCGCCTTGATAACGATGCATTCTTCGAGCTCATCAGGGTCAATCTTACTGCCAACTCTCACGCCGATCTACCTGTAAACACTTTCCTTCTATCTCTGCTCTCTTGGCTTTCCGCCTTCAAAGACCTAGTCGAAGAACTCGCCAGTCATCATCATGTGCTTGAGAGGCCCAGAGTAGTAAGTATGCTACGATGATTCCTTTTGACGATCCCGTTCGGATTGTTCGGACACCGGTGTCATTCTAGTTGCCTATGATTGGTAGTCGTTATTACTTGGCTTGTTGAGTTACGAGTTGAGCTTCTCAGCTTAGCTGCGGTTATCGGGTTGGGCACGGGGACCCGACAGGGCTGACCCAGTGATAGTCTCCGTGAAGATGGAGTCTTGTTATGAAATTCGTGGGTTGATGCCTTCTTTGATTACTCCAAGGGGTGTCTTCATCGATCCATCGAGTTTTTAGCCTGGCAAGATGCTCCTCCTTACTGAGTTGGTCTTCTCGTTGTTGACCTCCTGTTACACATCCTGGATCAACTATTGGCCCTTGCAGTTCAACATGTCTACTGAACTGTCATTGATAATGTCGGGCAGGTCACAGTCGTGAATACCTTCACTCTTGAGCTTCAAGTTCTCCGCGATCGAAATAATAGCTTTGATAGCTCTCAGTCCGAAGTCGTGCTTCAGATCACTGTGTTTCTACATAATGATGTTGGCAAGTTTCTGAACTGAAATGATCTTAGCGGCAAGCTTCTAGGCGTTGACGAAGCCTCCGCTGTAGAGAAGGAGCTCTGTGATGAAGATGGAGTCGGGCACTACCATCTGGACAGCTCTGAAGGAGTTCTTCAAGTTGATGGGCAGTTCGGAACGACCCGCATACCCCGGGTTCAAGGTGATGAAAATGGCGCATTCAGCGTCAATGGAGACTTTCTGTTCGTCGAGGTGTACAAACTAGACACGCTTCTTCAGCGAGTTCTATATTTGAATGATTACTTGAGCTAGGAAAGCGAGCACCTTGAAGTCCATTCTGTTGAATTCGTCAAAGACCACCCAGGAGCCGCTTGACGCTACACCCTTGAAGAATCGCAAGACGCCGTCGTACTCAAAGTTTGCTGATGAGTTGAGCACAAAGCAAAGTCTAGCGAGTGTTCTTCCCAGATCTTTACACGTCTCAGTCTTACCTGTGCCGAAGGGTCCTTCAGGTGCACCACCATAGCAGTATTGCATGGCGACAAGAAGACTCTTTTGGCAACGTTCGGTCAATGGGGTAATCACTAGACGGGGGCAGTTGCCTAGGTATTCGAAGCCGTAGTCTTTCTGGTAGGAGAGGACTTCGAACTTGATCTCCATCTTCTGTGTGTCCAACCTGTGTCTCCAGACATCGCGAGGTTCATCGAGCGCACTCGGTGCTCCTACTCGTGCAACGGTTTGATCCATGTGGGCGAGGTTGAACTTGAATGCCATCTCCCAACCGAAGTCCGTCACTTTGAACATCCTCTCTTCTCTCATTTTAATCGACATGTCTCTCTAATGAACACAAATGGTGATCATAGCGATCGCCGACGCGCGCACATTTTAACTAAGCCTCTGCTTGAGCATCTTACTGAGGGCCAAGATCTTCTAGTGGAGAGAGCTTTACACATCAGCAATCTGATGATCCGGGTGTCTCTTCTCGTTGACGTAGAACCTGTCTGTGAAGCGCATCAACTTTTGGATGGTCGACTGTTTAGGCTTGCCGTAGCGGGCTAGCTCGTCCACAACAATTTTCTCCTTCGACACCTCCTTCTGTACGCTCTTCTTGACTTTGGAAGATTTTTCAGATCCTTCAACTTCGCTCTCCTCCTGCTCTTGGTTAACGTTAGCCTCTCCAGCCTCAGATTCTTTGGCCAGTACTCCTTACGACAGCTAAGGCTCATCCTTGATCGAACCAACATAGCTCTGAGTTGCGCGTTCTTAATGGGCCTCACTGGCGACTTTCTCATGAACCGATTACAGGCCGGGTGAGTTCCTTGTTTGCATAATGACCGAAGCGAACTCGTCACTGCTGGAAGAGTCGTCAGTCTCCATGAGGATCACGTCTTCCTTGGCTTCTCTGATTCTCTTTGCTCTAGTCTAGGCGCCCGTAAAGATGGCACTTATCTTTTAGGTGAACCAGAGTTAGCACGACAGGTAGGTCGCCTGCCCCGGCCAACTCGACACCCAATGCAAAAGGCTGACTTCGTCGATTGTCCTCGCAGTGTTGATGTCTTTCGAGAGCCATTTGTTGAAGTCGGCTTTCTCTAAAGGAACTTTAGGCATGTCAGAGTCCATGGCTTCGTATGTGAAGTAAACTTGACTTTTGACTGCATTTTTCATTTCACTTTCAAGGTTGCTAAGCCACATTTCGGGTGAGCAGGATGTGTCCACATGGTTTGGGAAGTTAATAAACTCGCCCTCTTTCGAGTACATGCCCACGATACGGCGTGACGCGCTGTTCACCTTAAGTTGCTCCATTCCTTCGAACAGGCTCTAGATGAAAGCAGCTCGTGTACCATAGATCAACTCATCAATCAGATCGTCCGCTCTTCCAAAGATATCGATCAACTCCTCATTCGACAAGAAGTAAAGTCTCGGGAAAGCTTCCCTCTTTTGTTCCAAGAAGGCAGTCAGCCCTTCACGCACGGAATCAGAATCATTGTTAGCTTTCTTCAGCTGCGCCAAGAAATTATCTTTGTAGTGGACACGGTAGACTTAGGGGTTGAGGACCATCTGCTTGATTATGCCCTTGTAGAGGGTGTCGATTGACTGGAAGTACTTCACTTCACTTGCTAGCTGCTTCGAGATCTCCGCTTTGTTAAAGATGCCATTGAGATATAGCCAGTTTCTCTAGAAGATTGTCCACTCTTGAATAACCTCCGTCACACTTTTCACAGTTTTCTCAAGCTCGAGCAGTTTGTCAAAGAAGTTTTTCATGTGAGGATTGGTCTTGAGCACGTTCACTCGAAGGTTGAACTCATCGAACTTGGTCACGATGTCGTTTATCTGTTTGCAAAGCTTGGTGACGCCGTCAGGAGATGTCTCAAATTCAAACTCCACGGATTTCATTTCTTTGTCCAGAGAGTCAAGTGCTTGCTGCACAGCGTACTCTTTCTAAGCCACGTCAGAAATTCCTTTGATAATCTTGAGCTTGTCTTCCTCAAAGAGGCCCATAGCGATGATCTTGAAAAGAGAGATGGAGCTGGGATCTAAGTTCATGTTGAGCTGGTGACCAATGTGGCGCCAGTGACGGAGCACGAGTCCCTTTGTTCGCAAGATCTTGATCATGGGGATGTATTTCTTGAAGTAGCCGAGTGCCTCGAAGATAAATTAGAGCAGCTCTGCTTGTCTCTTGTGGTTCAGCACCACGTTGGTCTTCTGGAGTCGCTTCAGCTCGATCAACCACTCTTCAACGGTGTTATCGATTTCAGCGGAGTCAAGACCCTCAAACTGCCCCTCCAGCCAGATGGGCATCGTGTTGTTGAACCTCGATGCGACTGCCCAGAGTTCGAACAACGGCTTCAGGTCGTCTTGGATTTGCTTCAGCTCTGAGAAATGCGTCTTGGTGATGCCGAGCAGTGCTTCTCTCTTGTTGATCACAGTGGTTAGCTTTTCGACCTCATCGAATTCAACTTTCATCTTCTCAGTGCGATCATAAGTCTGGTCAACCAAGCCAGAGTCGAACCTTTTCTTGTGCCAGCCAGTCTCTTGAGCCATCCACTCAAACGAAGCAAACATGGGAATGTCTTTCTACGAAAGCTGGCGTCCATCGACTTGACCTGAGTTTGAGAGCTCGTGCATCAATTTGGTCAGCATGTTGACTCTGACTGTTCTGTCCTCGACGTTGAGTTTAATCAGTCCTTTGCGAAGAATGTCCTAGATTGCTTGCTTGAACTGGTTCACTTTTGAGAACACGTTGTCTGTCTCCATCGACATCTCATGAATAAGGTTCTCCTTCTGTGCCAAGAGTTGCTGTCTGCGAATCATGATCCACCTGCTGAAGGAGCGAGGCCAGTTTCTTGTCGCCAAGTACTGCTCGTACTCCCAGTCCGGGAACATGATCTTGAGACTCTCAATGTAGTCCATGTTTTTGGCCAGGATCTCGATGAAGTCCCCGATTTCTTCCACCTTGTTGTCCTGTCGCTTCAGTGTCTCAATGTAGTCCAACAACGAGATCACGTCGTCGATGCTTTCAACGTCGTCATCAAGGCGCCCTTTCACCATCGAGATCTCAGCCTGAACAGACTTCATCTTATCACGGAACTCTTCCCTGATATAGTTACACAAATGGTCTTCAAGCTTCTGACAATGATCCAAAATCTCCGTCTTAAAGGGCAAGCAGTTGACATTGAGCATGCCGAAGTCGTACTAGTCGGCGATGCTCTCCATGCTGAGCCACTTTTGCTTCCTTATGCTGTTCAGCTCCTCGCGCATCAGTCCTTGGTCAATCTCGACTGACTTGTACGCCATGTTGTTTTGCTGGTACCCGCCCGTGGACGCGTCGCTGTCATCTTCTAAAGGCGACTGCTCATCGTACTCATCCTCAAGGTCCTCGCTTGATGAACTCAGAATAGATTTCTCTGCTTAAGAGTCAGCGTCACCTACATCGTCTACGTCACTGCCAGACTACTCAGAGCCTTCATTCGCGAGCGCAAAACTCTGTTTCTTGAGTTCGAGAATGATCGTGTCCGTTTTCTTCTAGAAGATAGAGACGTACTAGTTAAACACGGTCAGCTTCTACTTGCACCCCTTCATGCACTGCTCGATCAGCTTGTCGACAATCTTGATCACAGTCTTAAGCTTGGGGTTTTGCCCAATGTCGGGTTACGGGATAATCGGCTGTTTAAGCTCGAGAGTTGGGAAGATGGTCGTTTCGATTCGCTTGAGGCCTTTGAGGGCATCGTGCATCGCCTTGACAATCGAGAACATGTCTTTGCTGATACTTTCCAGATCCGGAGTCGTGATGACTCTCATTTTCTTCTTGCTAGTCTTGCCGTATTCAGACAAAATAGCCTCCAAGTTGATCAAAGGCTTCTCTTTCAGAGGAATCAGGTCCAGATCGTTCAAAAAGTCTCCAATCACTTTCACGTCCATCTAGTCGTCTGTCGTCAAGCGGATCGCTCTGGTGTGCTTAACGGTGTTAACGACGGTCGAGTTCCTGACATCCTCGTTCCGAAGGGCGAAGCCAAGGATGAAGATCATGTAGTCGCGCAAGCCTCTTTCAAAGGTCTAGTACAGGATTGTTTGCTGGTATTGCTTGATCTGAAGGAAGATACTTATGAGGATGGGATCAATCATAGCCACCGTTATTTGTTTGCCGATGTCGAAATCGAAGTCATCTTTGACAAAGTCCCAAATCTCGTGCGCGATGTTTGAGGACCACTTGTTCTTGATGAGGTCGTTAAACTTGTTACTGATCACCTTTTGGGCTTGGACCCAGTCGGTGTGATCCAGCGGGTACTTGTTCACGCTTGTATCTATATTCTCTTGACCTATGTTGTGGTATGCCTTGCCACCGTATCCGATGAGAATAGCTGGAGGGATCGGCGACGCGAAGATCATGGTTGCGCCAATTGCAGCATACGTGACGTGATACAACAGTTTTGGCAGCTAGATGTACTTGCGACTCATCAAGAGAATCGAGTTGTGGTCCAGTTCTTAGCGAATACCCTGGATCTTGAAAGCGTTGATGCCTTGGAGACTGCTTCGCTCGGTGAACTGTTGCTTTTCAACTTCGAGGGCAGGGGAGTCAGAAGCCACCTTGAAGTTGATCAGCATGTTCTTGATGAAGGGGTCGTCTCGTTAAGAACTCAGTGTCGCTTTAAGCATAGCGAAGACGTAAAGAGCTTCCACCTGAAGGATCAATTTCTTGACATCCCTGGGGTCGTATCGGTTCATGTCAATCTTTATCCGCTTGTTGACCGCAGTTCTGACTTCTTCTGGCAGCGCGATGTGCCCGTAACGCATCAGCATTTCGTTTTGGATTAGGCGTGCGACTCGCAAGTACTGTCGGGCTTCGGCGCGCATACTGACAGCGTCACGTTTTGCCATCGTCAGTTCGCCTGGATGGTCATCTTCCAAGCATATGTAGACTCGGGAGCGCATCGTGTTAATCCCGTGCTCTTTGTTCGCCACATAGAAGCGCGTGCTTGCGGGGTCGAAGCCGACTACCTCCACGGGAATAGCCTTGTTTGAACCATCGGCGAAGATGTACTCTGTCATTCCGATCAAAGGTCTGTTAAGACTGGGGTCTGACTGCCGAGCCTGAAGCTTTTCTTTCAGATCGAGCACCCAGTCGTAGTTCATGAACAGCTCAGGGTGAAGGTTCGAGTCTTGAACTAAGTGAGGGTCCAAATGCGTCAACTCTTCTCTGACAAATTTGATGGCCTGCTTCACCTCGTCCTAGTCAAGCATCTGTACCAGAGGCATGGCGTGGGTCGGCTAGAACTGCGACATCGTGTCTTTGAACTTAATGGTTCTCTGCATGAAGTTGTAGTGGAAGGTGCGGATGTTGCTGTGGATGATTGAGCGCATCAGGTGTAGGTACGGCCTGGTCTGGATCTGTGTGATAGCTGTCAACTTATCGATAGGAAGTTACTTTTGCTTCAGCATCACATTTTTGCCCTACTCTTTCAAGATCTTGAAGTTGATCTCATTAATCGTGGGCGCCACGGGCTCTCCGTTTGACAAGAAGTTAGTTTTTGGCATGTTAATCGGCTCGCTATACGCAGTCTTGAGGTCTCTCACCCACTTATCCATCAGATGGTTGCCAAATTCGACAGCTGCGAATTCATCTTGCTCTAAGAAGAGTCCGGCCGTGCCTGAGGAGCCAGTCGCCACTGAGAGTGGATATGACTTCACATTATATTATCTAGTTGGAATACCAATAACGCCGCTTGGCAATTTGACACTATCGTTTTCGGAGGCCGCTTGTTCGGACAACATCTTGGTCGTCGCCCCCCGCTTCTGGGCAATCGACCCTAGCGATCCTGACGACTTGTACTGCTCCAAGACATGACGGCTTTTCGCTTTCTCAAGGTCGAACTCTGTTTCCATCTCTTCGTCCACTCTTTCAGCAATCTCGTTCTGGTTCCACTGGATCTCCTTCCGGCTGTAGTTCTCTTACAGCTGTGTCTCCATCTCAACTTGGTCCTGGAAGGTGAGCGAGTCGTAGTCTTCGTTGCCTGGCACTGAGAGGATCATCTCGTCTGATTAAATCTGCGGTCCCCTTCCAATGTGCTCGTTAGTTCTCAACTCGTGGAAGACCTCGGTGATGGCGTTTGAGACCTTCGTGGAGTAGCGATAGATCTCAGGCTTGACCAAGGAATTGCTCACGTAAATCGACGTGCCCTTGTTTAGCTTCATGATCCGTCTGTCTTTCTCCGTGAGGTCCACATTAGCGTCCACAACTCTAAGTCTGTAGTTCTTGATGATCACCTCTTTCTTTACCTTGATGTCCTTCTCAGGTTTCACGGACCGCTTGTAGAAGTCGATCGTGGCCTTGGTATTGTTTGCTTCGCGGGGTTAGTGTAGTGACTGCTCTAACAGATCTGTGATCTAGAACGAAATGCTCTGCTCTTGGGTGTTCAGCGCATCTCCAGTAGTATCTCCTTGTATCGTCTACGACACTCCGATGTTGGTAGAGAGCCCCTGCGCGTTAGTCTGCGACATACTTCCCTCCTTGAACAAGAAGTCACGACTGCGCTTGTTTCTCGACGTCATGTCGCCGCCCATTTGTAGGCTCTGTCTGGCTGTCATCTGTGCGCTGCCGCTTTCCAGAAATTCGAGATAGGAGTCTTTCTGATTCGTTGCTCGCCCCATATACGACACGTTCTACTAGTTGTTGCGAGTGGTATTGGGAACGGTTGGCAGTTGGAAGGGGCTATTGTTGTCTCTCAATTAAATTGGGACGACCGTGTTCGACATGTTTGCCGGGGTTGCGCCGATCGAATTGGACATCAGACTTTAGTTGTGCACATTCTGCATCTCGTTCTGTTTCTTAGCAATTTTCATCAGGATCAAGTCTTTGGGCACTTGGACTGACTTCTTGGGCCCCACTCTGTTTGCTTAGTTAACTTCACTAAGTCCCCGCTTCTTGGAGTACCGCTCGCTTTAGAACCCATTTTCCAACTCTTCGACCAGTGACGGTGGCAACTAGCCACGCACTGCCTAGCCTCCCGCCTGCCTCTTCAGGTTAGAAGGCGATATGGAGCGCATCTACTTTTTGATGAGCTAGTAGGAGTTGGGGATGATACGTTTTCGCATCTGGTCTTCAGTTGTTTCGATCGTGTCCGCGGTCACCTTCGTCTTCATGTACTGGTCAAGCACGTTGCGCACTTTTTAGTAGTGATTGGCTCGGATCTCTTCGATGGCCTGCTCGTGCTTCAGAACTGTTTTGTTGATCAGCGCGGAGGAAAATGCCGCTCCCGAAATAATACTGTTCTTCTTTTAGCCCGCGACGAACGTCGATGATCTATCTGTGGCCGCGTATGCATACGTGTTCGTAGCTGGTTCAAGTGTTCTGGTCGCGGTATCCGTTCCTCGGGAAGAGTTCGGAACTTGTTGCGATGCTGGGGCTTCAACTGATGGCTCATTCGACTAGATGTACTCGTTGTAGAGATTAGCGTGCACCTGGTCCATGTCAGAGCTTTCATTCGCGTAGCCTTTCGACTGCCTAGTCGTGTTGCCATGCTCCCGACTGCTGCGCTGTTGGGCTGAAATCCTGTTTTCTGAAGATTGCTCCACAGGGCTTGCTTTCAGTGACTTGACTTCAGGCCCTAATTACGCGGTTTATTCGTTTTTGATGAAGGGTTTCAAAAAAAGCGGCTTTGCTCCGACACGAGGCGAGCTCATGCCTCTCTTCTTTATCGACGCTGAATTCTTTGTTTTCGACATTTCCAGTGACTTTCTGCCTTGACTGCTTCCAGGTACAGAGTCTCTTTTCGAGCTCCCCTTCGAACAATTTATTTAGAGAATTTTCTGGCTATCAGAGGGGCTAATCAAGTTGTTCGACATATCGGAGTTGCGGTTGTGAGCGAAGGATCTTTTACGGCGTGCACTCGGCGATTCGTACACCTGCTTTTCCTAGCCGACAAGCTTGCTGCCTATGATGCTACGGCGGTAGGCACCTGTCAACGAGCTCGTCATGATGGCTCCTTAGCTTTGTATGATAACACCAGCCTCGCCTAGCTCAATGTTGCGCGGTTTGAGCACACGGTGTCCCCCATCTTGACTAACGTACACCGAAGGCTGTGCAACCTTCTTTAAAGGGTCTTTCTGCTTGATGGTCTCTCTGGAAGCGGAGTTAATCATGTTTTGGTAGTCGGCAATTCCATCTATTTGGTCTTGACCTCGCAGTGATTCAATTGCCAACTACTCAGTATCCTTCTTTGTAAAAGTCGGTATGGTGCCCTACTCACCAGGCACAGACGAGAACTTCTTGTCAGCGCCTGAGTCTTGGTCCGAGTTGCCATAGTTGAGCACTTAGTCCTAAGCGGGGCCGCCCTCTTCGAGGAGCAAAGTAACGGCTTTTTGTAGCCCGGGCTTTTCCTAGGACGTACCTCTCGACTTGTTGCTTTTCTTTGCGCCTTTGTTGAAAGAACTGGTGACGCTTTTGTTTTGTTAGACTGTGTCAGGATTTTCAACTTCATCCTTCCAGGGGCCTTCTTTACTTTCCACGTCGGCCTCTATAGTCTCGTTCAATTGCGGTGATTTTGATCTTGTACCACTCATATTGTTTTTGATTAATTATTCAGAACCTTGAGCAATTATTTTAAACTTTAAATCGAGTTCAGTTTGAACTCAGCCAATACAATTAAAGCAAAAATCAAATTTAAAACCACATTTTCTATCAACTCAGCGTAACATCTAGCCTCAACGTGGGGTTTTGGGGTTTTGGGG
>Ga0208544_10000969_pt1 | contig 20543 bp, 17 predicted proteins | sample DEB08_DNA_9_FD_184526 | JGI IMG/M metagenome (GOLD analysis project Ga0208544, IMG submission 184526) | Aqueous microbial communities from the Delaware River and Bay under freshwater to marine salinity gradient to study organic matter... | ecosystem: Environmental > Aquatic > Marine > Coastal ... | reverse complement strand
ATTTCCCGCTGACGATTAGTCATATTTATAGCTGGTGTTGGACGTCCTCTACTCATAATTTCTGCTTTTTTTGAAAAACCGCAAAGTTACAATAAATACTATTTAGAACTTCATGCGTAAACCACTAGTATGAAGCAACGGATAAATTGATTTAATTCCATTCCTCTAAAATAAAACCAGTTATCATGAGAAATATCATTTACCTCAGCCTATGTTCAATACTTTGTTTATTAGCATGTAATGTAACAACTAAACCAATCGTTACGCCCGTAAAACAATTGGTAGCAGCCGCTAAACTAACCACCGTAAAAAATAAAGCAGAATTAACAAAGGCGATTGCAGCAGCAGTTCCAGGAGAAGAAATTATCTTAACGAACGGTATCTGGAAGGATGTGGCGATTAATTTTACCGCAAAAGGAACGGCAGACCAACGTATTACCCTTCGAGCAGAAACGGCAGGCAAAGTTTCTATGGAAGGACAATCCTATGTGAAATTTGGTGGAGAATATTTAACAATAAGTGGACTACATTTTAAGAATGGGTATACACCAGAAAAAGCAATTATTAATTTTAAATTAGACAAGGAAACAGTCGCCAATCATTGTCGAGTGACGAACTGTGTGATAGAAAATTTTAACCAATTGAGAAGAGATAGAAAAGACCATTGGGTAGAATTTTGGGGAAGACATAATCAATTAGACCATTGTTACATTGCAGGGAAATCGAACGAAGGACCAACAATAAGAGTAGATATCAAGGGGAACGAAAACATTAATAATTACCACCAAATTACCAATAATCACTTTGGTCCAAGACCAAGAAAAGGTGGACCAAAAGCAGAAACGATTCAAATAGGGGATAGCTTTACGTCCATGTCGCCTTGTTATACCTCCGTAGTTAATAATTTATTTGAAAAATGTAATGGAGAAGTAGAAGTCATTTCTAGCAAAACCAACTTTAACGAATTTAGGAATAATGTTTTTTATCAATGCGAAGGGTCTTTAGTAACCAGGCATGGTAATTACTGTATTATTGATGGCAACTATTTTATTGGTGATGAAAATACCAATGTAGGCGGTATTCGCTTAATTAATACAGGACATTGGGTAACCAATAACTATTTTTATAACCTAAAAGGAGAAAGCTTTAGAAGCCCTTTAGCGGTAATGAATGGGATTCCCAAATCGCCATTAAATCGCTATAATCAGGTAACGGATGTAGTGGTAGCGCATAATACTTGGGTGAACTGTAAATCTCCTTGGCAATTTGGTGTCGGTACAAATATTAGTCAAAAAGAGGTGTTACCATTATCCGAAATTCGGTCAGCTATCCCAATTAGAACAACGGTTGCGAATAACTTGATTTATAATGACAAAGGAGATAAAAATCCGATTGTCGCTCATGATAAAATAAGTGGTATTAATTTTAAAAATAATAGTATTAATAACCAGAAGGTAGCTTTTGAAAAGGTAAAAGGTTTAACTCCTTCAACTATTGCAATGGATAAAGTTGCGGACTATATTTTTACACCAAAAGCAGGTTCTCCCAATGCCCCACTTTATAAAGGCTTTGGTTTTGAAAATATCGAGAAGGATTTGTTTGGCAATAGCCGGGAAAAGAATAATGCAATCGGTGCCATAACGCAAGGAACGAGTAGCAACTTAAATATTTTAGACAAGCAAAAATATGGAGCGGATTGGTTTTCTAATGAAAACCCTGAAGTAGTACCTCAAACACATATTGTCACGACGCAAGCAGGAGATTTAGTAGCAAAAATTAATGCAGCGAAATCCGGTGATATCATTGAATTAACGATGGGTAATTATACGGTGAATAATTCTTTGGTCATTAATAAAAAACTAAGCATTCAATCCAAATCAGAGAAAGTACAAATCAACTATTCGGGTGCTGCCAAAACACCCTTATTTGCTATGCATCCAAGCGGAAATTTGATTTTGAAAAATGTTATTTTAAAAGGAGCGAATACGCAATATGCCTTTGCCAGTTTAAAAGAAAACATGTCTAGCCTTTATAATTTAACTGTAGAAGCGGTCGAAATTAGCGATTTCAATTACGTTCTAAAAGCCTATAAAGAGTCTTTTGCAGATGCTATTATTTTTACAAATTCTACTTTAAAAAATTGCCAAAATGGTATCGAATTATCGGAAGAAACCAATGATAAAGGTGATTATAATGTAGAATTTTTTACCATTAATAATTGCCAATTTGATAATGTTAAAAGCAATGTAATTGATTACTATCGAGGAGGTTATGATGAATCGACTATTGGTGGTAATTTATCTGTTACCAATAGCACTTTTACCAATTCTGGTAGTGGAGAAGAAAATGGAATTTTATTAAATACAAGAGGAATTATTAATGTAGATATTTCCAAAAATACTTTTAGTAATAATCAGGTAAAATTGGTTGCCTTATTATGGGGCGCTAAGAATAATACCCATAGTGAGAATGAAATTACAAATTCTGGGACAATAAGAGTAGAGGAGAATTTGAAGTTAAAATTGGTTTATTAAGTGTAGATTTAAAAATACTAACCTGTGAAGTGTAATTGAATTTCTCTACGCGCAAAACATCCAACAACATAAAACAAGAAAGCCCTCAATCACAACTGATTGAGGGCTTTTCTATATCTTAAATACTAGAGAACTAGTATTATTTATCGCCGTCTTTCTTCAATTGATCTTTCAATTGAGAGAATACATCCAAATCTCCTAAAGTAGATTTTTCAACGTTCGTCTGTACTTTCTTAACCGCTTGTGTGGTTACTTTTCTTTCTTTCACTTTTTCTTGACGTACTTGATCATCTGCTTCTCTTTGAATGTCTTCTAAGTAACGTAAGTGAGAAACTAAGATACGCTTATCGTCTCTGTTGAACTCAATTACTTTTACCGTCAATACATCATCAACATTTGCCAAAGAGCCGTCTTCTTTCTTAACGTGCTTAATTGGAGCAAATGCTTCTAAACCATAAGGTAATTGAACGATAGCACCTCTATCATCTCTTCTTAAGATCGTTGCTTCATGGTAAGAACCTACAGGGAATACACTTTCGAAAGTATCCCATGGATTTTCTTCCACTTGCTTATGACCTAAAGATAATTTACGGTTGTTCTGATCTACATCTAAAACGACTACATCAATTTTCTGTCCCTTCTTCGTAAACTCAGATGGGTGAGAATAACGTTTCGTCCAAGATAAATCAGAAATATGAATCATACCACCGATACCTTCTTCCAATTCGATGAATACGCCATAAGGAGTTAAGTTTTTAACTAAACCTGTGTGACGGCTTTCGAGAGGGAATTTGTCCATAATGGTATTCCAAGGATCATCCGCTAATTGTTTGATAGATAAAGACATTTTTCTGTCCTCTCTGTCAATCGTAACAATCTTCGCATCATACTCTTGGTTGATCTTGAAGTATTCTCTAGCGTTGATTGGCTGGTTGCTCCAAGTTACCTCAGATACGTGAATCAAACCTTCAACACCTGGCATAATTTCTAAGAATGCACCGTAATCTTCGATATTAACGATACGCCCTTTCACAGTTGACCCTTCTTTCACTTCTTCTCCTAATACTTCCCATGGGTGCGGTTGTAATTGCTTCAGACCTAGAGAAATACGCTTCTTATTCTCATCAAAATCAAGTACTACCACATTGATTTTCTGATTCAAAGATAAGATTTCACTTGGGTGGCTGATTCTACCCCAAGAAATATCTGTGATATATAATAAACCATCGACACCACCTAAATCCAAGAATGCACCGAAGTCTGTGATATTCTTCACTAAACCTTCTAATACTTGTCCTTTCTCTAAACTTCCGATGATTGCTTCTCTTTGTTCTGCTAAATCACTTTCGATTAACGCTTTATGAGATACAACAGCATTCTTAATAGTCTCATTAATTTTAACTACTTTGAATTCCATTTCTCGACCAACGTACATATCGTAATCAATGATTGGCTTAATATCAATTTGAGAACCTGGTAAGAAGGTCTCTAAACCATTACAGTTGGCAATTAAACCACCTTTGGTCTTACTGATAATCACACCTTTGATAACGGTACCATTCTCGAAAGAATCTTTGATAGATTCCCAAGCTCGTAATAACTTCGCCTTACGACGAGATAATACTAACTGACCTCTATCATCTTCTTGTTGCTCTACATATACTTCAACAGTATCTCCTGCAACCATGTCTGGTGTATCTCTAAATTCAGATAGAGATAATAAACCATCAGATTTAAAATTGATATCTAATAATACCGTACCATCTTTGATTTCTGAAACTGTACCTTTTACAATTTCTCCTTCAATGACTGCACTTAAAGTAGATTCATATTGTGCTAAGTAGGCTGCTGTTTCTTCATCAGAGTAAGGTAAAATATGCTTACCTGTTTGACTCCAATCGAAATCATCGTGAGCTGTTGTATCAACTACTACTTCTGCTACTTCTTTTTTAGCTTTAGGCGCTGCTGCTGCTTTTGCCTCTGCTTTCTCCGCTACCGTCTTTTTAGGAGCTGGTTTTGCTGCAACTTCTTCAACTACTACCGTTTCTTCAGTAACTGGTGTTGCTGCGACTGCTGCTAATGGTTGTGCAGGTGTTTCAATAATTACCGCTGCTGCTGCTTGTGCGTCTGCTGCTGCTTGTGCATCTGCTGCTGCTTGTGCGTCTGCTGCTGCTTTTGCGTCTGCTACTGCTTGTGCGTCTGCTGCTGCTTTTGCATCAGCTACTGATGTATCTACTGCTGCTAATGTTTGTGGTTCAGCGACTACTTCTACTGCTGGAGCTGCTGTTTCAGGAGCATCTGCAACATAATCAGCTGCTAAGCCAAGAATGATAGCGTCTCTTTCTGCTGCATCATCATAAGGACGGCTAATCGCAATTTCTTTGTGATTGCCAGCTCTTAGACTAAAGTAAAATTTGCCAGCTTCGTTGGTCAAGGCTTTATAGCGCTTACCAATAGGTAGATTTTTTTCAACGGAAGCAACTCCGTTATCTCTTGCTGCGGCAGAGTCATAGCCTTCACTAATTAAAGTAATTTTACCATCTATGCTGTAAGTAAAGTAAAATTCACCATCATCTGGGAAGGTATCAAAACCACTAGCTGAACCTATACTTCTTTCTTCATAGAAAGATAACGGTTCGTAATTGTCATTCTTATTGTCTGACATTTAAAAACAAATTTGTAGTTAGTGTATATATTACTGATTATCAATGGTTTATCAAATAAATACAACCAACGAGGTTAAGGAATATTTTTAGCGGCGCAAAGGTACAACTTTTATAGGTATTTTGAAAGGGTTTATTTGCTGCGGTAAATTTTATTAGAAAAAGGGTAATTTGCTGGAAATTAAGGGGGTCGAGTTGCGGGTTGGATGGAAGCAAGTTTTAAAAATAATGTTATATAATGACATCTGATTTCTACTATTTTCTTATAGTTAGTCTACTTCATCTTCTTTTAAAACACCAATTGATTACTTAGTTTTTTACCCTTAAATTAAGCCTTGACTAGAATTTTAACTCGCAACTAAAAATACAAACAAATGCGTTATCTTTTAACAGTTCTAATTAGTTTACTTTTCTTAACGATGCAAGCTCAAAGAGCAAGAGATTATGGCATCAAAATAGGCGTGCTGGAAACTGGTCAACAGAATGCGATTACAGATGTAGCTGGTGTTTTGGTTGGACAACAAACCTTGCATAAAAAGAAGCATATTCGGACAGGAGTAACGGCTATCTTGCCACATGGCGATAATATTTTTCAACAAAAAGTACCTGCGGCAATATATATAGGGAATGGATTTGGAAAATTAATGGGCTATAGTCAAGTAGCAGAATTAGGAAATATAGAAACGCCTATTATTTTGACAAATACCCTAAGTGTACCAACTGCAGCGGATGCTTTAATTGATTATACCTTAAACCAGCCAGCCAATCAAAAAGTTCGTTCGGTAAATCCGATAGTAGGGGAGACCAATGATGGGGCATTGAATAATATTCGAGGTAGGCACGTTAAAAAGTCAGATGTATTGGCAGCGATTAAAAAAGCGAAATCAGGAGGAGTTGACGAAGGAAATGTTGGTGCAGGAACTGGCACACGTTGTTTTGGATTCAAAGGAGGTATTGGAACTGCTTCCAGGATATTGCCTAAAAAATTAGGTGGTTATACCGTTGGGGTTTTGGTGCAAACCAATTTTGGAGGAGTTTTACAAATTGACGGCGTTCCTGTTGGTCAAGAATTAGGTAAATTTTATTTAAAAGAACAATTGGAGTATTCGCCTGATGGTTCTTGTATGATAGTTGTAGCAACGGATGCGCCACTAAATAGTAGAAATTTAAAACGACTTGCCAAAAGGGCGATGTTGGGTTTAGCTAAAACGGGCGGAATTGCGTCTAATGGCAGTGGTGATTATGTGATTGCTTTTTCTACAGCTAAAGATGTACGAATTCCGTATCAATCCGATTCACCTTTTCGCTCAGGTAAAGTTTTAAGAAATAGTGAAATGTCCCCTTTATTTATGGGCGTAATTGAAGCAACAGAGGAAGCCATTATTAATTCCTTATTTGCGGCGGAAAGTATGAAGGGGAATGGTCAGCAAATGGAAGCATTGCCGATTAAAAAGACGATTAAAATAATGAAGCGGTATAAGTGGATTGCTAGATAAAAAATATTGTTTTATTGTTAAATGGTTATATTGTTACGCTGACACGAAGGACAACAATATAACCATTTAACAATACAGCAATAAAATTACTCAATCAAACCTAATTTTTTAGCCCGACCTTCCCATTTCTGTCGAGCCAATTTTTGTAAATCTGCTTCGCCATCTGATTCATCGACAATTTCTAAACCTAATAAAGTTTCCAGAACATCTTCCATCGTCACTAATCCTACTAAAGAACCATAGCTGTCTACCACAATTGCAATTTGCGCTCTTTCGGTAGTCATTACCTCAAATAATTGCGGTAATGGTTTATCATCTCTAACCGCAGGAATTTCTCGAATTAACTCTTTTAATTGTACATTATCTCGACCTTCCACTAAATGTTGTAGAATTTCATCTTTTAAGACAACCCCAGTAACATGGTCATCAGATTCTTGAAAAATAGGAATTCTAGAAAAACGTAAAGGTTGATTATTTTTATAAAAATCCATTAAGGTAGTTGTTTCATCAGCTTTTACCATCACCGTTCTTGGAGTCATAATATCTCTGACAGAAACTTCTTCAAAACGTAGTAGGTTTTTAATGATGGTAGATTCACTTTGTGCCAATACGCCACTTTCTTCTCCTGCATGTGTCATTGCGGCCAAATCTGCTCGACTAAACACACTTTTATTTTTATCCTTCTTTAAATTTTTGGTAATTAACTGACTGACAAAAACGAAAGGAGCTAAGACAAATAATAAAAACTTTAAAGATTTTACCGTAAAACCTGCTAAAGATTCCCACATATTTGCTCCAATTGTTTTAGGGATAATCTCAGAAAGAATTAATATAGCTAAAGTCATTACAACCGCTATAACAGATTCTGAGGGAATGTTAATATCAAGACCCGGAATAGGGATAGAGGAATAATTTTCAAATACAACGGCTGCTTGTGCACCTACACCAATTGCACCAATCGTATGAGCAATTGTATTTAGCGTCAAAATTGCGGAGAGTGGCCGGTCTATATCTTCTTTAAATATGGCTAAATCTTTTCCAATCTCACTTCCGTCTTGTATTTTTCTGTTAATAAAAGAAGGCGTAATACTTAATAAAACGGCTTCCCAAATCGAACATAAGAAGGAGAATAGAATTGAAAGAACAAAGAAAAATATTAATAAGCCCATCGTGTTTTACTTGTTTAAAGTGGTCTAGTTATTTTAAATGTAAGTACTTGAACTAAACCAGTAGATGCTGGTGTGAATGAGGGGTTTTAGAATTGCTTCAATCCTTAAATCCTTCATTACTTTAATCCTTATACTTAGAAACTAATCGTATTCTGTACCGATTTAGTTCCTTTGGCAATATCGCCAAGGGTGCTTTTGAATTTAACGATTTTATCACCAGCAGACAATTCTGCATTTTCGTTACTCATTTTTTTCACAGACTTGCTAAAAGTATAAATACTAACCATGCGAGCAGATTCTAAAACGAAGCGTTGCATCATGGGCAATTTTTCGTAATCTGTAGCACTTAGCATGCTGCCAAAAGAGCGGGTGAATTTTCCGTTGGCATATTCATATTTGTTATCAACAGAAATCATGCCTCTAGATAATTCTTTGGTTAATTTGTTAACCGCAGTATTCATCGCCTTAACGTTGGTAAAATCTGCCGCAAAAGTAAAGATAAATTCGTTAAAGTCCGCCTTTGCTGCTGCATTTGACATGCCATTCACGGATTCAAGGGTATTTTCAATCCGACTTAAATAACTCGTTAACTCTTTTTGGTCGGGTAAAGTCATCTCCCCAATTTCTCCAGAATCCATATATCCTTTTAAATCTTCCTTGCTTTCACTCATATTAACAGTGACAAGCATTTTGCCAGAACCATCTGTTTTCATTTTGACTTCTTCTACGATTTCAAAACAACTAGTAAAAAAAATGGTCAAAAAACTAAAGAATAATACCTTTTTCATGGGTTTAAGTTTTATGGTTGCCATGTTGCGGTGTTGCGATGTTGTATAAAGTCAACAAGGCAACAGGGTAACAAGGCAACAATTTATTTAATTACTCATGCCGATAATACATCAAAATCGCTCCAAAAGCGGTAATCAAAGTGGTTAGCACGGTTGCCATTTTGATGGAGTAGCGAATATGATTGACAAAAGTTTTGATAGTATCTACTTGTTGGGGATAGCGAGGATAAATTTCCGCTGCCATTTTCTCCTCATTAAAAATATGGGCAGCACCAAATTCTACTCGATTTTGAATCAATACTTTATAGGTCTTCATTACTTTTACCCGAAAGTAAATATTCAAAAATAGCATGGCAATAAATAAGCCGATTACTATAGTTATTAATATTAGGTACATAATATAAACTAGTTTTAAGACGAATCAAGTGTCAGAAAATGTGTTAAGGAAGATTTAAATATTAATGATGAACGATGAATTGTTGGAAATGAAAATTTATCGACTCTTTAGGCTGATAAAAATCCTCGCCAATTTTTTGAAGACAATGGGATGTTGGTAATAAGTATTTCTACCTGAATAATTGTATCAGTTTTTAGAGGTCTATCTTTACTGTTTTTCGAATTCATCATTCATCATTTGAAATGTTCAACCGCAACCGTTCTTCTCTTTTCTGTCGTTCTTTAACAATAGAATCTACGGCATGTTGAATAACATCTTCTTTTGTAGCCTTACATAAACTATCCAAAATAGGACTAATAGAATCTAATTGATAATTGACTAAAGTATCAATCGTTCTTCTTGCTGCTCGGTCTAATTTAATTTCTGGTTCTTCGCAAGCACTTAAACTAAATAATAATATAAAGGAAAAATAGATAGGTTTTAGGTTGAAATTAGAGCTTCCAGAACTTGAAGTTCTGGAAGCTCTTTTTAAACCATTTTGAGGAATATTATTTTGACAAAAAACAAAACGGTAAGCCGAAACTTGCTCGACTAACCGTTTTGAAAGAAAATTATATTTTATTTTTTTTTGTGCCATGTTGAATTTAAATCAATGATGAAACACAAAAATAAGAATTGCTATCTTGAAATGAGTATTATACGTTAAAATTCATCACTCATCACTTATAATTCCTCCCTATAATCCAGCTTTCGCAGAAATTTCCAACATTCGATTAATACTCTTCACGCCATCTTCAATCACCCACTTTGGTAAAGTAATTTCTGGCGTTTCGTATTTCATACTGATGTATAATTTCTCCAAAGTATTTAATTTCATGTGTGGACAATCATTACAAGCACAAGCATTATTTGGTGGTGCAGGAATGAATGTTTTATGTGGAGACGCTTTAATCATCTGGTGTAGAATACCAGATTCGGTCGCTACGATAAATGCTTTGGCTGGATTTTCTTTAGTATAGCGTAACAAGCCGCTTGTAGAACCGATATAATCCGCAATATCTAAAATATGTTCTTCACATTCTGGGTGAGCGATGAATTTCGCTTCTGGATGACGCAACTGTAATTTAGTAATTTTTTCGTGCGAGAAAATTTCGTGAACCATACAGCTTCCATTCCATAAAACCATATTTTCTCTACCAGATTGTTTTTGTAAGTATCGACCTAAATTAATATCTGGTGCAAAAATAATTGGCTGATCTGCTGGAAAACTATTGATAATATGCATGGCATTCGTTGAAGTACAACAAACATCTGTCAATGTCTTCAATTCAGCAGTACAATTAATATAACTGACTACTTTATGGTCAGGATATTTTTCTTTGAATTTTTTGAATAAATGCGGTGGACAAGAATCTGCTAAAGAGCAACCCGCTTTTAAATCAGGTAAAATTACTTTCTTGCTTGGAGATAACATTTTTGCGGTTTCTGCCATAAAGTGAACGCCAGCAAAAACAATAATATCTGCATCTGTAGAAGCGGCCTGTTGAGACAAACCTAAACTATCGCCAATATAATCTGCAATATCTTGAATATCTGCGTCTTGGTAGTAATGTGCTAAAATAATGGCATTCTTCTCTTTTTTCAATTTTTCAATCTCCTCGAATAAATCTAAAGATGGGTCAATATCAATATCTAAAAATCCTTTTTTAGTTAAATTTTTTTTGGCAATGGCAACTGCACTCATTTTTGGAATTTTTGATGAAAAAATGGCTTTCTTTAATTGGTTACTCCTCTTAAGTACCTTACTAACCGAAGAAAGATTAAGAAAGTTTATTTCTTTTATTTTTTGAATAAAGTTCTTGTTTTTTGGACGAAACCCAACCTGAAAAGTTACTATTTTTTTAAGAAGAGAGAGTAGAGAGGAGAGAACAGAGAAGAAATGAACAATAAAAATTCCTAAATAATTTTTATTTTACTATTAATTTTAGGCGCATCAAAATCTCTTTTCTCTACTCTCGGCTCTCTTTTCTAAAGAGATTTACATCAACAAAAAAACAGCAGGTCGTTTATGCAATTCAGGTAATTTACTTTTGCGCCATGCGGCAATCGTTTTTGTCACCACATATTCATTCGGTAAAGTTAAATCCATTGCAATACAAAATCTAGTTGTTGGCGAAAGTACCCTAAATGCTTGCTCGACTAATTGTTTATTGCGATAAGGGGTTTCAATAAAAAGCTGTGTTTGTTTGCCTTTCTGTGCTACTTGCTCCAATTTTTTTAAATCTTTACCAATGATTTCTTTTTTAGGCGACAAATAACCGTGAAAAGCAAAACTTTGCCCATTCATTCCCGAACCCATCAACGCCAATAAAAGAGAGGATGGACCAACTAGTGGAATGACTTCGATACCTTTTTCATGTGCCAATTTTACGATTTCAGCACCGGGGTCTGCTACGCCTGGGCAACCTGCTTCTGATAATAAGCCAATATCATTCCCTGCTTCTGCTGCTGCTAAATATTGACTCCATTCATTATAATCAATGCGTTTATTGAGTTCAGAAAAAGTTAGCTCACTAATGGCTTTAGGGTGTTCCGTCGTTTTAATGTACCGTCGAGCCGTTTTTGCTTTTTCAACAATGAATATTTCTAGTTGATGAATAATATCTTTGACATATTGAGGTAATACATGGTCGCCGTTTTCCCCTAAAGGGGTAGGAATTAAATATAGTTTTCCTTTTTTATGCATGTTATTTTTTGCACAAAATTACAGTTTACTGGGGTTAAAAGAAAAGAGGGCTGAAAAATTAATTTCAACCCTCTTTTAAATGTGGGTGTTTGTTAAATTGTAATCTTATCGAATCAAGTTGTTTGCATATTTTTAGTAAGGGGTGGGATTTTACTTATATGCGGTTTTTAGCCAACTTGAACCCCACTTTACTTTGGTAAATTCTTTAAGACCATTCGTTCATATAAACCAGTAGATTTGATCGTACCACAGCCTTCGATTCCTAATTCTGTGATAAAATCTAGTCGATTGGCGTAAGAAGGTCTAGTATCTCGATATTGTTCTTGGGTGGATAATTTTTCTAATATAGGTTGAATACCAAAACGATCAAAAATTGAAGTTTGGCAAATTAATTCACCTGTTTCTCTATCTATTTCCTTAATAATATCATCCTGAAAAGCTAGTTCGTCTCGTAAGGTTTTCGCTATATCTAATAAGGATGGATTGGTAATAGGTTCATCGGCTTCAATTAAATCAAATAAAGTACTCGTATTATATTCGGAGATGAGGTTGTCAATTAAATATCGACCCGAGATATTGGTTGCTTCAAAGGCCATTAAATAATAGATTTCATAACCTTTACTCAGGGTATTTAAAAAGCCTGTAGAGACATAAAAATGTCCACCTGGCAGAGAGAAAGCATAACGATTATCATCGTGCAAAACAATTACTTCCCACGTTCGCTCAGGATTCCAACGATTGGAAGGCGTAGATTGTCTATCTTGTCGAATTTCTTGTGTTGCTTGGTCATAGAGTGTCTGTAAGTAAGTTATAATAACAGAATCTCTTTTAGATCGACGATTCAACAAAACATATTCTTCAGGATTATCATGAATCGTTTGCTTGAGTAAATCCCCAAGGACTTCTCGCTTTTCTTTTGTGAAATCTGCTGAAGTTAAACCAGATTCAACTGTTTCCACGCAAGTAGAGGCCGTAAAAACAAAATAAGTTAAAAGGAGAATAATTAATCCCTTAATTCCATAGCGCATAATGAAGTTTTTCTTTTTTTTTTATAAAAGATGTACTATGTGTGTTGTAAAATAGGGACTATAATTTGAAAAGAGGTAATAGGATATGTTATTTAATGAATAGCAAAAAACATACCAATTATTAACTTAATTACTTAAAAATTAGCTTTTTATAAATTATGTTTTTTTTCTTTATCATAAGTTACTCCTTTTCTGTTTACCCTTAAACCTATTAAAATACTTGATTTTATTACACTTCTTTATATAGTTTAGCAGTTTAAAAATACTAGATTATCAATAGGAAACAATGTTTCGGCATTAGAAAGTTTAAAAGAAAAAATAATTTTGATGATTGATTTTATTTAATTTTAGCGCATTATTTCTTTTTAATCATTAAATTGCGAAAGAAAATTATCACATTAACAATTAAAATACTTTTTGTCAATACTAAAAGAATAAACTATGAGAAAAGCTGATTGGATAATAGGCGCATTAATTGCCACCGTCTTTGTATTAGGTATCTATTTTTTTAAAATGAATTGGCCTGATGTTTCAAGTCAGGAACATGACAGGCCTTCTGTTGCGGAAACATTAGATAAAATTGGAGATGGAACAACAGCTACTTTGGATGAGGAAGATGATTATGAGGAAGATGAGTTTCCAAGCGATTCTGATACGACAACTTATGAACCAGAAGAACCAACCATTGATGATTTAGCAAATTTAAATGAGACAAGAGCTCAGGAAGCGAATGATGGAACAACTGGTAGTAGCCGTAGTAATGGTACGAATACTAGACCTTCTGCTTATGATAGTGATAATGCAGGTGGTAAATTTTTAGTAGTAGCGGGTACCTTTAAGCAAGAGGCTAATGCGCAAATCCAATTAAAGAAATTTCAACAAATGGGGTATAAGAATGCAGAAATTGGGAAGTTTAACAAAAAAGCCTATGCTTCATTAATTGTTAATCGATTTAATAGTTCAGCCGAAGCTAAACAATTGGTCAATACTTTAAAGCGTAAAGGGATAGATGCTTATGTGCATACCAAAAGATAGTTTTTAAAAAAGTCTATTTTTAAAAAGGGATGATCAGCAGCAACCAAAAGTGAAATTTATAAAGAATTTACTTTTGGTTGCTGCTGATCAATGAGGTCGCAAAAGGCAACAATTGATTAAATTAAAAATATATAAGTGTAACAATCTAAAAAAGAATCAATTAGGATGCTAGCTAAGCTCATTAATATGGCCTGTAGTTCTAGCATTTTCGGTAAGGGTTGTAAAATAAAAATCGAGTTAGCGACTTCCCACTAACTCGATTTTTATTTTATTCGATAACTTGCCAATGAGTCAAAATTTATCACTCACCACTTATCACTACTAAGCACCTCTTTTTTTACTCAATCGAACCGTTTTAATAGTTCTATCGTTTTCCCCCATCAATCGGACTAAGTACATGCCTGTAGGCAAATCCATAACATCATAATGGTTCATATAATTGGCATCAAATATTTTGACTGGACGACCTACGATATTATAAATAATCAAACGTTCTACTTGGTCTGCATCTGAAATAGAAATAAAGTCAACCGTAGGATTTGGATAAATTTTTATAGCTGCTTTATTAAAATTGATAGTATTAGTAGACATTTGATTAAATTCAAACCGACCAGTTACCGTATTGTCTGAATTGGTAATATCTGTTGCAGTTACTTCAACAATGGCAAATCCTTCTGTTCCGTCAGGATAAACATGCACATCAAAATTAGATTCCTCGCCTGGTGCTAGTACTAAATGCGTACCATCCGCAGCAGAAGTTTCTCCATAAGTTGGAATGTAACAAAGATTTTTATCACAAACAGCCGTTTCCCAACCATCTTTTAATTCAATGACATTTCGCTTCCACATAAGGGTAACAGTGTCTTCTGCTTCATTTTTGATAAATCCTTTAGCTGTAATATCATCGTCGGAAGCCAATACGGTAGTAGAACCTGTGGGTTCGGTTAATTTGAGGGTCACCTGTGCTGACAGGGAAATGGAAAAGATAAGAAAAAATAGGAGTAAAGTTTGCTTCATGTAAATGGGATATTACTAATCTATTCTAAAAAATAAATTGACAATGTTGTTGATTTATTTTTTGATAAGAATCGGTTAATGAACTGGATATATATTTATTGCTCAAAGGTATTGCTAAAATAAATAAAATGCTAGTTTTATACAATAAATTAACAGTAGCCGACATTGATTTAACGCTTTTTAAGAATGCCTACCAAATGGTTCGTCTTAACAAGGACATTACAAGCCGCTTTTGACTTTTCTTCTTTGTGCTTTAGCAACTTTCTTTAATTTTAGCACATTTTTAGAATAGTTTATTAACTTGATGCCATGAAAGAGGTCAGATGTCAGACTGAAAATTAAAATTCTCTGTCAGATGTCAGACTTAGGACGTTGCTGATTAACGTATCTGACCTCTGACAGTTTATAAAATAAACGGTCTGACTTCTGACCTCTCTAAGACCAACCGACAACCTATTAATTATGCACATTGCTATTATTGGAAACGGAATCAGCGGTATCACCGCCGCTCGCTTTATCAGAAAATTAAGCGACCATAAAATTACCGTTATCTCTGCTGAAACAGATTATTTTTTCTCTCGCACCGCCATCATGTACGCCTATATGGGACACATGCGAAAAGAAGACCTAAAACCTTACGAAGATTGGTTTTGGGAAAAGAATCGTATCGACTTGAAACGAGGTTTTGTGGTCAAAATTGATAGTCAGAACAAGAATCTAATCTTTAAAGAAGGCGCTAATATGAGCTATGATAAACTCATCATTGCCTGTGGTTCGACCCCTAATAAATTTGGTTGGCCCGGTCAAGATTTAGACCGAGTTCAAGGGATGTATAGTATGCAAGATTTAGATGGCATGGAAGCAGCTAGTGCGGATGGATTAAAGCATGCAGTTATTGTTGGTGGTGGTTTGATTGGCATTGAAATGGCAGAAATGTTTCATTCTCGACATATTCCAACGACCTTTTTGGTGAGGGAAAAATTGTACTGGAATATGGTCTTGCCAGAGGCAGAATCTAAAATGGTCAGTCGGCATATCACAGAAAGTGGCATTAATTTACAACTGGAAACGGAATTAAAGGAAATAATTGATGATGGAACGGGCAAAGCTTGTGCTGCCATTACGAATAAAGGGGAGCGAATTGATTGCCAGTTTGTTGGTTTGACCGCAGGCGTACATCCGAATATTGGTTTTATTAAAGAAAGCACACCAGAAATTGAAGTGGGTAGAGGGATTTTAGTCAATGAAAAATTAGAGACGAGTGTCAAAGATATTTATGCAATTGGCGATTGCGCACAACTAAGAAACCCAAAAGAAGGTAGACGTCCTATTGAAGCAGTTTGGTATACTGGAAAAATGATGGGCGAAACCGTAGCTTATACCGCATGTGGTAAAGAGACAGCATACACGCCTAGTATTTGGTTCAATTCTGCCAAATTTGTAGACATTGAATACCAAGTCTATGGGACGGTCTTAGCCAAAGCACCAGAAAACCATGCGTCTATTTATTGGGAACATCCAGAAGGGCGAAAAAGTATCCGAATTGTCTATGACAAAAACACCAATGAAGTACTCGGATTCAACTTAATGGGCATTCGCTATCGACATGAAGTTTGCGAAAAATGGTTAAAAGAAAAAACGTCTGTAGAAACAGTTTTACAAAACCTAGGAATTGCCAATTTTGACCCAGAATTTTATAAAGAATACGAGACAGAAGTGATTAAAATTTACAATCAACAAACTGGAAAAAATCTGCAATTAAAGCAAAAGCGAAGTTTGACGGCTGCTTTGAAATTCTTGAGGAGGGCAGTAGGCAGTAGTAGTAGGCAGTAGCAGTAGGCAGTTTGTTCATCATTTATCGTTCATCATTCATCATTCAAAAAATGCATATAATACAAAAAATAGGACTAGGGATTTTTATTGGGGCATTAGCATTATTTACGCTTTCTTTAGGCATGGGTAAATACCAATTGTCTGAAGCTGACTTAGACATTTCTAAGGAGTACCATAAAAAAGAAATTATAGCAAAAGCGAAAGTTAACGGCTTAATAGGCAAAAGATACGAGTCGAATTTTGCTTTTATCGCTGATTTAAAAAAGACCTTAACCGACGCACAGCAATCTTTGGAGGAAAAAGCCAAAGACGGCATTCCAGAAGGTGTTTATGAATGGGATTACCGAATAGGGAACATGAAAAGTTATTTATTTGGCATCGTTAAATCTGCTAGTGTGGGTCCCATTGCCCAACATCCAATTCGTTGGTTCATGCTAACTTTTGGTCTAGGTATTTTAGGAGGTTTATTATATATATTTCCAAAGTTTGTTTCCTTACCTGGCATTAAAAACAATGGTATTTATCATAATTCGCTAACTAGAGGATTGCAAGTAAATATTAGAAGTCTCTTTTTAGGTTTAACGATTGTCGGAACAATTGTTTATGGTATTTTTTATATGAATCACAACCTACTTTGGCCTGCTATTACGACGGCAATGATTGGCTTAATTACTTGGTTGGTCTTCTTCAAACAACGGTCAAAAGAAAACAATCCACAGCGTTCTGCCTCTCCTGATGTTACAGGTTGGTTAGGCGTGATGACAGGTGTTTATTTAATAGGCTTTTATATTTTATTATACTGGATGCCAGAATATATTACCAGTTGGGTCGTCATGGTCAATCCATTAAGTTTATCTTTAAGTGGCAATGGAGCAAGTCAATGGTTTTTATACGGTACGCTTTACACCATTATTGTATTGGTCATGGGGATTAGAATGATGAGTAAATATCGGCATAATGTGTACCAAGTCGTTCGGACTTGCTCTGTTATGTTTTTTCAAACAGCCATTGCCTTTTTACTGCCTGAAATATTAGTTCGATTGAATCAACCTTATTATGATTTCAAAAATATCTGGCCATTAAATTATTCTTTCTTTTTTGATTACAACTTAGATACCCTGACGAATAGTGGTGGATTAGGTTTATTTATGTTGGTTTGGGGATTGGCTTTAATGATTATCGGAGTTCCGTTGTTTACTTATTTCTTCGGTAAAAGATGGTACTGTTCCTGGGTCTGTGGTTGTGGTGGATTAGCCGAAACTATGGGGGACCCTTTTCGACAATTATCCGATAAGAGTTTGCGGGCTTGGAAATACGAACGTTATATTATTCATGGTGTACTGCTATTTGCGGTGGTGATGACCTTGATGGTTTTATACACTTATTTTACTGGCAATTATCAAGTGCTAATTTTCAATAGTGATTCCGTCCGAACTTGGTATGGCTTCTTGATTGGTTCTGCTTTTGCAGGTGTTGTAGGAACTGGTTTTTATCCTTTAATGGGGAATAGAACTTGGTGTCGATTTGGCTGCCCATTAGCAGGTTATATTGGTTTGGTACAAAAGTATAAATCTAGGTTTAGAATTACGACCAATGGTAACCAATGTATCTCTTGTGGAAATTGTTCTACTTACTGTGAAATGGGGATTGATGTAAGAGCTTATGCACAAAAAGGACAGGATATTGTGCGGTCTTCTTGTGTGGGTTGTGGCGTTTGTGCTGCGGTTTGTCCAAGAGGGGTTTTACGATTAGAAAATAGTTCTATTGATGTAGATACTCGAACCGATGCCTTACGTGCTTTGCATATTAAGGATGGGGAGTGGACTTTGATGCAGTAGGTTTACAGCTTCATATTTCTATAAATATTTGGTAGCTAGGAGTTCTATAATTAGTTAAAAGTAATAGATTTCTTAATTTTATCTAGCTACCAAATATTCTATTTTTTTAGCATATTTAAAAATATTTTGTTTATAACAGTAGGATATTTCATTATTTTGAAGCATCTTTACATTAATTTTAAAACAAGATGTTTATAATTAAAAATGGCTTTTGTTGAAAAAAATATCTATTCATTAGAATTGAATTCAAAAAATGGACTCTATTTTACTTCAAATGATAATTGGAGAAAAGTATTATCATTTAAGACAGGACAAGCTATAGAAAAAATTAACCCTTTTGCCTTTTTTTGTTTTAAAAATGAACCATTAATTTTATTTTTTCATAATATTGAAAATGAAAAAAAAGTACATCAACTTTGTTGGAATTTCAACAAAGCACCTGTAGCTATATTTTTTAGAGGGCATACCTTACCAATCTCTGATAATGGAAATGAGTTATTAATTCAACTTGACGAAAAAATCGAAATCTATAATGCATTTGACTTAAATGAATCAAAGGGTTTCCTTAATCCTTTGTCTAATGCTAAAATACAAGAATTCTCTTATTGGAATATAGTTTCAGGCAGAATATGGGAGCAATATGCTTTTGCATTTAAAAATGAAAATAAAGTTGATTCGAGATTATTAGAAAACATTGGAGAAGCTCGACATCAATTAATTGAAAGTATAAAAGTAGGGTTTGAGCAAGAAAAAATAAAAGAAGTCTCTATTATTGTTAATCGAATTTTAGGTCGATTAATTTTCACCAGATATTTAATTGATCGACAGATTAGAATTAATTTTAAGCAAAAGAATTATCTTTCCCAAGATGACTTAACAGTAATCATCGACAATAAAGATTTATTATACGATTTATTTTCACATCTACAAGATATATTTAATGGGGATTTATTTCCATTTGTAGGTGAGGCAAAGGAAAGCAAAATTAACAAAGAATATGAAAAGGGTAAATTATCTCAAACAGATTTAACAATACTTAACCTTCTTTTTAGTGGCGGAGAAATATTATCAAAACAACTTTCTCTATTCCATTTATATGATTTCTCTATTATTCCTATCGAATTAGTCAGTAATATCTACGAATATTTTATGGGGAAAGAGAAACAAGATAAAAATAAAGCATTTTATACCCCTCCTTTTCTCGTAGATTATCTTGTAAATGAAACTATTGAACCCTTTCTTGAAAAACAAGATACATGGTATTGTACTACTTTAGACCCTGCTTGCGGGTCAGGCATTTTTTTAGTTGAAACTTTACGTAGAATTATTGTAAAATATAAATCTTTGAATCAAGATGTTTTAACAAATAATATCAAAAGGTTTAAATATGACTTAATCAATATTCTAAAGGATAATATTTACGGCATAGATAAGGATAGAGAAGCTTTAGATGTAGCTATATTCTCTCTTTATATTACCTTACTTGATTTTATTAAAGAACCAAAAGACATTGAAGGGTTTAGGTTTCCTTATCTTTTAGGAAGCAATTTCTTTGAAGCAGACTTCTTCACAACGAGTTTTTCCGAGAATAAACAAAATGATTTTATTGAAAAATTTAAGCGCATAAAGTTAGACTTCATTATAGGAAACCCTCCTTGGGGGCGAATAAAAGAAAGTCCATACATGGACTATGCAAAACAGCGTTTAAAAGACGAACCTGAGGAATTAGGGCGATTACAAAAATTATTTCCAATAAATTATAAAGGGCAAAAAAGAAAGATAAAGTTAGTTGAAAATAATGAAATAGCTCAAGCATTTTTATTAAGAACTTCTGATTTCGCAGATAAAGATTGGACTACTTGTGCTTTATTACGCTAGGTTCGTTTAAAATTTGATAAGAAAATAGAATTAAGCTGTGCTATAATTTGATTATATAAATCCACGGGTAAACCTAATAGTTCCAGAATTTCAAGTTGAATCGTATCAACTCTAGTTAGGG
>Ga0208544_10000967_pt1 | contig 20565 bp, 18 predicted proteins | sample DEB08_DNA_9_FD_184526 | JGI IMG/M metagenome (GOLD analysis project Ga0208544, IMG submission 184526) | Aqueous microbial communities from the Delaware River and Bay under freshwater to marine salinity gradient to study organic matter... | ecosystem: Environmental > Aquatic > Marine > Coastal ... | reverse complement strand
CTTAATGCAATAGCATTACTCATAATATTCATTAATCTGAAATATGTGTTTGGCAAGGATTTTGACAACCTACATATCTTACTGATTTACAGTCACATGTGAAAAATAATTAAGTTTAATTTAGTTCATAATAATAAATCGGGAACAGCTTCTCGACAATGGACAATTGCTTCTTCTCCTCTTGGGATAATACCGCTTACTTCATACCCTAATTGTGTAAGGTGTAAAGAGATTTTCGCGGCAATAATCATTTCATCTTCTACTATAAGAATTTTGATATTAGACATGTGGTTATTGTTTTAGGTTTATAGGAGCTAGAGGTAGTGGCAGTTAGTAGTAGGACTAAGTAGTTAATAATCAAATAATTAATACTTGTTTAGTACTTGATGCACTAGGCTGTTTTATAAATGAAAATCAAAAACAAAAGATGTCCCTCCTTCTTTTTTTTCTATCATTTTCCCATTCAATTGCAGGGTTAATAAATGAATTAGCTGAGAACCGAAACCAGTTCCTTTTATTGGCGTATCTGGATTTTTACCAATACCATTATCGGCTACAATTAATTGAAGTTGACGGTCGGTTGGTTTCGACAAACTAATATCGATAGTCCCTTTTTTATTTTTAAAAATAGTTGGAGGAAAAGCATATTTCCAAGCATTGGTGACCAATTCATTGACAATCAAACCAATTGGAATAGCCATTTCTACGTCCAAAATTAGTTTTTTCATATTAATATTAATGTCCATTTTATCCCAAGCGTTGAATGTTTCCAAAATACTTTCACTCAAATTTTTAAAATAATCCTGCATGTCCACACTATTTAAATCTCCTTCTTGATATAACTTTTGATGAATAATGCCCATGCTTTGCACCCTGTTCTGACTATCTTTTAAAATACTTTGTGTGAGTTCGTCGGTCACTCGCTCGGCTTGTAACTCCAGCAAGCTACCTACAATTTCTAGGTTATTCTTAACTCGATGGTGAATTTCTTTTAATAATAACTCATTCTCCTTATTTTTTTCTCCTAATAAAGCATTGGATTCTCCTAATTGATTATTAGACTCCCTCAAAGCGGCATTAATTTGTTTTCTTGAAATAGCGTTTTTATAGGTTTGAAAAAGGAGCAAGCTCAGAATACCTGCAAATCCAAAAGCAAACCATTGGGTAATTCGCTGTTGGGTAATAGCTTGTTGTTGGGCTAAAATAGTTGCTGTATTTTTTTCTGTTTCATATTTGGCTTGTAATTCTTCCATTTTGAGTTTAGAGGCTTGAAATATTTCTTTTTCTTCATATTTCTCCATTTCTAAATGGTATTTATACGCACCCGTAAATTGGTTTAATGCTGCATAATTTTTGGATAAATATTCGTAAGTATAGCCCAAAAAACGCTCTGCTTCTACGGTCGGATGTTTTAATAAGCGTAAACAAACTTCTTTAGAAGCGGGATAATCTTGGGTATAATAGAGGATTTTAGCCTTTTGAAAAACATAAACTGCGTCGACTAGTAAGGCGCCCTTATTACTCAATAAATCTTGTAAAGCCTCATTATCTAAAAGTGCTTTTTTATATTGTTGTAATTGCATATACACTTTTGCTCGGCTATAAAGTGCTTGCCCTAAATAATAATTGTCTGTTGCATTGGCTACCGTATCAACTGGGTTTTCAAATAAGTCAATTAATTCATTTGCTGCTGACAAAGCTTTTTCTAGTTCATTTAAATGTAAATAGCAATCGACTTTATTTTGCATCACTACCGCCATTCGATATTGTTCGCCATGTTTTTGGTAAAGGTTGATGCTTTTTTCAATATAAGGTAAGGCTTCTTTATCTTTTCCTGCATTGATGAAATTATAAACGATAGCATAATAAGCATAAGCCAAGCCAAGTTCATCTCCTAAATTTTGAGAGATTTTAATGGCTTCTCTTGCCTGTTGTAAGGCTTGGTCAGAGCGATTGGTTTGCCCATAAAGTAGGCTCAATTTACCAATAGTTTTTGCTTTTAGGGCATATAAATTAGCTTCTCCAAAAATGGTAATTGCCTGATGATATCGTTCTTCTGCTTGCTCTATTTGATTTACCCCTTGATATATCCAACCCAATTCTTGTTGTAACATACCCGCCCACTTATCATTCCTTATTTTTTTGGCTAAGGCAATTCCTTTTTTAGTATAAATAATGGGAAGGTCAGAGCTACGTGCATTTAAGTTATTTAAGTTAGCCAACAAAAATTGAAGTTTTAGGGTGTCTGCACGGTCGCTGGAAAAAACTTTTTCAAATTGATTTTGGTAGGCAGTTTCTTCTGGGGATAAGGTCTGTGTTTTTGCAGGATGGCAAAAGAGTAAGCATACGAGTAGAAGGGAATAGTATTTTTTTTGTATTTTTTTGGAGCTAATCATTTTGTACTTTTTTATTTACCCGTCAAATCATATTTGGTCGATTATTAGAGTAATTTTGCCTTTAGTCTATCCCTCCGTTCCATAGCATCTTTTACCCAAGACTTGTATTTTTTATCACAATTTTTAAAGCTATTGATTCCATATTTCGGCTCACCTCAACCAATTATTGATAACGTGTTTTGAGTAAGGTCTAGTTTTGTCTTATCATAATAGAATTTATAAAGCAGAAAAATGAATTTTATTTTTAAATATAGAAACTTTTTAAATTTGTTAGCGTTTTATAAATCAGCTAAATTGTTTATAGGTTTTTAATTGGGGATCACTAGATGTGATCCCTTATTTTTTGAACCATCCTTTCCTTTTTATTACCTGCTATTTCCTAGCAAATTTTCCAAATTTACCTTTCCTTTTTATAGTTTTATAGGAGCGATTATGCTCCTAAATGAACCATTTAAAATGATTTAAGAATAGTTAAAGGAATCTATTTTTTAGTAGTAGAGGAGGGCGTAAATTTAGCTAAAACTATTTAGAATGAGTCTAAATAATTTTAAAACTAAAACACTTCTACTAGTAAGCTATTTCTAAACATAAAAAGGTTTTATATCTTTGCCGAAATTTTGAAAAATTGATTCAAACAAGTACTTTATTCTGATAGTAAAGTTAAATTATAAAGTTTTGAAAAACAATATCTTATACACTTTTCTTGTAGCGTTATTCCTATTTTCTTCGAATACCGCTTTTGCCGCAGATTCTGGTAGTGGAAGTAACATTTTGAACCTTTCTTTGTGGGGACTGGCTATTTTAGTCATCTTTTTTCTAATTATTCAGGTTTCTGACAATTTAATTAGAATAGAAGCTAAAGAGTCTGGACTGGACAATAAGTCACAAGCATCCGTGTCTTTATTCCCTTCTTTTTCTAATATGTTTTCTGCAAAGAAACCATCCTATGTTAAAGAAGGTTCCTTTTATGCTTTAAAAGCGGGACATGATATAGCCTTAGAAGGAATCGCAGCAAAAGTAGTCAATGCTGGTGCAGCTACAACCTATGCGATTCAACCACAAAACTTTGTGGGTATCTCTCCAATTCCTAAAGTAACCGTTGCAGTTGGCGATGAAGTGAAAGCAGGCGATGTAGTTTGTTTTGACAAGAAACGACCAAACATTAAATATGTAGCACCAGTTAGTGGAGAGGTGATTGCGGTAAATAGAGGGGCAAAGCGTTCTATTAAAGAAGTGGTGATTTTAGCAGATAAAGAAATTAATTATAAATCATTTCCAACACTTGACTTGGCGAATACTTCTAGAGAAGCGTTGGTCAATCATTTATTAGAAAGTGGTGCTTGGACGATGATTAACCAAAGACCATTTGGTATCATTCCTGATGCAACAGATGTTCCTAAAGCTGTGTTTATTTCAACTTTCGATTCTGCACCATTGGCACCAGATTTGAATTTTGTAGTAGCAGGACAAGGAGCGGCTTTCCAAAAAGGATTGGATGTATTGGGCATGTTAACAGAAGGTAGCGTTCATTTAGGGTTGGATGCGAGAGGAACAGATGCACCATCAACTGTTTTTACAGATGCTACTGGTGTTGAAAAACATTGGTTTCATGGCAAACACCCAGTTGGTAACGTAGGGATTCAAATTCACCACGTTAGTCCAATTGCAGGAGATGATAAAGTTTGGACATTGGGCGTGCAAGAAGTGATTACCATTGGTAAATTATTTACAGAAGGAAAATTTGATGCTTCTAGAATTATAGCAGTTACGGGAGCGGAGGCAAGTACTCCAGCTTATGTAAGTACTTACCTAGGGGCAAATATTGGCGCTTTAGCGGGTACAGTTGGAGATAATGTAAGATTGGTTTCTGGGGATGTTTTATCTGGCGTACAAAAATCTAAAGAAGAATTTTTAGATTTTAGAGATGACCAAATTACAACCATCAAAGAAGGAAACGAGTATGAAATGTTTGGCTGGTTAGCACCAATGGATGCAAGACCGAGTGTTTCCCAAACTTTCTTAAGTGGTTTAGTAGATGTGACTTACGAAGCAAATACCAACACTCACGGAGAGAAAAGAGCATTTGTAGTAACTGGACAATATGAAAAAGTATTGCCAATGGATATTTATCCTCAGCATTTGATGAAAGCCATTATTGTTAATGATTTTGAAAGAATGGACGGATTGGGTATCAATGAATTATTAGAAGAAGATGTGGCACTTTGTGAATTTGCTTGTACGTCTAAGCAACCACTACAAAGTATCTTGAGAGAAGGATTGGAGATTATGAGAGAGCAAGCTTAAAATCGCTTGTTGAATAAATAGAAATTGATTGTATTAAATTATATTTTACGCTGACTTCAAAGTTGGCAATTGCAAATAAGAAATATGGGTTTATTAGATACTCTTAAGAAAATTGAGCCAGACAAGAAAGAATCTCCTTTTTTGCATACTTTATATGATGGCTTTTTCACTTTTGCTTTTGCGCCAGACCACGTTACAAAAGGTGGAACGCACATCAAAGATGGAATAGATTTGAAGCGAACAATGGTAATTGTTGTATTAGCTATGCAATTATGTTATTTGTTTGGGTCAATTAATATTGGACACCAACACTTTTCCGCTTTAGGCTTGTATTCTGGATTTGTTCAGGGCTTACACTTAAAATTAGCTTATGGCTTAGTGAAGTTGATTCCAATTTTTGTAGTCACTCACTTAGTTGGATTAGGTATTGAATTCTGGTATGCTGCGAAGAAAGGGCATGCGATAGAAGAAGGATTTTTAGTATCAGGTGCTTTGATTCCATTGATTATGCCTCCAGACGTACCTTTATTATGGTTAGCAATGGCGGTTGCATTTGCTGTAATCATTGGTAAAGAAGCCTTTGGTGGAACAGGAATGAATATCTTAAACGTTGCTTTACTAGCACGGGTATTTATCTTCTTTGCTTATCCAACCACGATTTCAGGTGACGAAGTTTGGGTAGCAGGGTTAGCAAAGCCTGAAGCAGGTGCAATGGTAGAATATGGAGCTATCTTTACGGGTTTCTTCAATCCATTATTTGAATCATTAGGATTTACAAGTTTCTTTGACCCCACCGCAACTGTCATAGATGGTTACACGGGAGCGACTCCATTGAGTTTAGCTTACCAAGGTGGATGGGAAAATGTAACCCGTGTTTATAGCGAATCTCAAATGTGGTGGGGAGCAATTCCTGGTTCTATTGGAGAAACATCTAAGCCGTTAATCTTAGCAGGTGCAGGGATTCTGATTGCAACAGGTATTGCTAGTTGGAGAATCATGTTGTCTATGTTTGTAGGAGCGGCAGTAATGGCAATGCTATTAAATGCTTGGGATGCCACACCATTTATGAGTGTACCTTGGTACTACCAATTCTGGATGGGCAGTTTCTTCTTTGCAATGGCATTTATGGCGACTGATCCTGTAACAGCAGCATCTACGAACAGAGGGAAAATCATTTATGGTTTCCTAATTGGTTTTGTTGGAATGATTATTAGAGTATTAAATCCAGCATATCCTGAAGGATGGATGTTAGCCATCTTATTTATGAACGTATTTGCGCCGCTAATTGACCATTATGTGTTAGATGCAAATATGACTAGAAGAATGAATAGAGCGAATGCTTAAAAAATAGAAGTCAGAAGTTAGACCACTTTGTTGTCAGAAGTCAGATTTAAGATGGCGACGATACGAAAGTCTGACTTCTGACAGTAAATTTTAATTTACGGTCTGACTTCTGACCTCTTAAAAGAATATTATGGAAAGTACAAATTATGTAGTAGGGTTCACTTTAGCAATGACGGTAATCGTTGCTTTAACCTTATCCAGTTTATTTTATGGTACAAAAGACCAAGTAGCTCAAAATGCAGATGTATTTAATAAGCGAGCGATTTTGTCTTCGATTAGTGCTAAACTAGATCGTCCTGTTGCAGATTTTAGTGATGAGGATGTACTGTCTCTTTTTGAAGAAAAAGTAGAGCAGAAGGTATTGAACATGAATGGAGAAGAGGTTGATGGAATTAGAGCAGAAAAAGTAGATATCGCAAAAGAATCTAAAAAAGCAGAAGAGGATAGACAACTACCTTTATTTATTTATAATGCTGGTGGGGAGAAAATTTATATCGTAGCGGTTAGAGGAAGTGGTTTATGGGATGCAATCTGGGGTAATATCGCATTACAAAGTGATTTCACAACAGTTGTCGGTGCTTCTTTTGATCATGCAGGGGAAACACCAGGACTAGGTGCAGAAATTAAAGATAATCCAGCGTTTGCTAAGCAATTTGGCGGTAAGAAAATTTACAAAGACGGAGAATATGTTTCTGTTGGTGTAATCAAGGGAGGCGCTAAAGATTTGGCTTACGAAGTGGATGGTTTATCTGGTGCTACGGTAACTGCTAATGGAGTAGATGAAATGTTGTACAGAGGAATTAAATATTACGAACCTTATTTTGGTAAGGTAAAAGGATAAATTAAATTGTTTTATGGTTATATTGTTGACGACAGTTGAATAACAATATAGCAATTTTAAAAAATTAAATATAATGGCTGAAGTTACAACGGCTCCTGTAGTACAAGAAAAAGAGCCTCTATTCGGTAAGAAAGAAAGAAAATTAATAACGGATCCATTAACGGACAATAATCCGATTACCATTCAGGTATTGGGAATCTGTTCCGCTTTGGCGGTTACTTCTTTGGTTTTGCCATCTATAGTTATCTCTGTAGCAGTAATTTTCGTTTGTGCTTTTTCTAGTTTGTTTACCTCTTTGTTGAGAACTAGAATACCGAAGTCAATTCGAATGATTGTACAGTTGGTAATCATTGCTACTTTGGTAACCATTGTAGAAATGGTGCTAAAATATTATAGTTACCCAGTTTATCGTCAGTTGACCATTTATATTGGTTTGATTATTACCAACTGTATTGTAATGGGACGTTTAGAGGCTTTTGCTATGGCAAATAAACCTTGGCGGTCATTTTTAGATGGTATTGGTAATGGACTAGGTTACGGTGTTATCTTAGTTGCAGTAGCATTAGTTAGAGAATTATTTGGTAAAGGAAGTTTATTTGCTGGTAGTCCTGCGGAGATGAAAATCATTGGAGCTAGTCCTGATTATATGATTAATACTTTAGCAGAAGGTTCTTGGTTTGGTTGGTACTCCAATAATAACTTAATGGTGTTACCAGTAGCAGCGATGTTTATTATTGGTATTTTCATCTGGATTCAGAGAAGTCGAAATCCTGCATTGGTGGATGTTTCGTAAATGAATTTAGATTTAGTGACATAAAAATTACGAGTACTTAACAACAATACGTTAATTATTCTATTAAAAAATAAGTAAAAGCGAAATGTGATTTATCAGGCGACTTTTAAATTTTATATTTTAAATTTTACATTTTAAATTAATCATGGAGTTAGTTAATATCTTTTTAAAAGCTGCTTTTGTAGAAAATTTAGTACTTGCCTATTTTTTAGGTATGTGTTCTTTCTTAGCAGTTTCTAAAACCGTGAAGACCGCTTTTGGTTTAGGATTAGCCGTAATTTTCGTTTTAGGGATTACAATGCCAATCAACTGGTTAATCAATGAATACTTATTGTCTGAAACGGGTCCTTTAGGGTTTGATTTTTCTTTCTTGAGATTCATTCTATTTATTGCGGTTATTGCCTCTATGGTACAATTGGTAGAAATGGTGATAGAAAAAGTATCGCCTTCTTTATATAACTCTTTAGGTATTTTCTTACCATTGATTACGGTAAACTGCGCTATTTTGGGCGGTTCTTTATTCATGGTCGCTAGAGAATATAACTTTGGCGAATCTGTAGCTTTTGGATTAGGCGGTGGATTTGGCTGGTTTTTAGCAATTATTGCCATTGCTGCCATTAGAGAAAAAATCCGTTATTCTGATGTACCACCAGCACTAAGAGGCTTAGGAATGGCATTCATCTTGACAGGATTAATGGGCATTGCTTTTATGAGTTTATTGGGTATTGACCCAGCGGCTTTTAAATAGAATACAGTAGACAGTCAACAGTTGCAGTAGGCAGTTTGGTTTATAAGCACATTGATGTTTATTTAGAATATATATTTTGTAATTGTTAAAAGATAGAAATCAGTATCCTAATTTGAAATAAGTGAAGACTATTTTTAAATTTTAGATTTTGAATTTTAAATTTTACATTTCACTTTAGTAGTTATGAATATTATTGTAGCAGTTTTGGTCTTTAGTATCGTTATTCTTGCTTTAGCACTTATGCTAATTGGCGCAAGAAAACGATTAGTGCCACAAGGCGATGTAACGATTATTGTAAACGGAGATGAGGCAAATCCTTTAGTGGTTAAGCCTGGCTCGACTTTACTTGGTGCATTGTCTGATAAAAATCTTTTCTTACCTTCTGCTTGTGGTGGTGGTGGTACTTGTGCCATGTGTGAATGTCATGTACATGAAGGAGGTGGAGATGTTTTGCCGACAGAAATGAATCACTTGACTAGAAAAGAAGCAGCAGAGAATAAGCGATTAGCTTGTCAAGTAAAAGTTAGACAGGATATGAAAATTTCTGTACCAGAAGAAGTTTTTGGTATTAAGAAATGGGAATGTACGGTTCGATCTAACTATAACGTAGCCTCTTTTATTAAGGAATTTGTAGTAGAATTACCTGATGGTGAAGTACTTGATTTCGAATCAGGTGGTTATATTCAAATTGATGTACCTCAGGTAGAAGTTGATTTCAAGAACTTTGAAATTCATCCTCATCCTGACGATCCTGCTGGTCCAGATAAATTTAGAAGTGAGTGGGATAAGTTCAAATTATGGGGCTTAAAGATGAAGAACGACGAGGAGCAATTTAGAGCTTACTCCATGGCGAATCACCCAGCAGAGGGAAATATCGTGATGTTGAACATTCGGATTGCAACGCCGCCTTTTGATAGAAAAGCAGGTGGCTGGATGGCAGTTAATCCAGGTGTTTGTTCTTCTTATGTTTTTTCTAAAGTACCGGGTGATAAAATTACGATTTCTGGTCCTTATGGAGAATTCTTTATTAAAAATACAAAGAAAGAAATGGTTTATATCGGTGGTGGAGCAGGAATGGCCCCATTGCGTTCTCACTTGTACCACTTATTCCATACCTTAAAAACAACCGATAGAAAAGTATCTTTCTGGTATGGTGGTCGAACAAAAAGAGAATTATTTTACATCGAAGAATTTAGAAAAATCGAAAAAGAATTTCCGAATTTCAAATTCCATGTAGCACTAGATAATCCATTACCAGAAGATAATTGGACGTTAAAGCAAGATGTGAATGACCCGAATGGTGATGGTTTCAAAGGATATGTAATGAGTGTTTGTTACGAAGAATATCTAAAGAACCATCCAGAACCAGAAGAAATTGAATACTACTTCTGTGGGCCTCCAATGATGAACGCTTCTGTTATCCGTACTTTGGATAATTTAGGCGTACCTGAGGAAAATATTGCTTTTGATGATTTTGGTGGGTAATACTTATTAGAGTTATTATTAAAAAAGGGTTTGAGGTTTATCACTTCAAACCCTTTTTTGATTTTATTATTTTCTTCTATTATTTTTTCTTCTTGCCTTTTTAGCTGCTTTATTCCTCCGTTTATTACTTTTCTTTTTCTTTTGTTGTTGTATGGATAATTGTTTTTGAGTTTCTTTAGATACTCTATGCATCGAGATATAATCAGAAGTGTCTTGATGGACGGATTGAGCGACGCCAAAGATGTTTTCTTTTAATGGGTCTAAAATAAGAACTGGTTTTTCTCCATTTAGTGTTTGGGGTAATTCTTTCTTATCTTCATATCCCGATTCTACTGTAAATACACCACCATATTCAAATTTTTTATCAATGAAAGTCCTCATAAGGTCATCATCAATAATGACGGTTGGACAATTTGAGCAAAAGTGTCCAGCAGGAGCGGTTAAAATCCTAGAGGCCTCTTGTGTTCCATAACCAAAATTACTCATCATTTGTTGAGTAGGGGTACCACATTTGGGACAATGGTCTTTATAGCCTAGAAAATCTGATTCATAAGCATGTATTACGACTCCTTTGAAAATAGGTATTTGATTTTTATTGCTGAAAGCTTCTAGCATTCCTATATTCTCCTCTGCGGTTTTCTCTTTCTCTGTTACTATTCTGACAATATTTTCTTTTCGATTTATTTTTGCTACAGACTGTGGTGTAAGTTGAATTTCTTCTACTTCCTTTTTTTCCTTGTTTGACATAATTTTGTGTATAGTTAAAAAACATAATTAATCATAACAATCAGCGAAATCAGCGTCAAAAACAATATACTACGAAACCCGCAAAATTATCTTCCCAATATTCTTATTCGCCTCCATATATTCATGTGCAGCAACCACTTCCGTCCAATCATAAACCGAATCAATAACTGGCTTAAATTCGCCCGTTTCAAAACGCTCCCAAGCAAAATCATATAAATCTTTGGTCAATCGAGCTTTATATTCTAAAGTTCTAGCTCGTAAAGTAGACCCTTGAATTCGGATTCTTTTGAACAAAATAGGCAGCATATTTACCTCAGTTGCAGTCAAACCACCCATCAAGGCAAGAATGACGATTCTACCATCAAAATTCATAGAATTCAAATTCTGCTGCAAATAGGGTGCAGCAATAAAGTCTATCAACATATCGACACCTTTCCCATCTGTATAAGCTAAAACTTGTTCTTGAAAGTTTTCTGTTTTATAATCAATTGCTTTTTCAGCACCTAATTGCAAACAAGTTTCATGCTTGCCTTTAGAAGCGGTTACAAAGACCTTTGCACCAATGGCTTTTGCAATTTGAATAGCTGCTGTACCCACTCCACTTGCGCCTGCATGGATTAAAATGCTTTCACCTTTCTGTAGTTGCCCTATCCAATTAATAGCCTGAAAAGCCGTTAAAAATACTTCTGGAACCCCAGCCGCTTCTTCAAAAGACAAATTAGATGGAATCGGCAAAGCTTGACTGGCTGGAATAACGGCATATTCTGCATACCCACCGCCAGGAATTAATCCACAAACTTTATCTCCGATTTTCCATTGGGTTACTTCCGTTCCTATGGCGGTGATGATTCCTGCAATCTCTAGCCCTAAAATGGGACTTGCACCAGGTGGTGGGGGATACATACCTTTTCGCTGCATGGTGTCTGCTCTATTTAGGGCAGTCGCTTTTACTTGTACTAATACTTCGTGCGGCTTTGGCTGTGGGGTTTCCCATTCACCAAGGTATAAATTTTCGGGTGCGCCCGCTTCTTTGATTAATACTGCTTTCATAATTTATTTTAAACTTAGTTGTAAATTATTTAGTAGAGTGTTCAATTTCAATAATCGAAAATTTTCTGCTTGTACTTTCCTGTGTCCTACGCTCATTGCCTTTTGCTGAATCGTTTAATCTTTATCTAAAAAAGGATATTTAACCTCCGTCAAAAATAAACCTTTCGCCTCCACACTCAAATCCTTTCTTAACCGAATTTGCTTGTCCATCGCCTCTTTTACATCTGCTAATACTAATTTACCACGTCCTATATTTAGACACATGCCTACAATTAAACGCACCATACCTCGCAAAAAACGATTCGCAGAAATATAAAAAACCAATCGTTCTGTCTTTTCATCAAATACCCATTCTGCTCGGTGCATATCACACAGCATCGTTTTGGCATCAGAATGTGCTTTGCAAAAAGGAAAAAAGGCTTTATAATTTAATAGTAAGGAAGCGGCGGCTTGCATTTTTTCCAAATCTAAGTTTTTCCCATAAGGATAATAAAGAACTGTCTCTAGTTGAAAAGGACTTTTTTGAAAGGAAATATGGTACTCATAACTTCGTTGATAGGCATCAAAGCGAGTACTTACATCAGGTTCGACTTCAAAAACACTTTTAATAAGAATATCTTTTGGTAAAAATTTATTTATCCGAATAATAAAGCCTCTTGGGAACTCCCCATCATAATCAAAATGAATAAAAAATTGACTAGCGTGCACACCTGTATCTGTTCGACCACAACCATGCACCGCTATTTTAGTTCTTAATATCGTAGAGAAAGCGTCGGCTACCTTTTCTTGCACAGTAACGCCATTGGGTTGTAATTGCCAACCACAATAATTAGTACCATTATAAGCTAATTCTGAAAAGTATCTCAAACTAAGGATTGAATGAGTAAAGGATTAAATTTAAAAACAACCGCAATTTCGGCATTCCTAAATAATTTTAGGGGAATTTTATTAGAATTCTTTAGCAAAGGACATAAAAAAAGGAGCATATATAAACATACGCTCCCTAATAAGGTCAAAAACAAAATTATATCTAAACTTACCTATTGCTATAAAATAAGTAGTTAGCTATTTTTTCTTCTTAAACACCAATTTGATGTGATAAATTTTATTCAACTGCACATAATCTGTTTTTATCTGCTGATAATTCAGATTTTCTTTGATATAGTCTTCTAAAAATTCATTCCCGGTATTGGCATCTATGACTACTACTTCTTTATTAGAATTAACAAGAAAACTTAACTTAACAGTTTCTTCCTGTTTGTCCAACGTACTTAAATCTGGCTTTTTGATTAAAGCCATGATTTCAGTTCTGAGCGTCTTAACGTTTGGGTATTTATTGATTGGATTCGCCTGTAAAGGCATGGTCGAGAAAAGAGAAAATAGGAATAGAAAGCCCAATGATTGGATTAGCTTTTTCATGATAAAAAGAGGTTTTAGGAAGTCGGGTGAACAACTTCAGTTTGTAAATAAATTTGAAAACAGTCGGGTGGATACAAACGTAACCACCTTTTTTAGTCGTAAAAGCTTTGTGCTTTTACTAATTTCGGGTAATAAAAATAACAGTCTAAAATTAAGTCGTGTTTTTAAAAGACAACTATCGGGTAAAATAGTTGTACAGTAAAAATGCATAAATTGGAGAAATATTGCAGATATAATCGACTAATTTAACTAGAAATACTATTAAAATTGTTTTCAGCGTAGCGCTGACAGAAGCGATAATTAATTTCCAGTCAAGTCAATTGTAAAAGCACCATCTTGTTTTACATTGTGATAAGGAATGTCTAATTGCTCGCAACTTTTCACCCATTTTTTAACCGACCAACTCGTATTGGAACTATCAAAAATAATGGTCTTGAAATCGTAATAATTTAGTAGTTGGTCTATGTCAATTAATGGATTTTTTTGAATAACTAGATAATCCGTTATTAGGCGATTTTTGATTAACCTATTAATCGGCAAAGCTTGTTCAACTATTACCATTTTTATTTTATAGAATTGTAAGACATTGCCTTTTTTGTATAAATTATTCGTTTGAATGTCTGTCTTCTTAATAGGAATAACTTCCGCTGTTCCCTTTGCCCAACGATTGTTTTGAATATTATAAATATAGTCGCTTTCCGTCAAGGTACTATCTGCCAATTCATAAATCATTGCGCCATCTATAAAATCAATAGCACTCTTTTTATTAATGGCATAGACTGTAATTTGCTGCTGCTTGACTTGATTATATTTAGTGCCCAATTGCACACAAGAAACCACCAATAAGCAAGAAATTGCCATAATCACCCAACGAATCCTATAAGTCAATAACAACATTGCTAAGCCAAAGATAAACCCATAAAATAGCATAACTTCAACCTCACTTATCCAAAAACCATTTAGGATATGGACAGGTAAATTTTGCATAACTTCAATCAACCAATTTTGAACATAAATAAGCCAAGCAATCAACCAACCTGCAGTACTTGCTAACAATCCGTGAATACTACTAAACAGTAATAAGCCTAAACTCAACTTCATCAGTAAACCAGCGAGTGGCACAACGAACAAACCAGACAACCAGAAATAAGTAGGTACTTGATGAAAGTAATATAAAATCAAAGGGAATACGGTTAATTGAGCACTCACTCCAACAACTATTAAATTCCAAATTTCATATAATAATCGTGACTTAGGTGACCAAAATTGGAGAATTCGTTTAGCAAAAAAGATAATACCAATAACTGCTAAAAAGGAGAATTGAAAACCAACCTCAAAGAGGGCATAAGGATTCAATAATAAAATGATAAAGGCAGCAATAGCAATCACATTATATTTATTAACCGCTCTTTGGATAATTAAACCCATATTTAAAAACGTAAACATAATAGCAGCTCTCTTGACCGAAGGTGGCAAGCCTGTTAAAAGCGCAAACCCCCAAATACCAATACATAAACCCGCAAATTTTAGCCAATTCCAAGTACTCCCTTTAAATGGTAAGCGATTGAGAAGGAATAATAAAATGGCACTAATAATGCCAACATGTAAACCAGAAACAGCTAAAACGTGAATAGCACCAGTTTCTGAATAAGCTTTTTTTAATTCTGGGGTTAAATTGGCTTTATAGCCCAACACTAAAGCGGAGGCAATCGCAACTTCTTTATCAGATTGGATGTACTTTTTGAGTACTTGTAGATAATGACTTCTAATCCTGTTTACGGTTTGCCAAAAAGGATGTCCTTTATTGGTTGCCAGTACTTTCCAATTGGCCTTATAAACAAAAGATTGAAAGTGGATATTTTGAAGATATAAATAGCGGTTATAATCAAATGCTTTGGGGTTCTTCGGTTTTGGAATCGGTTGGATTTTACTTTTTAATAAGATTTGGTCGCCATAATGCAGGATAGGGGCGGCTTCATATTGATTCAAATAAAGCAATAATTTCCCTTCACAGTCTGTCAGCGCTTGCTTTTCTACGCCAATAGTTTGGGTGGCTAATTCAACCTTTATTTTATTATTTTTGAGGATTGGTATATTGATGATTGTTCCAATTATATAATTTTCTGCTTGAATATTTTTTTGAAAATGGTTTGGGTGACGAAGTTCATTTTGATTATATGACAACTGATAACCTAGCAAGCCTAAAAATAAATAAATGGGTAATCCTGCCATCCATCTTTGGGAATAATCCTTTAACCCTTGGGTAAAATAAAAAATAGATAGGAAAGTAGACAGCAAAAGAAGCTTTAAGAAAGCAGGATTGATGGCTATCTTTTCAGCTAGGAAAATGCCTAGCATTAATGGAAGGACAAGGCGGATAAAAGGAAGTGCTTTCCAGTTTACCGCTGTTGGTGTGTGTTTTCTCAAGTTTGTGTGTGTGTAGTTCTAGTTCTGGTTTTCTCTAAAAAAGACTTGAGATTAATTTCGTATTAGCGGATTTGAGACCGCTGTTATTTATATAGAGGGTAAAAACAATACAATTCCACACTTTTAGTTCTAAACTTTCTTTCGCAGTTCAAAATTCTTACCCAAATAAACTTTTCTAACCATTTCATCCGCTGCTAATTCTTCGGCAGTCCCTGCTTTCAAAATATTTCCTTCAAACATTAAATAAGCTCGGTCGGTAATGGATAAAGTTTCTTGCACATTGTGGTCCGTTATTAAAATACCTATATTTTTAGTCCTGAGTTTGTTGACAATCCCTTGAATATCTTCTACCGCAATTGGGTCAATCCCTGCAAAGGGTTCGTCTAGCAAAATAAATTTAGGGTCGGTTGCTAAGGCTCGTGCTATTTCTGTTCGACGGCGCTCTCCACCTGATAAAGTATCGCCATTACTTTTTCTCACCCTTTCTAAATTAAATTCATCAATCAGGCTTTCTAGTTTAACGGCTTGTTCTTCTTTATTTAAATCCGTCATTTCTAAAACGGCTTTCAAATTATCTTCTACCGTTAATTTTCTAAAAACAGATGGTTCTTGTGGCAAATAACCAATTCCTTTTTGTGCCCGTTTGTACATGGGCAAACTGGTGATATTCTCGTCATCTAAAAACACATTTCCTTCATTCGGTTTGATGAACCCAACTACCATATAAAAAGTAGTCGTTTTACCTGCACCATTTGGTCCCAATAAGCCGACAATCTCTCCTTGATTTACTTCCACAGAAACACCTTTGACGACGGTTCTTTTTCCGTATATTTTGACTAACTGCTCAGATTTTAATTTCATAATTATTGAATTTTGAGCGTAGAGGTTTTACCTCTCTATTCTCTAATCTCTACTCTCTCTTCTATTCTATACCCAAAAGTAAAAAATAAACGCTGAACAGAAGGATAAAAATTCTTGTTTAGGAGTTAATGATGGGTTAAAGCAGAACCAATATAATATTGTAATTTTGCGTTTCGGTGAATTCATTCACCGAAATAGATTTAAGGCGAATGAATTCGCCGATACTATAAAATAAATTGAATGGCAGCTACAAAACGTACAGACGTTAATACATTAGGGGAATTTGGCTTAATTGACCACCTGACTAAAAATATTCAATTACAGAATATTTCTTCCGTTAAGGGAATCGGAGATGATGCGGCAGTTATTTATAATGACAACTTACAAACGGTTGTCTCTACGGATATGTTGGTCGAAGGCATCCATTTTGATTTGATGTATTCGCCTTTAAAGCATTTGGGGTATAAATCAGTTGTGGTGAATGTCTCTGATATTTATGCGATGAATGCGATACCAAAGCAAATCACGATGTCTATTGCTCTGTCGAATCGTTTTTCAGTCGAAGCTTTAGAAGAATTTTATGAAGGGGTTCAGCTTGCTTGTAAAAAATATAAGGTAGACTTAGTTGGAGGAGATACCACTTCTTCCCCTAAAGGGTTGTACATAAGTGTTACCGCGATTGGACAAGCACCTGCTGATAAAATTGTGTATCGGAATACGGCAAAAGTTGGCGATATTATTTGTGTGACTGGAGATTTGGGCGCGGCTTATTTAGGGTTGCAATTATTGGAAAGAGAAAAGCAGTTATTCCAAGCTAATCCTGGGGTAAAAACAGATTTAGAAGGGCAAGATTATTTAGTTGGCCGACAGTTAAAACCAGAAGCAAGAAAAGATACCATAGAATTATTCGCTAAAAATAATTTAGTCCCGACCTCTATGATTGATGTTTCTGATGGCTTGGCTTCCGAATTATTCCATCTTTGTACCCAATCAAACGTAGGTGCATTTATCGAAGAAAAAGGCGTACCGATTCACGATGATACGCAATTGATGGCGCTTAAATTTAAATTAGACCCGATTACTTGTGCTTTAAGTGGTGGCGAAGATTACGAATTATTATTTACTATTAAACCACGGGACATTGATAAGGTGAAATTTTTACCAGATTTATTTATTATTGGAGATGTAGTGGATGCTAAAGATGGCGTGAAATTGCATACAACTGGTGGGAATATACATCCGATTAAGGCGCAGGGGTGGCAGCATTTTGGGAGTTAATTTTTAGACGATAACAATAATCTAGACACTTGGAGGTCTGAAAGACGCTCCAAGGTCTTGCGATAAAAACCTTGGAGCGTCTTTCAGACCTCCAAGCGTTTCAAACTAAAATTATAGCAATTCTTTAATAATAGCCCCCATCCGTTTCCCACTTTCATTCGCCACGGCTATCATTTCTTCTACCGTAGATGACTTTATATTTTCCGTAGGATAACATTTATTAGAAACCACAGAAATAACCATAATAGGTAAACCACTATGTTTAGCGACAATTACTTCTGGTACTGTAGACATGCCTACTACATCTCCACCAATCCGATGCAAATACTCATATTCCGCAGGCGTTTCTAAGTTGGGTCCTGCTAAAGCGACATAAACTCCTTCGTGCGCTCGAAACCCTTTTTCGGTCGCAATCGCAATTGCTTTTTGATTCAATGCCCTATCATAGGTATCCAACATTTCAGGGAAGCGAGGCCCTAATCTTTCATCATTCGCTCCTCTTAATGGATTTTCTGGTTGTAAATTAATATGGTCTCGAATAAAAACTAAGTCGCCTGCAAATATATGTGCGCTAGTACTCCCCGAAATATTAGAAATAAATAAGCGGTCAATGCCTAAAAATTTTAACACTCGAATAGGAAAAGTCACCTGCTTCATCGAATAGCCTTCATAATAATGAAAACGACCAGCCATTGCTACAACTTTATGACCATATAAATAACCTAAGATTAGTTTTCCTTTATGAGTTTGCACCGTAGAAATGGGAAAATGCGGAATGTCTTTATAGTCGATTTCCGCTACTCGGTCTATTTCATCAGATAAAGCGCCTAAGCCTGTGCCTAAGATAATGCCGTATTTGGGTGCAAAATCGTTAATATTTTGGATATAATTGACGGCTTCTTGGATTTGGTCGTAGAGCATGGTTTGAGTTTTAATAAAGACATATCAACAAAAAATAGGAGTTACTTTATCAAAAGCAACTCCTATTTTTGTTACTTCCAAACAAAGTAACAACCGAAATTTTACAATTCCAAAAACATTATCGAATCACCGCCACAGGCATTCGTCTATCAAAATTCCCTTTAATTACAGGGGATTGGCGACTCCCCGTATAGCTACGTACATTATGGTAAGTAAAATCAAATAATTCTTGGACAGAAACAATATTATCAAAATTTGCATCCGCTTCTCCTTTTAAGCCTCTGATTAAGAAGTGACTAAAAACCCCTTGTCGCAAGCCAGAAGATTCTAGAGACGTTTCGCTAGATTTAGAAGATAAAATTAAGGCAGACCCTGGACTAGATTGCGCTAAGGCTTCATAATATTTTAATAAAGCATTATTCGCAGCTGCGCCTTTCATCGCTAATAAACCTCCAGAATGACACGCATCGGCAATACAGATTTTATATTTAGCAGGGCTATTATCTAAAATTTCTTTGATTTCTTCATGGAAAATGCGATTATCAAAACCATCGAAGTCGCTCGGCAAAAAAGAACCTGGTAAACCATGACCTGAGAAGTAGAACATCACTAAATCATTTGGCCCCGCTTTCATGAATATTTCATTGAGTGTATTTAGAATTTTTTGCTTCGTGGCATCTTCATCAATTAAGATACGAATATGGTCATCGGACAAAGCGCCGCCTTCTGGGCTTTTTAGGAAGGCATACATTCTATAAGCATCATCATCCGTAAATTTCAAGGTGGGCATGTGATTATAAGTAGCTACACCAATGACGACTGCCCAAATCTTCATCTTATTATGCATTTCGGCATTTTGGGGAATCGTTGGTGCCTGCTCAAAAGGATCACTATCTCCTACATGTACGCTTGCTTTCCAATAACCAGAAATTCTTTTTCCATCGCTTAAAGTCAAAATTCCTTTTCCTTCAAAATAACCATCGACCCAATCTCCTACATATACATCTCCATTGGCATAATATATCGTGCCTTTACCATGCGCTTGTTCACTTTGAAAACTCCCCTCATATCTAGCACTATGATTTTTATAAACATAAACGCCTTGACCGTCTGTACAATTACCAGCAATGCAACCTTCTCCATTTGCATTTTTAGCCATCAAGGCATCTTTTTTATTTTTTGCTGCTCCATTCAGTAGCGCTTCAATATCAATGGTATTCCCCCTATTATCTAAAGCTCGACCTTTGACCCAAACACCAGACCACTCTTTTTCATTAGCCAATACTTTTTTGCCTTTTCCATGTGGATAGCCATTTTTCCATTCCCCTTTATAAATACTACCGTTGGAGTACGTACACATGCCCCAACCATTCATTTTTCCCTTTTGGAAATCACCAATATATTTAGCACCACTAGGATAACTATAAGTTCCTGTGCCATCAATACAATTACCAGAAATACATTGGGCGAATAAAAAAAGTGGAGTGATTAGAAGTAGGACAAAGCTAAGGAAGTGTTTGTGATTCATAGAAAGTGTAGGGATTAAATCATTATATGTTATGTTCTACCTATACAACGATTTTTTTAGCAAATAGTCTATTATAGGACGCCTTTTTTTAAGAAAAGTATCGAATTATTTACTGTATGTTTTTTTCTGTAGGAATATTTGCTTTCAGAGATGCATTATTTTGGGTAATGAGTTGATAAGGTGAATGAGTGAATGAGGAGGACATTTCCAATTTTATCTTATTAATCTCCTAACCTCATCAACTTATTAGTCTTTTCTACTAAGGTTCGATTATTGCTGTCCTACTATTTATAATTGAACTAAATTAAACTTAATTATTTTTCACATGTGACTGTAAATCAGTAAGATATGTAGGTTGTCAAAATCCTTGCCAAACACATATTTCAGATTAATGAATATTATGAGTAATGCTATTGCATTAAG